>Ga0116171_10006331_pt1 | contig 10234 bp, 9 predicted proteins | sample AD_JPNHW2_MetaG_FD_89798 | JGI IMG/M metagenome (GOLD analysis project Ga0116171, IMG submission 89798) | Active sludge microbial communities of municipal wastewater-treating anaerobic digesters from Japan - AD_JPNHW2_MetaG | ecosystem: Engineered > Bioreactor > Anaerobic > Digestate | place...
CTTACTAGAATTTCAGTTTTGGAATTTTTGTAAGTATTAACCAAATTTATTATTATAATGAAAAAAACATTTTTTTTGTGCCTGTTTATGGCATTATTCCTTAACTTGTCCTGGGGACAAGATTACAACTTTAAAAAAACAAGAATCAACAACCCTGGGATTAAAGCTACTGATGCTTGCCTGTCGTACATTTACATGTATGATCAGAACAAAATGCTACTTGGCGGGCCAAACAGAAACATGTACTATGACGGAGTATGCCAATGGATAAATTTATCTCAACACATACAAGACTGTCGAGACCAAGTTTTAGTTGATGGCATTCAAACAATTGATGGCATCTTTGCAATCGATTTTGCTATTGATTCTATGGAGTTTTACACATGGAATAATGATTTAAACGATTGGCAATTATCTGGAACCCGGCCAGAAGTTTTTTTGTCAATGGAAGTATGTATCCTTGATGAAAATAATGTCTTTGTTTTTGGTAATAAAGATGATTCAATGAAAATATGGAAATACGACGGAAACGACTTTGAATTTATAGCTGGTTTAGCTGATTATAAAGTTAAAGAAGTTTGCGCCGGAGAAAATGGTGAAATATTGTTTGTAGCTAAAAACGCAAATAATAAAAAATTATTTATCTTAAAAAACAAACATATAATCGAATTATATTCCTTTTCTCAGGAAAATGGGAGTATTACCGACATTGCCAAATTTAATGACAAATTCTTCTTGTTAAACACAAAAGGAGATGTCTATAAATGGGACAATACTCTATCTGTTATGACCTTATTATTTGACAATAATAATGGTTGTAACCAGGAGAAATCAATCCTGGCATTATCAGAAAATGAGTTATTTGTGTCTGGAAAAAATGGTATAGCTAGAATATATAACGGCGTAAAAACGTTATTAGCTATGTCGCAAGATACATCAGAATCGTTTGAAGCTTCGGCTTCATATGATAATAGATGCATCTTCGTTTCCGACAAGGGCATGATCCTTGAAATGGAAATACCAAATAGTAACCATGAAATAGAAGCTCATGAAGTTGGTTTTGGGCTCTATCCCATACCAGCTACTAACAAGATTACTATTGATTTTAGAGAATCAAGAATTAATGGTAAAAAAATCGAGATATATAATAATCTCGGTCAACTTGTTACAGCCAAAGTTTTTTCTGAATCTAATTCAGAAATAGATATATCTGACTTACAATCAGGAATCTATTTGATCAGGCTATACGATCAAAAAACTGGACAGGTGCTCGGTTCCAAAAAGTTCGTGAAACAATAGTTTTTACGAAATAAAGATTGAAAACCAGTGTTTATATCTCACAGGGGAAATGAGATACTGGTTTAGAGGGATACGTTCTATGCTATATGCTAAACGCCCCTCTTTTTTTATTACCTAATTGCCTTTTTAGCTAACATTACCCACACCTCTTGACATTTTTTTAAAATAGTGTAAAATATATAGTTGACTTCCAAGTGAAGTCAGTTTTTTTTAAAAAAAGATAATTAATAAAAACAAACACAAATGAAAGAAAAAACGATTATTTTAGCTATTGGGCAGTTCTTTTTAGTGAGTATCTTCTCCCTACAAAGCCTAGAAGCTTGGAACGGATTGAATCTTTATACTGCTATTAATCCAGCTACTGTAAAAACAGCTGTAAGTAGTATAGATTCTGATTCCTCTATTAACAATGATGATACTAATAATAATTACTTTTATGCTGTAGCTAGTTGGTATGGAGCTGCTTTTGACGGTCGAAAAATGGCCAATGGACAAGTTTTTAATATGTATGACGAGACTTTAGTGGCTCATAAAAAACTTCCCTTTGGTACAAAACTAGAAATAGTAAATCCCGATAATAATTCCGTACTATATGCTACCGTAACTGATCGTGGACCATATATATCTGGTCGAGACTTTGATCTATCCTATGCTGGAGCTCAAAAATTAGGTATTGTTAATAACGGGGTTAAAAAACTTAAAATTAGAATAATAGAATAAAATAGCTATTAAACGACCAAAACAAAAAAACAGTCAATGACTGTTTTTTTGTTTGATATATTTAATTGATATTAATCTAATTAATTTCTATCACCAAATCGGTTTCCACCGCCTCGATTAAAACCACCTCTTGAACCTCCAAATGAGTTTCGAGGACGATCTTCTTGAGGACGAGCTTCACTTACAATGATATTTCTACCATTAAAGTCAGAACCATTAAACATTTCAATTGCCTTGGAAGCTTCTTCATCAGAAGACATTTCAACAAAACCAAAACCCTTGGAACGTCCTGTCATTTTATCAATAATGACAATAGCAGTTTCAACATTACCAGCTTGAGAAAATAAATCTTTCAATTCATCTTCTTTAACGGTAAAAGGTAAACTGCCAACAAATAATTTTTTCATAATACATTCTTAAGCAAATTATAATAAACAAGCCGACCTTTTATCTAAATTATTACGAACATAAAAAATTTGCGTAAGAAAGTAGAAAGTGTCTTGTTTCTAAAAATATTATACTCTTCTTGTTTCCAAAAAGCAAGAGATTAATTATTTCTTTCCTGCTCGAGCTTCTTTGATATTCTCTAAAAAAGCATTAACTTCATCAGTATAATTTTCATTAATAGATATAATTTTAAGAGCGGTAGTTTCAGCCATATCTAAGTTTTTATCTTCAAAGTAAGCCATAGCTAAACTTGATAACAAAGAGACTTTACTATCATCATCAGTTTGAGAAGCTAATACTATTTCATAAAAAGATGTTAAACTTTTATAATCTTTGTTATTATAATAATAATTTTCAACTGAGGTTAAGAAATCATTCCAATCCATTAAAGAAAAACCTCCCTTTTCTTGACAAGCTTTTAAGTTACTTAAAAAATTATTAGAATCTTTTAGGATAAAATAAACATTAGCTAATTGGCAATATGGTTCGGGCATATTGGTATTTAAATTTTTTGCATATTCAATACTAGAAATAGCTTCATCATTTTTACCAAAATTCATAAGTAAATTAGCTTTAGTTAAATACAAAGGAATACGTCCGGGACTTACTTCAATAGCCCGATCTAATGTATTTAAAGCTAAATTACTATAATACGAACCTTTTTCACTATTATTTTGATAGAAATAGAAACGACCAGCTAAATCATAAACTTTAGCTAATCGAGTTAAAATTAAATTATCGTTTATATTATAATCTTCATTAGTTTCAGCCGCTTCAATAGCTAATAATACTACCTTTTCCACTTCAGCCGAACTAGTAGTTTTTAATACTTGATCAGAAGATTCTAAAACTAAATTAATATATGATTCTCGAGCATCTCTCTCTAAACCAGTATGATATTTAAAAACTTCCGCAAATTTATTTGATCCCGCCACTAGTCCATTAGAATAAGTATAGGCATAAGCCGTTATGGTATCTTTAGCCATCGACATAGAATTAATATTGTTAACAATACCAAAAATTCCAAAAACAACAGCTAAAGGTAAGACCACATATTTTAAAGTTTTAGTTCTTTTGTTTTTATCATTATCTATCTCCCCCTTTAAACCAATAAAATAGATAAAGCCTAAAATCATCATGAAGTATAGATAAGTAGCAAAGGAATCAAAAACAGCTAGGTTCTGAACAAAATAAGCGACAATTAAACCTAAAATAATAGCTAACTCATTTTTATTCAAATTATTTTTTCTATAAGCCCTAATTAAATAAATAAAGATAAAAAGAAAAATTGATAAATAAGCTAATAGACCAATAAGACCAGTGGTAGTTATAATATCAATAATAGTACAATGAGCCCTGTCAAAATAAGTGGCATTACGATCATAATCATAAAACTCGGGATCAAAATATTTATCAAAGATAGTAGAATAATTACCATGACCTACACCAAAAATTAAAGTTATCGGATTATCAATTAAATAATGACCAGCGGACTTATATGAAATTAAACGAGTATTCAAGGTAGCATTTTGGGTGGAAAAATCTCGTAAAGCTTTTCCCACGTAGGTATTATCAAAAACAGGATTAAATCTAAAAGCAAATAAAGAAACTAGGACAGCTATAAAAATAATTAAAGCACTTAAGCTAATAATCTTTGTTTTTTTATTCTTAGAAATTAAAATTAAAACTAAAATAGATGTAAAGATACCCACCATTAAACCAGCTTGGGCTCCAGAAATATCAGCTTTAAAGAATCCAATTATACTTATAATAAAAGCAACGGCATAAATTAATTTTTCCCACCACTCTTTCTTTTCTATAAAAAAATAAGCTTCTAAGAACATAGCTATAAGCATAATAGCAGCGACATAAGCACAATTACCGATAGTACTATTCATATTACCTATGGCAAATCCATAAATAGCTACCACGATAGCTGAAATAATAATACCATTAAATAATAAGGCATAATCTTTTTTAGAACGAAATACGGTGATAATTATAAAATACAAAACTAAAAAATGACTTAAATGGAAGAAACCTAACATTCTTTCAGTATCACCCCAAAAACTTAAATTAAAATCAACACTAACAGCTAAGGATAAAGCAATAGATATAAAATAAGCAATCAGTCCCCAAGTAAGTAAAGATTTTTTAGGTCGATATTTAGGAAATTTTATAATAAATACTATCAATACTATTAGTAATACTTCTATTAAAATATTAAAGGATAATTGTTTAGAAGTAATATAAGGAAATAAGAAACCTGAAAAAACAAAAAATAACATAGCTAAAGAAGCTAATACCCCGCCCTTTAGAATGTTTAGATAAATTTTGTCAGTCATAATTTAATTTTAATTATTAATTATATTATTTTATTTAAAATTTAATTGATTAATATATTCTTTAAACAATAAAATTCTTTGCTCGTCATCCTTATTTATCAAAAATGATTTTACATCATCAACCAATATATTAAAATCTAAATTTTCAATAAACTTTAATAACTCTTGTTTTAATTTACTACCATTATCTATTTTTAATTTAAAATTTAAATACTTATAATTAAAATCTGACATACCTGAAAGATAAACAAAATCATAAAAATCTCGTCCCTTAATTCGTTTACGACCAAAGATAGCTGCAACTTTCATTGCTAATAAAACATCAGCTGGAGTTAATTTAATACTACGAAAAACATCAAATTTATTAAGTAAAAAATTTTTAGGCTGATAAATAAAATCATGAGGGGCAACATCGATTTGAATTAAAATTTTTTCATCTTTAGCAACTGATAAATTATTATTTTGAAGTAAATTACTAATTTTAACATTACATCTATAAGCTCCTTTAAAAGTGGTAGTAATTTCAACTAAATAACCATTTAATTCTAATTCTTTCTTTATATCATAAGCTAATTCTATAAATTCATTTTTAGTCAAACCAAAACTATCAAAATCAAGATCTTCAGAAAAACGATTACTACCATAACAAATTTTAATAGCCGTACCACCAATAAATGATAATTTATTTCCAATCTTATTTTTAAAAATAATATCTAAAATTTTATACTGTAAATATTCGCGAAGAATATTAACATCAAAACCTTGTAAATAAGGATAATATTTTTTTATTTCATTAATATTTAACATTTCATTATTTTATTAATTTTTACAATTTTTGCTGATAAGGTTTTAGAATTAAAAACCTCGGTATACTGTTTCAGCTTCTCTTGGTTTATTATTTCTTTAAAAACTTCTTTATTAAGCCGTAATTCTTCAATATCATTCTCATTTTTTATATCACTTCGTAAATATAAAAAGTCCAATAAGGCTTTTTCCGGTTCAGCCATTTTAAAAGAAGTTTCGTTTATCTTTATAATTTTATAAGCAAAAAATAAATTTTCTTTTATAGATCGATATTGAAAATTACTAATTTCAGTACTAATTATTTTAGTTTTTCTGGTAGTAATACTGGTTATTGAATAAACTATTTCCGGAATTAAATTATAATACCTTAGAGCATATTCTAAACTTAAATAAGACGGTTCTAATAATTTATTAGCTATATAACGAATATCATTTTCATTTATTTTTTTATCAACAAAAAAATAAAATAATTTGGTAATTTTTTTAATATAATTCTTTTTTTGCCATTCATAAAAGCGTCGAGATTCAAAATCCGGAAAAATATTTTTAACCTCCCTAACATCAATAAGTGTATGATTTTTAAAAGTATTTTGAAAATCTATATATTTCATTTCTTTTATTAGTTATTTATAACCAAAATCTAAACTAATTATAGCATAAAAAATTAATAAATACAATAAATAAAATATTTTGCTTTTAAATAATTAATTGCTATAATATTAAAAGAAATTATAATTAAATACCCCAAAATATATGGGTCATACTAAATTAAAGCAATTTTTTTTATTAATTATAGATATTCTATTATTAATATTATCTTTAAGAATAGCTCTAACTTTAAGATTTCTTGATATTCCTAGTGCTGTCGTTTGGCAAAATCATCTTAAGTTTTTTATACCTATTTTTGTCTTATGGATCTTAATTTTCTATATCAATAGTTTATACGATTTTAGAAAAATTATCAATCAAAATAAATTAATAGAACAAAGCACTAAGGGTATTGCGGTAGCTTTTGTTATCTCCATTATCTTTTTTTATATCTTCCCTGATGCTAATATGAGCCCTAAAACTATCCTCCTTATCTTTACTATAAGTTTCTATCTACTATTTTTAATTTGGCGATTACTCTTTTTAATGATTAATAAAAAATATTTACCTAGTATTAATATTGCTATTATTGGCTATAATGAAATTATTTTAAAAATTATTCAAACTATTAAAAAGAATAAACAATTAGGTTATACTATAAAATTTATTCAAACTGAAAAAAATAATGTTTTAGTTGATATTGCTGAACAATATGATTTAATGATAATTGATGATGTTAATCAATTATCACGTGCTATTAAAGAATATAAGATTAATATTTTAATTTTAGAAAAAGATGTTAGTGAAATGAAGGAATTACAGAAAACTTTATTCAATTTACTTCCTACTGGTATTAGTTACTATAATTTAACTAAATTTTATGAGGAAATTAGTGGACAGATTCCTATTGAAATATTAAATAAAGGATGGTTTTTAGAAAATTTAAATTTAGCTAGTAAAAGAAATTTTGAAAGAATTAAACGATTATATGATTTAGTTTTAGCTACCTTATTATTACTTCTAACTCTTCCCTTTTGGCCATTAATTATTTTAATTATTAAATTAGGTAGTCGTGGACCAATAATTTTTAAACAAGTTAGGGTTGGAAAAAATGGTCAACATTTTAATTTCTATAAATTTAGAAGTATGCGAGAAGAAAATAATAATCGTGAAATAACCGAAAAACATGATAAGCGTGTTACTCCATTTGGTCAATTTATGCGCAAGACCAGGATTGATGAGCTACCTCAATTAATTAACGTTCTAAAGGGCGATATGGCCTTTGTAGGGCCTCGTCCGGAGAGACCTGAGATAATTAAGGAATTGTCTAAGAATATCCCTTTCTATGGCATTAGGAACCTTATTAAGCCTGGAATAACTGGTTGGGACCAAATATCAGGTGAATATCATTCGGCTTCCATAAACGATACTTACAAAAAATTACAATATGATTTATACTATTTAAAAAATAGATCAGTCTATTTTGATCTTAGTATTATATTAAAAACTATTAAAACGGCTTTAAGTCGTGAAGGAGTTTAAATTAAATATATGAAAAAAGCATTAATTACCGGTATAACTGGTCAAGATGGTTCCTATCTAGCAGAATTACTATTAGAAAAAGGTTACGAAGTCCATGGGATTATAAGACGTTCTTCTTCTTTTAATACTGAAAGAATAGATCATATATACAAAGATCCTCATCAAAATAATAATCAATTATTTTTACATTTTGGAGATGTAACTGATAGTAGTAGTATTTCTCGAATTATAGAAAAAATACAACCAGATGAAATATATAATTTAGCGGCTCAAAGTCATGTTAGAGTAAGTTTTGATATTCCTGAATATACTGCTGAAACTGTAGCCTTAGGTACCTTAAGAATTTTAGACACAATTAAAGAAAGTAGAATAAAAACAAAATTTTACCAAGCTTCTTCGTCAGAAATGTTTGGTAAAGTTCAAGAGGTACCTCAAAATGAAAATACTCCTTTTTATCCTAGATCTCCTTATGGGGTATCTAAACTTTATGCTCACTGGATTACAAAAAATTATCGTGAAAGCTATAATCTTTTTGCTGTTTCTGGCATACTTTTTAATCATGAATCCCCTCGTCGTGGGTCAACTTTTGTTACTAAAAAAATAGTTGAGGCTTTAGTAAAGATAAAAAATGGTCAACAAGATAAACTCTATTTAGGTAATTTAGATGCTAAACGAGATTGGGGATATGCCAAAGATTATGTTTATGGTATGTGGTTAATGTTACAACAAAAAAAACCTGATGATTATATTTTAGCTACTGGAGAAAATCATAGTGTTAGAGAATTTATTGAAATAACTGCTAAATTTTTAGACATGGAAATATTATGGCAAGGACAAGGATTAGAAGAAAAAGGAATTGATAAAAAAACCAATAAAATTATTATTGAAATTGATCCTAAATATTTTCGTCCAGCTGAAGTTGATGTTCTATTAGGTGATTATAGTAAGGCTAAAAAAATATTAGGCTGGGAACCTAAAACTAAATTTGAAGATTTAATTAAAATAATGGTAGACGAAGAATTAAATAAAAAATAATATGATGCAAACAAATAGTAAAATAACAATATTTGGTGGAACGGGATTAGTTGGTAGTTCTATGTTGAGACAATTAAAAAAAAATAATTATAATAATATTAAAGCTCCAAGTAGTCATGAAGTTGATTTACTTGATAAAGAACAAGTTGATAATTATTTCAAAGAAGAACAACCAGAATTTGTTTTTATGTTAGCTGGTTTAGTTGGTGGAATTTATGGAAATATGAAACGACCAGCTGATTTTTTATACGTTAATTCCATTATGATTTTAAATATAATGGAAGCTATTAAAAACTTTAGTCCACAAACTAAAATATTATATACTGGATCAACTTGTATTTATCCTAAAGAAAATCCTCAACCTATAAACGAAGATCGTTTTATGTCTGGAAAATTAGAAGAAACTAATAAAGGATATGCCGTAGCTAAAGGATTAGGGGTAGTAGCTTGTGAATTATACCGTAAACAATATGATATTAATGCTATCTCTGTTATGCCAACTAATATGTATGGTCCTAATGATACTTATGATATTGAGAATGGTCATATGATACCATCTTTAATAAAAAAATTTATTGAAGCTAAAAAAAATAATACCCCTTTAACTTTTTGGGGTAGTGGACAACCACGTCGCGAAGCTCTATTTGTTGATGATACTACTGATGCTTGTATTTATTTAATGAATAATTATAATAATTCCCAAATTATAAACATTGGTACTGGTTTTGATTACTCTATTAAAGAATTTGTAGAAATATTAAAAAGAATTTTTGATTATCAAGGAGAAATAAATTGGGATACTAGTAAACCTGATGGTACTATAGAAAAAAGAACTGATATTTCTAGACTTAAAACTATTATGCCACACTTCTCTCCTCGATCTTTTGAGGAAGGTTTAAAAGAAACTTTAAAGGCTGATTTTAATTATAATATTTAATGAATATTTTTTATAAAAAACTTTTTACCGCTTAAAACAATGATTGGTATAATAAAATAAGAAATTAAAGTTGACCAAGCAGCTCCTAATAAACCAAATTTATTAATAAATACAAAATTTAAACCTATATTGACAATCATAGTTAAAAAATTAAGGATAAAAATGGTTTTTACTAAATTTTCGGCTATTAAATATTGATTTATTGCTGTACCTAAGAATAAACCAATACTAGACCAAATATATACCTTTAATATACCAACAGATTCTAAATAGCCACTACCAAATAATATATATACTATTGGTTTAGCTAACAAAGTCATAATAACAGCAATAATAATAGAAAAAACAAACATTAATATATATAAATTCTTTAAGCGATTATTATACACTCTAATATCGCTTTTTTTAGCATTAATAATAGCCGGAAATAATGAAGCACAAATAATACTAGGAATAAAATACCAAACTTCAGTAAGCTTTACAGCAACAGCATATAAACCAACTTCATATTTACCCA
>Ga0116171_10006332_pt1 | contig 10234 bp, 6 predicted proteins | sample AD_JPNHW2_MetaG_FD_89798 | JGI IMG/M metagenome (GOLD analysis project Ga0116171, IMG submission 89798) | Active sludge microbial communities of municipal wastewater-treating anaerobic digesters from Japan - AD_JPNHW2_MetaG | ecosystem: Engineered > Bioreactor > Anaerobic > Digestate | place...
CTCACCGTCCACCGTCACCTCGTCGGAGCGCGGCGGGAACGGGTTGGGGCCGTCCTTGGCGAGAGTCAGAGCGAAGATCCCCGAGGTGCGGGTGATGGCGTAGTTCCACTCGTCCGAAATGAGCGGCGCATACTGCCGGTCGGACAGGAAGTAGAGCTGCTTGCCCTCGACGTCCCAGGCCGGGCCGTACTCGGAGAAGACCTCGTCGGTGACGCGGCGGGTCTGGCCGTCCGCGGCGCTCCAGATGAAGAGCGAGCGGCTGCCGTTGCGATCCTGCATGGAGAACGCCAGCCACTGCCCGTCCGGGGCCCAGACATAGTCGTGGATCTCGCCGCGCTCGTCATGCGCCACCTCGAGAAGCTTCTTGTCGGCCGTGGTGACGACAAAGACCTTCCCGTTGTAGTCGCTGAACGCGAGGTGCTTGCCGTCGGGGGCCCAGGCCGGGGCGTACAGCATCCCGACGTGCGTCGTCGTCAGCGCCTCGGGCTTGCCGGTACCGTCCTGGGCGATGGTGTAGAGCTGATCCTCGCCGGAGAGATCCGACACGAAGGCGATGGATTTACCGTCCGGCGACCAGCGCGCCCACTTCTCGTGCGCGTTCGAGGAGTTGGTCAGGTTGCGGGTCGGCCCGTGCTCCACGGGGGCGGTGAAGACGTCGCCGCGAGCGATGAACAGCGCACGCTCGCCCTTGGGTGACACCTCGAAGTCCTCGATGAACTTCTCCACCGCATAGCGGGAAGGCCGGGAGGCGACGCCGTCATCGGGCACGGCAATGGCCAGTGCCCGCTCCTTGCCGGCCCTGGTGTCGAAGACGCGCAGCTCGCCGTTGAGCTCGTAGACGATCTGGTGGTCGTTGTCGGAGCCGGCCCAGCGCACGTCCCACACCGTGTTGGTGGTGAGCTGACTGACCGCCTGGCTGGTCAGGTCGAACCGGTAGAGGTTGAGCTTGCCGTCGCGGTCGGAAACGAAGTAGATGCCGTCGGAAAGCCACATCGGATCGCGCTCGGTGCGCACCGACGGTGCCACCTTCTCGATCTGGTTGGTCGCGAGGTCGTAGATGAAGAGATCCTGCGCCCACCCACCCTGGTAGCGCTTCCAGGTGCGGAAGTCGCGGAACAGCGGCGAGTAGATCATGCGTTTGCCGTCCGGCGAGAAGTCCCCGGCACCGGAGGTTGGCATGGGCAGCGCCGTCACGACGCCACCGGTCGACGGCACGGTATACAGCTTGCCCTCGTCGACAATGCCGTCAGCGTCACGCATCGACCGGAAGAGCACCGACGTGCCATCGGGGGTCCACCCGTACACCAGGTTGTCGTGGCCGTGACGCGGCTGCATCGGTCCGCGCGCCGGGTAGAAGGTGAGCTGGCGCGGCACGCCACCGCTCGCCGGCACGACGTAGACCTGCTCGTCACCGTCGTACTGTCCGGTGAAGGCGATCCACTTCCCGTCCGGGGAGAACTTCGCGAACAGTTCGAGACCCGGATGGGCGGTCAGGTGGGTCGCCGAGCCACCCGCCGAGGATGCCGTCCACAGGTCACCGGCATAGGAGAAGACCACGCGGTCGCCGTGAATATCGGGAAACCGCAGCATCTTGGTCTGGGCCTCGGCAGCCCCGGCTGCAACCGTCAGCCCCAGTGCCACAACGAGAACACACTTCCACCGTGCAGGCATAGATCCTCCCTCACCTCATTTACGCCAATGCAGGAGGGAGGTTGCGTCTTCCCGCTCATGGAAGGCTCAAGGCTACTGGCTCAAGGCTCAAGGAAAAGCCTCCCCCGCCCTACCGGGGCGGGAGGGGGATCTTGAGCCTGTAGCCTTGAGCCTGCTTCTAGTTCTTCGCGGCGCCGAACAGTGGAGCGAGCTCCTCCTCGGTGGGCTTCGCGGTCATCAGGGAGACGACGATCAAGAGGCCGATCGAGATGATGGCGGCCGGGTAGATGCTCGGGATGCCCCAGGGATCGGCCCCGAAGTAGCTGCCGGTCTTGGAGGCGACCAGCACCGATGGCGCGAGGCGTGGAAGGGCGAACTCGAAGAAGATCGTGGCTACCGTGCCACCGACGATGGAGGCGAGGCCGCCGGCCCTGGTGGCCCGCTTCCAGGTCAACGCCGCGAAGAGCGCCGGCGTGACGGCCACGCCATACAGGGTGTACGCGAAGTAGGCGTACTGCAGCACCGAGATCTGCCACTTGAGGACAGTCGGGATGAAGATCATGAGAAACGCCACCAGGCCCATGACGACGATGAAGACCTTCTGCAGGGCCACCATCTTGGTGGGGTCCGAGTTCTTGTTCACCATTCCCTGATAGATGTCGCGCATGACATTGGAGCTCGAGGAGAGCAGGTAGTTCATGCCGGTGGAGAGCACCACGGCGCAGGCAGCGGCGAGCAGCAGCATGCCGACAGGGGGCGGCACCATGTGACGGGCGGCGTTGAGCACGAGCGAGCGCGGATCCCAGTTGGTGCCGTGCTCGAGGTTGTAGGAGCCGGCAAACACCGCGATCGCGATGACGATCGTCTCGACGACGATGGTCCCGACGATCCAGATCGCGACGGCCTGCTTGGCCTCCTTGGGCGAGCGGGCGGCGTAGAACTTCTGGTACATCGACTGCACGCCCATGAGCAGGAAGAGGGTTGAGAGGAAGTACGAGAGCCCCTTGAGCGCCGGGTACTTCCCGAAGTCGGGCGAGAACACCTCGAACTGCCCCGCGGGTAGCACCTGGTGGATGTGCGCCCAGCCGCCGGCCGTGAGGATGACGAACGGCAGGGCGAGGCAGCAGGCGACCACGATGATGATGCCGTTCGGAAGGTCGGTGTGGGCCACCGCCACCATGCCGCCGATGGCGACGAACAGGATGACGAACGCCGCCGCGATCGCCTGGCCGAACTCCAGCGACACCTTGCCGTCGGTGACGATGTTGAGGATGTACCCGCCAGCCCGGAACTGGTAGGCGACGATCGTGGTGAAGGCGATGATCAGGGCGATGGCGCCGAACAGGCGGGCGAACTTCCCGTAGCGCACCTCGAGGATGTCCCCCACCGTGTACTGGCCGAAGGTGCGGATCTTGGCGGCCACGAAGTAGATGATGGCGATGCCGAGGAACGCGCCGGCAGGCTGCCAGACGGCGCTCCACCCGGCGTAGTAGGCGTACTCGGCGCCGGCGATGAAGGTGCCCGAGCCGATCCAGGTGCAGACCAGGGTGAAGACCATCGTGGTGAGCGAGAGCTTGCGCCCCGCCACCATGAAGTCGTCCTGCGTCTTGATCTGCCGGGAACGATAGATGTTGAACCCGGTCAGCACCAGCAAGTAGCCGAGAATCACCCACAAGTACCAGCTCATGTTGCCTCCACCCGGCCCGCTCGGGGACGGGGATCGTGGGCCAGGGGACAGGCCCCAGCCCAGTTCGCGTTGCCCATTGGCCGCACGTTCTCCTGTCGTGGCAGGAGCGACATTCCTGTCGCGACCTCGCGACCCACTTCCCGGTTCGGGGCAGGAATGCCCCTTCTACAAGGTCGTGGGTGCATCATCGACCTCGGTGATTGCCAGGTCGCCACGATCGGCAGCGGCCAGAAGCTCGCGAGCGGCCTCAGCGTGCTCGGGCGGCACCAGGATCTCGGTGAGCCCGATGCCGTCCAGTGTCAGGCCGGCCAGCTCGCCCATTGCATCTCCGCGGCTGCGTGCGTCGATGCCGTTGGCGCGCAGTGCCGCCAGTACCGGCTCGGCGTCGATGAACCCCTGGACCCGGGCGACGACCACCTCGCCCGTGTCGATGACCTCGGCGACAGGATCAGACATCGATGAGGACCAAGTCGCGCTGCATCGCCCCGGCCACGTCCACGACGCCGTCCGGGGTGATGAAGACGTTAATCTCCGAACGGACCGCCATCTCGCCGGGCAGGTAGATCCCGGGCTCGATCGAGAAGCAGATCCCGCGCACCAGCTCGCGCTCGTCCTTGGTCTCCAGGTTGTCGATGTTGACGCCATTGCCGTGCACGTTCTCACCGATCGAGTGGCCGGTCCGGTGTACGAAGGCGTCGCCGTAGCCGGCCTTCTCGACCACGTCGCGACAGGCGTCATCCACCTCCCAGCCGTAGAGCTTCTGACCGGCGGCGTATCGCGCCCTGATGAAGGCGAGCGCCGTGTCGCGCGCGTCGCGCACCACATTGAAGATCTCGACGTACTTCGCCGGCGGGTTCGTGCCGAGAAACCCGCACCAGGTGATGTCGTAGAAGATCGCCCCCGGCTGGTCGAGCTTGGCCCACAGGTCGATGAGCAGCGTGTCGCCCTTCCTGATCGGCCTGGCATTGGCGGGTGTCGGCTCGAAGTGCGGGTCCGACGGCTGCTCGTTGGTGCCGACGATCGGCAGCTCCCCCTGGCAGGTCATGCCATCCTCGCCAAAGCGCCGGAGGATGAACTGCTGGACGTCGTACTGCGTGAGCGGCCGACCGGCCCCAACCTCCGCTCCGACGAGGGCGAACGCCTCGTCCTTGATCCTCTGCACGCGCCGGCCGGCCTCCAGGTGTGTCTGGTAGGCCGCGTCGTCCAGCACCGCCTGGAAGGTCTGCACCAGGCCGGCCGATGATACGACCTCGTACCCCAGCGAGCGGATCAGCTCGATGGTGCCGCCGTCGACGATCGAGACGTACGGGATGTTGCAGGTGGGCGAGTATTGCATCGCGACGGTCCTCGCGCCGCCCAGGATGGCACGCAGTCCGGCGTGGAGGTCGCGCCAGGATCGGTAGAGCGTCTTGCTGCCCGGCAGCGAGTCGAGCTTGGTGGACTCGACCTTCGAGCATAGCCTGGCCGGCTCGCCATGCGCGGGGATCCAGTAGAACCAGCGCCGGCTCGTGAACTTGCCGTAGTCCATGCCGAGCACGTGGTAGGCAATGCGGTCACGGTTGTGGAAATCGCAGAACAGCCAGCCGTCGACGCCGGCCGCCTGCAGCTCGTCCTGAATCCGGGTGATGTCGGGCATGGTTCCTCCCATCGCGCCGCCAAGCTTGCATTGGACCCCGGGGCAAGTCAACCACCCGCCCAACCGGGGGATCAGCTTGTCAGCTCATCAGGAGGTCAGCTCCCCCACCCACCCGGCAGACCGGCGAGTCAGCAGGTCAGCGAGTCAGGGGGGCGGCGAATCAGCGGATCACCAGGAACAGGCGCGGGATCAGGCACACGCAGGTCGAGGTGAAGGTGACTCGCCGGCGCGGAAAAGGAAGAAATCCCCCTCCCGCCCTGGGGCGGGAGGGGGAGCTGGAGCCTTGAGCCTGCTTGCTGCTACTTTCCCAGCCAGATATGGATGCCGCCGAAGAGCTCGCGGGTCGCGGCGGGCTGATAGGAGTTGCCGTCCGGGTCGGGCTCGGTAAAGGCGATGAACTCCTTGTCAGTGGCGTTGCGCACCGCGATGCTCACCTCGCCCCGGTGCGACGGGCCGGACCACTGGTAGGCGGCACGCAGGTGGAGCAGCGTGTAACCGCCGGCCCAGGTCTGGTTGGACTGGTCGACGTAGGATCGGGACACCAGCTCACCGCTGGCCCCAAGGACGAAGCGATCCGACGCCCGGTACTCGACGTCGAGGTACGCTTGGTGCTCGGGAGCGTTGGGCATGTAGCGGTCCTCGAAGTTACCCACCAGACTCTTGATCTCCGTGTACTTGAAGTTGTTGTAGGTATAGGCGAGCTGCACCTCGACCGGCTTGACCGGATACCAGGCGAGGAGGGTCTCGACGCCCCAGCGACGGCTCGCCCCGGCGTTGCGATAGAACGTCTCGAGCGGCCGGTCAGTCACCCGGTAACGGCCGAAGTCGTTGTCGGTCGTGAGATGGAACAACGCCACGTCGTACGCGACCATGTCACCGACGAAGCCCCTCGCGCCGAGTTCCTCGCCCTTCGAGGTCGCCGGCTCGAGATCCTTGTTGAAGCCGCCGAGGTGGGCCGGGTTGTTGGCCAGCTCTTCGGTGGCAGGTGGCATGAAGCCCTGTCCCCACGAGGCATACATTCCAAAGATCTGGGTCGGGTTCCAGGTCACGCCCACCCGGCCGGTCGTCTTGTCGAAGTCCCGCTTGCCGGAGAGACTCACGCCGCCGACCTTGAGGTCGTCGGTCAGCTTGTTGTTCATGGTGTCGCTGCGCACGCCCACCATGGCGCCCCACTGGGAGCCCATCTCGATGCGGTCGAGGAGGTAGAACCCCCTGCCAGACTGCTCGATGGACTGGTCGGAGACGATCGTCGGACCCTCGATCGCACGGCCCATGTTGGGACGGCGGAAGTCGTCGATGTTCTGCCACTCGAGATCCGCTCCGAGGCTCAAGTGGTGCTTGAACTCGGGTGAGCCCAGTTGCAGGGTGTACTGAAGGAAGGCGCCGCTGTTCTCGTAGTTGCGATGCTGCACCGAGGAGGGTACAGCTTCCTTCCAGTCCCAGTTGCGGTAGAACACGCTGTAGCTCAGGTCCTGGTTGTCCGCCAGAGCCGTCTGGCCCGATACCCCGAGGGTGCCGCGCTTGGTGCGCTGGAGCTCATTGAAGGTGTTGGCGTCGGGATTGGCCTGGCGACGATCCTCACGCAGCCAGGTGAGGTTGAGGCCCTCGGCATTCTCGTTGAAGAAGCTGGTGCCAGCCACGATCGCCGTGACGCGGGTCTTGGGGCTCGGGTCGAAGCGGAACTTGCCGTACAGGTTGGTAGCGCTGTACGCGGTGTGGTCGCGATAGCCGTCACCCATCGAGCGGGAGGCCGATACCCGATAGGTCATGTCGCCAGTGCTCCCGGCAGTCTCGGCCAGCGCCTTCCAGAAGCCGTAGGAGCCGGCGGTTACCGATGCATCGACCTTGTCCCGGTCCTTCTCGCCGTCGCGGGTCGTGATGTTGATGATGCCGCCCGCCGCGCCGCCGCCGTAGAGGGCCGACGCCGGCCCGCGGAACACCTCGACGCGCTGCACGGTCGCCCAGTCGACGTCGAACATGTCAGGGGCGAACCCGGTCGGGTCGTTGAGCGGGATCCCGTCCAGGAGAACCTTGATGCCGCGCACGCCGCGCTCGGTCAGCAGCCCCTGGCCGCGGATCGAGAGGTGCACCCGCTCGCCGTCGGCTTGGTTGTCCACCTTGACGCCGGGAACGAGCTTGAGCGCCTCGTCTGCCGCCACGGTCTTGCTGTCGCCCTTCTTGATCATCTCCTCCGTCACCACAGTGGTCGCGGCCGGATTGTCCTTGAGTGGCACGTCCTGGCGGGGCGCCGTGACCACGATCTCGGTCCCGGGCACCCGCGGCAGATCGGCACGTTGATCGGTTCCGTCAGCGGACTGGGCCAGGACCGGTCGCACCATCACCACTGCGGCCAGGATCAGGATCATGGTCAGTGCGTTCATCGTCAAAAGCTTGAAGCGATTCATGTTCAACTCCCTCTTCCTTCCCGGCACATCCACCGTGGGGTGCCGGCTTCCGAGAACTCCTCAGGAGGTGGTGGAAGACGTGGCGGATCGGGCGACGTCACGGTTACAGGACACCGGACGCGGATCTCGCCGACCCAGTCATCGGTAGCGTGCACCGGAGGCCCAGGAGCCGTGTGCTCCAAGAGACCTCAGCCGCCTTTCACGCCACCGCTGGCCGCTGCCACGAGGAAGAGCGCCGCCTATCTCCTCTGGGGTACGGCTTGCAAGACCGCAGTCATGAGCGGAATGACCCGTGGTCGGCGATCCGCACGACCAACGGCGCCACCGGCGCGCCCGGGAAGAACCTCGACTTCAAGAGGCTCCCGCTCGTCCTCACTCGGAACGCCGTCCGAGACGGCCAGAAAGCAACGTGGGACAAGCGAACCTGCCTTCGGCACAGGCGCGCCATCGGGCGGCTCCCAGCCCGACTCCTGGATCCACAACTGACCGAAGTCGTACCAGAGCCTGGCCATGGCGCTGCCGGTGTCGTCCTCGATCGAGAACACGCCGCTCGGCTCGCTCTCGACCTCCTCCCGGCCAACGCCAACCCGAAGCCGAAGTCTGGCACGCCCGATCCGGAGGTTGGGGACCTGCCAGGCGAGGGCGCCCAGCAGCGGGTCGAGCTGGGGCGTGAGCTGCACCGGGAAGGTCATCCCACCGTCCAGGGACAGCAGCAGCTCCATCTCCTCGACCTCCGCGGGGAGGCCGGCCCAGCGGATCTGGACGAGCTCGCCAGCCCTGAGAGCAGTCCCGCTCCGCGGGTAGAGGATCGCCCCCCGGTCAGCGAAAACCGCTGGAGTGCCGAGGTGGAAGCCCACCAGGGCCAGGACCAGTCCGACCATCGTCCTCGGCACCCGCAGCCTCATGAGGCGCAGGTTCTCCGATCGGAGGCTGGTGTCGCGCGGGGGGTCGCTCCTTCCGGGCATCGCGAGTCGGAATGTTATCAGAGCGGCCCGAAAAGGCCAGCACACAAGGCTGAACGGCTCCCTACCGGGCTGGAGTGGGGCTCGATCGCCGCAGGGAGCGGGCGATCAGGCCCAGGCCACCCGCCAGCAACGCCAGCATGAGCAGGGTGTTGTACAGGCTGGTGGTTCGGAAGTAGATCTGCAGGTTGACGAGGATGCCGGCCACGATGATCAGCGCCCCGGCCCCTGACAGGATCCACCCGACGAGGCTCCTGCCGTCGAAGAACAGGAAGCCGATGCCCACGAGCAGAGGCACGAGCGTCAGCCCGAAGGTCTGGCCGCCCCACCACGACCAGAAGCCGGAGTGCACCTCGACCTGGTTCAGCAGGAGGTATCCCCCTCCCACAACCATGGCCAGCCCACCGAAGAACATCCACAAGCCACCTGGAGTGCCACCTGCGCCCTTGATTTCCATGCCCGGCATTCTACCGGACCGGCGCTCGGCCGGAAATCCACTCTGCTCACTCCCTTGTCGATCTCGTGCCTGAGGGGTCGCTGCCATCCTGGGTGCGAAGCTCGGAGAACCCAATTCCAGGCTTCAACCCCCCCAGGTCGTGGCACGTGCCCTGGCGTACAGCCGGAGGCCCGCCACCGCGAGCTCGCCAGGTGTCCATCGCTCGCGGGCGACCGCTGCAGCCCGCCTTCCGGATACGTGGCGGCGACCGGGATCCGATCCCCAGACCGCCAGGAGGTGACCCAGGGCGACCGGATCGCCGGCCGGGTAGAGGTCGCCGGTGACACCCGGTGCGACCAGGTCGGCCACGCCGGGAAGATCGGCCGCCACAGTCGGCAGTCCACAGGCCGAGGCCTCGGCGATCGCGCGATGCCCGCAGTCCGAGCCGGCCGCCGGGAACACGAAGATGTCCATGGCGGCGTAGAGGTCCTCGAGTCCCGACTCCGCGTAGCCGGCCCAGGCCAGCCGCCCGGCCACTCCCAGCTTGCGGGACAGTGCCTGCAGGAACGGGACCCCGGGACCCTTCCCGACGACCAGACCCCACACCTCGGGAGCGCCAGCGAGGCCTCGCAGGAAGACATCCTGCCCGCGCGTGCCGTCGAGCTTCCCGATCGTCCCGGCCACCACCGCGTCGGCCGGAAGTCCGAGCCTGGCCCGGGCTCTGTCGCGATCGCACCCCGGCGCGAACCGGGACTCGATGGCCACCGGCAGCACCTCCGCCGGGACCGAGCGGAGGTCCGGGAGGTCCCGCGTCGTCGCGACCATCGAGGAGTTGGCGAGCCCCAGCCCGGCGGTGTCACGGAAGAGCCAGCGGTGGTAAAGGTTGGGTTTGAGATGGTCGGGGTGCCGCACGGACCTGACGAGAATTGGAGTCCGGGGTCCAAGGTCCGTGCCCCGCTCCCCCCGCTTTCCATCTTGCCCGCCGCTGGCCGTTCCCTCCCCGTGGTCCCCTTCCCCCTGTCCTGGCGACAACGCCTTCCTGAGGTCCCTCAACCCGCTCGACGCCAGGGTGGCGCGATCACTCCGTGCTCGCGACGCACCGCGCGGAGCGTGGCGCCCACCTGCAAACACACCGGCCAGGTGGGTCCAGACTGTCCTTTGTTCCCTGCTTCCCAGCGCCAGCTTCGTCAGAAGGTGGTCGTGGGGCAGATGACAGTGGACCACGTCGCACCCGGCGGCGAGTCCGCGGACGCGCCGAACCGCGCGCACTAGGTCTCCCGGACCGCGCTCCTTGGTGAGGATGGGGTGGCACCAGTCGAGGCCCAGAAGGCGTTCCTCAAGGCCCCGCCCAGGACGAAAGGCGAGCCGGCAATCGACTCCGGCCTCCCGCAGCGCCTCTGCCAGTTGGAGGGCGGTGGCGGCAGCCCCGGTCCACCGGTCGGCGGCGACAAGCTGGAG
>Ga0116171_10006334_pt1 | contig 10233 bp, 6 predicted proteins | sample AD_JPNHW2_MetaG_FD_89798 | JGI IMG/M metagenome (GOLD analysis project Ga0116171, IMG submission 89798) | Active sludge microbial communities of municipal wastewater-treating anaerobic digesters from Japan - AD_JPNHW2_MetaG | ecosystem: Engineered > Bioreactor > Anaerobic > Digestate | place...
CCCTAAACGAAACATTGCGCTAACAAATATTCTTGGCGAAGAGGTTCTAATTAAAAATGGAAACGATACACTAGGATTAAAAATTTTATCTACAAAATATTCCAACCTAATAACTTATTGTAATTCAAACGACACTCTTTTCTTTGGAAAAGTTTGTAGGTTCAGAGGATTGTATTATTTCAACGAACAACATAATGACAGCACGTATTGGATTTATGCAGTTAAAATTGCAGACAATTTAATATATGGACTAAATACATCTTGGATGCAGACAAAACAGATAGACAGAGAAATCGAAAATGGTAATTATAAAAAAATAGTAAAATATATCACTGTAGATAAAATTCGACTTCATCCCAACAAAAAAGAATTAGAAAAACTTTTTACTTCAATCATTGATAGTATTCTGCCTGATACAATTTTAAAACTTGCAGGAACTACTCAAATTTACATAGACACAACAAAAACTATAACTCAAATTGAGCCCGATGATTTTGAATATTTTTCTAAAGTATATCCAAATCCGACAGCAGATTTTATTACTATTGAATTGCAGCATAATAATGGAATAGATTATCAATTGAGTGACATTTTTGGAAAGATAATACTTCACGGAAAATTTATTGACAATACAAATAAAATTGATTTGTGCAAACTGCCAAAAGGAATTTACGCATTAACACTTATAAATCAAACTGAAAAGCAAAAAGAAACAATAAAAATTATAAAGGAATAGGAGATACATTTGCAAACTTTTGTCTGTTATATTACTACTGTTCATTGTAACAAAATCAAAAATAGCTATCTTTGAGCATTCGCTAGCGCATCCGAAACGTTTGCTAAATATAGCACTATCAAAGCCTCGCAGTCATTATAACTAAGAATTTACACAACAAAACGAATAGTAAACAATAAAACATTATTAATGGGGGAAATACAGTTTATATTTAACGAATTCCCTGCATTTATAAGCATTATCACGCTATTTAATCTTTTTTAACGAAAAAAAATTATAAGTCCCTAAAATTTAACTTATTTTTGTGAGTTATATAACAAGTACGGACTAATACTTTTTACAATGAAACGAATTACTTTCCTAAGTATCTTTTTTTGTTACTTCTTCATATTTTCTTCTCATTCTATTGGACAGAAGCCATCAAATAATTTTGAACTAGATAGCAAAAAGCTAGTTAATGCGCTACAAATTATTGATCTTTTTTATGTAGATACCGTTAATAATAACAAACTCGTTGAAGTAGCTATTGTTAATATGCTGAAAGAACTAGACCCGCACTCCGTTTTTCTTACTAAAGAAGAAATGAAAGAAGCAAACGAACCGCTTCAAGGAAATTTCGATGGAATTGGTATACAGTTTTCAATTATTAAAGACACTATTATTGTTGTAACACCAACAGCCGGAGGACCTTCCGAAAAATTAGGCATCCAATCGGGCGATAAAATTATTAAAATAGACGGAGAAGATGCTACCGGGTCAAAAATAAACAACGATTATGTATTAAAACATCTTAGAGGTGTAAAAGGAACAATTGTTAGTATTACTATTAAGAGAAAAGGGAAAAAAGATTTTCTCGATTATCGTATTACACGCGACAAAATACCTATTAATAGTATTGATGCTACTTTTATGTCTTCCGAAGATATTGGTTATATTAAACTGAACCGATTTGGAGCAACGACCATGTCAGAATTTAAAGAATCCGTTTCTAAACTAAAGAAATCGGGTATGAAAAATCTGATTTTAGATTTACGCGGAAATGGTGGTGGTTACTTAAATACAGCTATTGAACTAGCAGATGAATTCCTTGGAAAAGAAAAATTAGTTGTATATACCGAAGGTCAAAACAGCCCTAAACAAAAATATAATGCTACCTTTTTAGGTGGTTTTGAAAAAGGGAAGTTAATTGTTTTAGTAGATGAAAATTCTGCATCTGCCAGCGAAATAGTTGCAGGTGCTGTTCAGGACTGGGATAGAGGTTTAATTATTGGCAGAAGAACTTTTGGTAAAGGACTCGTGCAACGACCTTTTAATTTACCCGATGGTTCCGTTATACGTTTAACATCTGCCCGATACTTCACCCCCGCGGGAAGATCTATTCAGAAACCGTATACAGAAGGGACTGAACAATACTATAAAGATTTGTATAATCGATATAAAAATGGAGAAACATTTCATTCCGACAGCATTCATTTTCCCGACTCACTGAAGTATTACACTTCTAAAAAACGCTTGGTTTATGGTGGTGGCGGTATTATGCCCGATATTTTTATTCCTGCAGATACTTCAAAAATTTCTGATTATTATATTGATCTTTTAAGAAAAGGCTTAATTTATTCCTATTCCATCCAATATATAAATCAGCAACGCGACAGTCTTTTGGCATTATATCCGAGCATTGAAACGTACAAGAAAAGTTTTAATTTAGATTCTGTTTTCTTAAACAAGTTTTTAGCTTATACCGAAGCGGAAGGAGTTAAGAAAGTAGAAGAAGGGTATGAATTATCTAAAGAATTTATAATAAATCAAATAAGGTCGTACATTGCAAGAAGCCTATACGACAATAACTCATTCTACGAAATATATAATGAAACCGATGATGTTTATCTTCAAGCATTAAAATATATGAACGATAAAACATTTAAGAAATATCAAATAGACTAAGCTATTTTTGTTTTTGCATTTTTAAATAGTTTTCTATAGACCGATTATACATAGCTTCGAAGTTTTTATTAAAATAACAAGCTGGTAGCTCGCCCTGCTTTTTATGGTATTCGATACACTCGCAACATAAACCTTTTCTTGAACAAGGATAAGTGCAATTACAGTTTTTGTTTGTATTAGATAAACATGTTTTCATAATAATATTTAATATTCTTTTATTCTCCAATAATTTTTATAAGTACTCTTTTTTTTCTTTTGCCGTCGAACTCGCCATAAAATACCGCTTCCCATGGGCCTAAATCAAGCATCCCATTCGTAATGGCAACAACTACTTCCCTACCCATAATTTGTCTTTTTAAATGAGCATCTCCATTATCTTCGCCTACATTATGTAAATACCCATTACGACTATATGGCGCCAGTTTCTCCAACCAATCTAAATAATCTTGATGTAAACCCGACTCATTATCGTTAATAAAAACACTGGCTGTAATATGCATGGCATTTACTAAACACAATCCTTCCTTAACTCCGCTTTCTTTAACCGCTTCCTGAACTTGTTCCGTAATATGAATAAATTGATAACGTTTTTCGGTATTAAACCATATTTCTTTTCGGTAGCTTTTCATTCCTTTTTTTTATTAATAAAATTACATAAATATTTTATAAAATATTTTGTATTATTTGTATGTTTGAAAAATAAAATAACCATCTATGACTAAAATAGGAATAATTGGAGGATCGGGCTTAGAAAGTCTTGATTTATTTACTTCTAAAAAAGAGCTTGATATTTCGACAAAATATGGAAAACCATCCTCTTCCCTTTTTTCCGGCCAATTAAACGGAAAAGAAATTGTTATTATTTCCCGTCACGGGCGAAATCATGCTATTCCTCCTACACAAGTGAATAATCGTGCAAACATAACGGCACTAAAAGAATTAGGATGTACACATATTCTTGCCACCACTGCTTGCGGAAGTTTACGTGATGAAATTAAACGTGGCGATCTTGTTATCCCCGATCAGTTTATCGATTTTACCCGTCATCGTATTGTTACCTTTCATGAAGTTTTTGAACATGAAAATCTTGCACACACGCCTATGTCGGATCCTTTTAATAAAGATTTATGTTCCCTTATACACAAAAATGCCGATTTATTGGGATACGCAAATCATCCGAAAGGGACTGTTATTACTATTGAAGGTCCGCGTTTCTCTTCAAGAGCCGAGTCTAATATGTTCCGTTTATGGGGTGCCGATATTATTAATATGTCGACCGCACCTGAAACAATTCTTGCTAATGAAACAGGCATACCTTATGCTGCAATAGCTGTAAGTACCGATTACGACTGTTGGAAAAAAGATGAAAAACCAGTTACCTGGGAAGAGGTTTTACATATTTTTAAACAAAATGTTGAAAAAGTAACAAAACTAATTGTTCAAGTTATTCAACAAATTCAATAGGAATAAGAATAAACAAAAATTAAGAATTAAACGCTTCCAAATACTTTTTTAAGGATATCGTTAATTCGAGCAGTAGGATCTTTTCTAATTTTATATTCTTCCGCTTCAATTAGTTTAAACAAACCATTAATGGCTTTTGTTGTAACATAATCATTTAAATCGGGGTCTACTTTCGTTACCAAAGGTATTTTATTATAGGTTGTAGCCAGCGGAGTCCAATATTTAGTAACTTCCACCTGCGATAATGCTGTTGTAACGGTAGGAAGAAAAGCTGTTTTGAGCGAAGTCGTGGTATTTTCTTTTAGGTATGTTGTTGCTGCATTATCGTTGCCTTTTAGTATTTTCATTCCATCGGAAATAGTAAGTTTTGTGATTGCATCAATAAAAATGGAAGCAGCATATTTAGAGGCCTCTTCAGCTCCTCTATTCATGGTTTCTACAAATTTATCACATTGGGTCCCCATTCCTAAAGCACGTAATTTAGTTTCCATTGTTTGGGCTTCTTCCGGGAAAGGAATCTTAATTAAGGCATTTTTATAAAACCCATCAAGCACAGATGCACTTTTAACCGAATTATTAGTTCCTACTTTAAGCGCTTCTTTTAGACCACGAATAATATCGTCGTTGGTAAGAGTAGCACTATTAACGGTATTATTTACCGTATTAATTACGGAAGTTAAATCCTGCATTTTACAGGCACTAAAAAAAGAGAATACCAAAAAAATGGAAATTATACGGATTATTTTCATAGTTAAAAGATTTATGATGTAAAAATAAACGATTAAAGTTAAGATAACAAAAAAATATTCCTTTATACCAATTGTAAATTTAAAATAATCCAACGGATTTTTTAAATTTTTACAATGGTAATGCCGATGACATAGATGTTATAGTACAATTTATTGGACTATTACATATATGCAATCGGTATTAGTTTATCATCGTACAATTGTTAAAATTTATCTTAATAAAATTCTAAATCATTGATTTAAAAGGATTTATTTTGTAATAAATTCTTTGAATCAAAAGCTGTATGAAGTTTTTTGATAAACTATTTTTTATTTATCTATCCAATTTAATTTCATTCTTATATATTTATAAAAGAATATATTTATTTTTTATTTTATTTCCTTTTTTGTCTGTTTATTCTCAAACCCCTACCGTTCAAGATTGCCCGGGAGCTATTGCGATATGTAAGAATGTTTATCACGAAACAAACGCATATACAGGAATTGGTAATTATACGAATGAAATTGACACCGCCTTCTCTTGTACCGATGGAGAAAAGTATAGTGTATGGTATACTTTTACAGCACAAACCAATGGCAATTTTAGTTTTATATTAACCCCTAATAATAATAATACCGATACTGTGGATGATTATGACTGGACTATTTTTGATTTAACCCATGCCAGTTGTGCTGAAATACTTACAAATCCTACCTTAGAAATAAGTTGTAATTCTTTTGGAGATTCATTTGGAAAAAATGGTCAAACAGGAGCCAGTAGTGCTCAAGGAGGAACAGATAACAATAACGGACCCGGCGATACGAATGGCCCTCCTTGGAATGCAGACATTCCTGTTAAAGCAGGTAACATTTACGTCATGATGGTTTCTAACTGGTCTCAATCAACTTATGGATATACCATTGATTTCAGTTCATCTACGGCTCAAATTTTCGACAATGTTACTCCATTTATTCAACAAATTAATTCTCCTACTCCTTTTGGTATCAATGCTATTAACTTTAGTTTTTCCGAGAATATTTTATGCAATACGATTGCTCCTTGCGATTTAACGCTTACAGGTCCGGGAGGTCCCTATACAATTACTGGGGTAAACGGAGTAAGCTGTACATCGGGTGGCACACAAGAAAAAACATTTACATTAACTTTTTCTCCTGCTATAACTAAATGTGGAACGTATTCTCTTAATTTAAATGCGAATGCATGTAACTCCGTAACCGACCTCTGTGGCAATATAGCACCATCTAGCAGTCTTCCTTTTACTGTCAATTCATTATTAACTGCTACCTCAACAACTCCTGCTATTTGTAATGCAAAAAATGGAACGGCGAATGTAACTATAAACGGGGGAACAGGAAATTTTTCCTATCAATGGAACACACAGCCTCCACAAAATACGGCTACTGCAGTAAACTTAAGTGCCGGAACATATATTGTAACGATTACGGAGGGTATATGCCAAGAGGTAGATACCGCTAAAGTCATACAAATTTCGAATTTAAGTGCATCTATATCTAATATTACAAATGCTAACTGCGGACAAAGCGATGGGTCTGCTTCTGTTTATGTGAATAGCGGAACCCAGCCATATACGTATAGCTGGAATACAAGCCCTCCTCAACAAACAGCTACGGCAAATAATTTACCAGCCGGAAGTTATTCTGTTTTTGTTTCAGATAATAATGGCTGTTCCATTTCTTTTTCAGCTACGATACATGATGCTAATATGCCCGAGGCAACAGTTATTTTTGTTGATGCACACTGTAATCAATCCGACGGATCCGCGTTGGTAGTCGCTTCCGGCGGATCTGGAAAATATACTTATTCGTGGAGTACCGGCGACACAACAACATCAATCCAACAACTATCGCCCGGACTTTATACCGTTACTGTTGATGATGGGTTTTGTGATGATATCGAAACCATTACTATTAAAAATACAGATGGGGTTCAAGCTAATTTCAGTTATCACCCTAATCCAATTACGATATCAAATCCAAATGTTACATTTACTTCTGAATCGTTTGGTGCTATTACTTGGCAATGGGACTTTGGAGATAATACAGGAAATCTATATAGTGAAACTGTTTTGCACAGTTTTGATACCATTGGAAATTATTCTGTTCTGCTTATTGTTAGCGATAGTTTTGGCTGTATTGACAGTATTATTAAAATTATTGAAATAGTTGATAAATATACTATTTACATCCCGAATAGTTTTACGCCCAATAATAATGGTATTAATGATTTTTTTCAAGCCATAGGGAATAGCTGGGAAGAAGGAAGTTATGAAATGACTATTTATAATAGATGGGGAAATATAATTTTCGAGACAAAAGACCCCCAAAATCCGTGGAATGGCTCACTTAACAATGAATCAAACCAAATGGTAGCTCCTGATATTTATGTATATCAAATAAAAGTAAAAGGGATAAACAGCAAAAAAAAAATATTTGTTGGAACGCTAACCTTACTTAAATAATTCCTTTCAATCGGCTTCGTATTATGACAATACGAGAATATCAACATCTTTAGTTTTCTACAAAATCGAGCTCTACACGTAAATTATCAATAATAAAGTTTTGACGTTCGGGTGTATTTTTCCCCATATAGAAAGAAAGCATTTCGGCAATAGACGAATTATTTTTTAAAATAACCGGATCCAGTCGCAAAGAAGGACCTATAAAATGTTTAAACTCATCGGGTGAAATTTCACCAAGTCCTTTAAATCGGGTAATTTCAGGTTTAGCTCCCAATTCTTGGATGGCCTTTTTCTTTTCTTCGTCGGAATAGCAATAAAATGTTTTGCTTTTGTTACGTACCCGAAATAATGGGGTTTGTAAGATATACAAATGACCATTCTTTACAAGGTCGGGGAAAAACTGAAGGAAAAAAGTAATTAGCAGTAATCGAATATGCATTCCATCAACATCAGCATCGGTAGCAATAACGATATTATTATATCTTAAATTTTCAATATCTTCTTCAATATTTAAGGCTGCTTGTAAGAGATTAAACTCTTCGTTTTCGTAAACCACTTTTTTATTCATGCCGTAACTATTAAGTGGTTTCCCTTTTAAACTAAAAACGGCTTGGGTATTTACATCTCTTGATTTGGTAATAGAACCACTAGCAGAATCTCCTTCAGTAATAAACAACGTTGTTTCTAGTTTACGATCGTCGTTGGTATTGTAATGCGAACGACAATCACGTAATTTTTTATTGTACAGACTAACTTTTTTTACACTGTCTTTTGCAATTTTTTTAATATTTGCCAGTTCTTTTCGTTCTTTTTCCGACTGTAATATTTTTCGATGAAGAGCTTCAGCGGTTTCGGGGTTTTTATGAAGGTAATCGTCGAGTTGTTTTTTAATTATATCCCCCACATAATTTCGAATGGTATGTCCGTTGGGTTCCATGTATTGAGAACCTAATTTTGTTTTTGTTTGTGATTCAAAAACAGGTTCTTGAATTTTAACACTAACAGCAGCAATAATAGAAGAGCGAATATCGCTGGCATCAAAATCTTTTTTATAAAACTCGCGTATTGTTTTCACTACGGCTTCACGAAAAGCGGCCTGATGTGTTCCTCCTTGGGGTGTATGTGTTCCGTTTACAAATGAATAATATTCTTCTCCGTATTGATTCTGACTATGTGTTATGGCTACTTCTAAATCCGATTCCAACATGTGAATAATAGGATAAACGATTTCTGTCCCATTGATATATTTCGTTAAAAGGTCTAGAAGTCCATTTTCTGCATAATAACGTTGTCCATTAAAATAAATAGACAAGCCGGTATTAAGAAATGCGTAGTTCCATAAAAGGTTATCAATATATTCAGTAATAAAATAATAATTACCGAACACTTTTTCATCGGGAATGAAGGTAATGATTGTTCCGTTTTTTAAATCTGACTTTTCATCTTTCCCTTCTTTAACAAGCTCTCCATCTGTAAATTCGACGATTCGTGTTTTCCCATCGCGAACAGATTGAGCGATAAAAAAAGAAGACAACGCATTAACCGCTTTAGAACCTACTCCGTTTAAGCCGACTGTTTTTTTAAACACTTCCGAATCGTATTTAGCACCAGTATTAATTTTAGATACACAGTCAACCAATTTACCTAACGGAATTCCTCTGCCATAGTCTCTTACTGAAACTTTTTTATCTTTAATGGTAATTTCAATTTTTTTGCCGAAGCCCATAATGTACTCATCTACTGCATTATCAATAATTTCCTTGATTAATACATAAATGCCATCATCGTGAGATGCTCCATCTCCGAGTTTTCCAATATACATACCAGGTCTTAAGCGGATATGCTCTTTCCAATCGAGGGAAACAATGCTATCTTCTGTATAATTACCACTCATTGTATAAAATTTTCACAAATATACGATAAAACCTTTTATTAGTAATGGTTTTCGCTCACAAAATATCAACAATTAAATAAACAGTTATTAGTCTAAATACTTAAATTTTAATGTATTAATAAAAAAAGGAGATATTATTTTAGGAATCGGATTATTTGCTTATTACTTTAAATTCGGTTCTTCTATTATTTGCTCTTCCTTCTTCTGTATCATTAGAATCTATTGGATTTAATTCACCATAGCCTTTGTAAGATAACCTATTTTCGGCTATGTTATTTTGAATTAAATAAAGATATACCGCTTTAGCTCTATTTTCAGATAATTTTTGATTGTACATATCTTCTCCCATTTTATCGGTATGTCCGCTAATCTCAATTTTCATGCTTACATTTTTCTGCAACAAATTGATTAAATTATCTAACTCTGATTTTGATTCCGGTTTAATGTCAAATTTATCGGTATCAAAAAAGATATTTTTTAAAACCACTGTCTCTCCTATTTTTATGGGCTGTAGCGGAATATTCTTAATAAACGGATCTGAGTTAGAATAAATACCCGTTAAGGTAAAATTTTCTGAGAAAAATAAATATCCATCTTTAGAAACATTTAAGGCATAATCTTTTTCGGTAGGAAGGCATACTAAAAACGCTCCGGTAACAGGGTCGGAAGTTGATTCAACACTAATTTCTCCTGATTTCAGATCAATTAATTCAAATTTTGCCTGTAATTTTTTATTCGTTTCTTTATCATAAACAACCCCTTTAACATAGGTTACTTTTTTAGGACGAGCCTTTTCATATAGCGGAAAAGAATAAATATCTAAACTTCCTTTTCCTCCTTTTCTATCGGATGAAAAATAGGCTAAATCGCCCTTGGAATTGACAATAAGATAACTTTCATCAGCATACGTATTTATTGGATATCCAATATTTAAAGGTTTTCTCCAATATTCGGAAGAATCCTTGC
>Ga0116171_10006338_pt1 | contig 10233 bp, 6 predicted proteins | sample AD_JPNHW2_MetaG_FD_89798 | JGI IMG/M metagenome (GOLD analysis project Ga0116171, IMG submission 89798) | Active sludge microbial communities of municipal wastewater-treating anaerobic digesters from Japan - AD_JPNHW2_MetaG | ecosystem: Engineered > Bioreactor > Anaerobic > Digestate | place...
TAAGGCTGTGAATCTGTTGCTTGTACAGCCGATATCTCTTTGAAACCGTTAAAGCCGAATCAATATAGCTATTTGCATCTGTAATGGATGATAGGTTCAAGTATGTTTCGGCAAGGGTTGAATACGTTAAAGCTAATTGTTCGTATTTTTTACTTTTTCTAATTGAGGAAATATTTTTTTTAAGAATCTGTTGCGATGTTATAGGATCCTCTAAAGTATATAATTGAGCTCGTTTGATAAGACTATCAATGTTTTCTTTTGACAAGTTTTGTCCCAAAGCACTATTCAATGAGATGATAATAAGAAAGGTAATCAGTAAATTGATAAATTTCATATTGTTATAGTGATAGGGTTCCTGATAGCCATTATTATTTAAGATGCCTTAGGTAGCGAAAATGTAAAAGTGCTTCCTTTTCCTTTAATGCTGGTAGCCCAAATTTCCCCCTTGTTCATCTCAACAAATTCCTTGCAAAGCAACAAGCCTAAGCCAGTCCCTTCTTCATTTGCTGTACCTTTATTTGAAATTGAGGTGCTAAGGTTAAATATTTTATCAAGGTCATCGATATCAATGCCTATCCCTGAATCTGTTATTGAAATCTGAATTTCACTATCAATCTCATGAGCTGATATATTGATTTTCCCATTGGTGTTTGTAAATTTAATGGCATTGTTAACAAGGTTGCGTATTACTAAAGAGATAATATTTTTATCGGCAAAGGCCGATAATGATTTATCTATGGATGCAAAAATGGTTATTTTCTTTTTATCAGCACTTAGCTGAAGGAACGAAACCTCTTGTTGAATTACTGGTTGAATTTCAAATTCTTCGGGAGTGTAATTAATTGTTCCAGTTTGTGTTCTCGACCATTGTAACAAGTTGTCGAGTAGTTTTGACAAACTCTGTGATGATTCGTAAATGACGTTTATATACTCACGTTTTTCATCATCACTGTAAGTTGTATAGTTTTTCTCAAGTAGTTCGCTGAATCCAAATAGTGCATTAAATGGATTCTTAAGATCATGGGCAATTATTGAGAAGAATTTATCTTTTGTAGCATTGAGCTCCTTTAAGTCTTGTTCTGATTTCTTCAACTTTTCATTAGCAATTTCGAGCTCTTCATTTTTTTGAGAAAGTAAGATGTTCGAATTTTTCTTAACCCTTAAACTATTGAAAACGACAATTACAAGAACTAATAACAGTAATGATGATATGATCAAATATTTTTGGGTGTTTTTATGTCGCTCTACTTCAAGAGCATTTATCTCGTTATCCTTTTTAAGAAGTTGTATCTCTTTTTCCTTGGCTTCAGTCTCGAAGCGAGTTTGCATTTCAAGAATACTGTTGGTTTTTTGTTGTAAGTATAAACTGTCATTGTAAGCTAATTGTAATGCTTGATTTTTAAACGCCTTATCATATTGCCCTTTTTGGGCATATATCTTTGATAGGATTTGGTAGCTTTCTTGGACGATTGCAATATCGGTTACCTTTTTTGCAAGAGGAAGATTCTTTAAAACATACTCCTCTGCTTTATCTAAGTTTCCTGCTTTTAGGTATGCCGAAGCAATATTGTTAAAAGTGTTTGTATAGCCAAGTTTATCGAAAATATTTATACTATGCTGAAGCGATTGAAAATAATAATCAAGCCCTTTATCAATTTGCCCAAGTTCAACATAAATCATCCCAATGTTATTCATGGCTGTGGCAATCCCATCATCGTCCTTGAGTTGCTTTGCGTACTCAAGCGATTGGGAATAGTTTTCAATTGCTTTTTGATTTTCTTTATTATCATTATATATTATACCTAAGTTATTCAGAGTCATAGATAGACCCTTTATGTCGTTGGTTTTAATATAAAGAGAATGAGCCTTTTCAAAATATTCTTTTGCTAAATCGCTATTTTTTAATGTATTGTGAATGTATCCGATAAAGTTGTAAGTGTTTGCTAACTCTGTGTCAATCTGATGATTACCTCCAATGTTTGCGCTTTTAATTGCATACTCAAGGGCTTTATTAAAATCGTTGATATCTAAGTAAATATTTGCAATGCTATACAAAGCGCTAGCTTCACTTTTGTAATCGTCAATTTCACGACAAACCTCAATTGACTGCTTGTAAAATTCAATAGCTTCGCTAAACCTCTTTAGGTTTCGATATGTTTTCCCTAAAGATGAAAGAATAGTAATTTGTAAGGGTTTACTATTCCCTTTCTCACAGTATTCTTTCGCTTTGGTATAAAATGTTAGTGCCTGGGTGTAGTCTTGTTTGTCGGAGTATGCATCGCCAAGGCAGAAGTTGGCTTGGCTATAGCATAAATCACTTTGATCGCGTTTAGCAGCCTCATATGCAAGGTTTGCATAGAAAAATACTGAGTCGTTATTTCTTTTCTCGTACAGTTTGGCAAGCTGTTGGTACAGGATTACCTTATCTTCATTGGAAAATACCTGAGTGAGATGAAGTAGGCTATCAACTTTTTTCTTCGAGAAAGTTGGTTGAGCTTCTAATGTCTTTGCCAGAAGAAGAACAAAAAGAATTGAAATGAAACTTTTTAATCTTATCAATGTTCAACTATTTAGAGATGGAAAATTAAAAAAAACATCTTTCAAATAAAAAATATCTTAAAGATAAGATTTTTAAACTTTCAATTAACTTACTGTACTTTCTATTTCACCGTTGTAGAGTCTGGTTTTTATGATTTCTCCTTTATTAACATCTTTAAAACTCTTAATTATTTTCCCTTTGGATGTAGTAATAGAATAACCTCTCTTTAAAATGTTCTCCGGGTTCAGTAACGTACAAGTTGCTTCAATGCTCATTAAATGAGCATTTTCCGATTCAGTAAGGAGATCTGTGCTTTTTGATAATATTTGTGATATGCTATTTATATGGCTTAACGAATTGTTAATTCTAACTGTTGTGGCAAATTCAAATGATTTCATTGCGTTTGCTAATTCTGAAAAACGGGATATAAGCAAATTGTTTGAAACAATTGAAATTCTATTTTGAAATCGTTCATGAAGAATGCGTTCCGATGATATACTTTGGTAAACAAATGGTACAATGGATGTCAGAATTTTTTCAAACTTAGTTTCATTGTTATAGATAATTTCTTTAACAGACTGTTCTAATCTTTCAGCAAGTTCAAAAGCTAGCGATTCCGCGTCTTGAAACTTTCCAATGATAAATTCAGCGACGGCTGTTGGAGTTTTAAGCTTTGTATGTGCAACAAGATCAACAACAGAGACATCCTTGTCGTGTCCAATCCCTGTGACAATGGGAAGTGGAAATTGAGCAACATGGGCGGATAGCCAATATCCATCAAAGCACGATAAGTCGGCTTGTGATCCCCCTCCTCTAATTATAACAGCTATATCGAATTCATCAATTTTTTCATTAATGCTACTGAGCGCTGTGATTATAGATTCTTCAGCTAAAGCTCCTTGCATGTTTGCAGAGAATAGAGTACTCTCGATATTATATCCAAATTTATTTGTGTTTATCTGGTTTATGAAATCCTGTAGACCAGCGGCAGTAGTTGAAGAAATAATTGCGATTCTTTTAGGTAGTATTGGGAAAGGAATGCTTTTATTCATATCGAAAACACCTTCGCTAACAAGTTTTTCGATAGTTTCTCGCCTCTTTTGTTCAATGTCTCCCAGAGTGAAGTTGGGTTCTATATCAGTGATGTTAAGTGAGTAGCCGAATACTTCATGAAAAACTACCTCTACGAGTACAAGTACCTTTAATCCAGAGGATAATGGTCTTCCGGTGCTTGTTTCGAAGTATGGCTTAAGCATTCGGTAGGTGTAAGCCCAAATTGTTGCACGCGCTTTGGCTTTCGGGTAATCCTGTTCTTCATCCTTCTGAATTAGCTCAAGGTAACAATGTCCAGAATTATTCTCTTTAATTTCGCTTATTTCAGCAACTACCCAATATTGATTACTAAAAGAGTTCGAAAGGGTTTCCTTAACCCTTTGATTTAGATCATAAAGTGTAATTTTTTCAGAAGATTGCAACTTATTATAATTTATTAATTGTTTAGATAGCTAGTTAGTACCCACCCATTTTTTGTATAAATTCTTCCGCATCAATTTCTGGTATTTTACCTGCATTCGAGATGATTTGTTGCAACTTCTCGTTTTCTTCTTTTAAAAGTTTGAGGTTATTTTCAGCAATACCCTTTGTATACTTAATTTCTCCGATAAGTTTGCCGTCGTCATTATATATTTTCCAAGCACCATCTTTAAGACCATCCTTATAGTTTCCCTCAACTTTTACTTTTCCATCATAATTGAAAACTCTGATAACCCCTTGTTGAATACCTGAAACAAATTTTACATAAGACTTATATGATCCATCCTTATAGTATTGAACTAGATCACCATCAATCACACCATTTTTCCATTTCACTGTTTGGTAAACGGAACCATCTTCGTAGTAATTTTTAAAGACTCCATTCTTTATTCCCTTTTTATAAGACTCTTCAAATACAAGTTTTGAGTTTTGATCATAGTACTTCCAAATGCTGTCTTTTTGATTATTGTAGTATAATCCCTCTGCAGCAATTTTCCCGTTTAAGTAAAATAGTTTGGCTTTAGATGAAATCCCATCACTACTATAGATGAGTAAAGCCTTAATTGGCCCCCCTTCATGGTATCTTTTAAATATACCCCTAGGCTTATCATCTTTAAAAAAACCTTGGTATGCGACTTTACCATTGGAGTAATGTTTTTTCCAGTAACCTTGCTTTAAGTTGTTTTTATCCTTTTGGTTGAATACTGTGTCGGTTTGAAAGCTACTTATTGCAAAAATATTTGTAGAAAAAGCAAGTAAGATAAGCGCAATGGTTAATCTAAATAATTTCATACTTTTTTCTTTCAAAGTTAGTTTTTTGCATATAAAAAGAAAAGCCCCCATTTCTGGAGGCTTAAAAAAATTATGTTAAATTTATTTAACTTCTTCAAAATCAACATCTGTAACTTCTTTATCTTTTTCAGTTGAGCCAGATGTTGTTGTGTTGGACGATTCCTGTTGTCCGGGTTGACCTGCTCCCTGAGCATTCTTGTAAAGCTCTTCAGATGCTGCTTGCCAAACTTTAGTAAGCTCTTCAGTGGCCGACTCAATGGCGACAATATCCTGACTTTTATGAGCTTCTTTTAAGCGTGCAAGAGCTTGCTCTATTGGACCCTTCTTATCAGCCGGAAGTTTGTCACCAAACTCTTTTAACTGTTTTTCGGTTTGGAAGATCAAGCTGTCTGCAGCATTGAGTTTTTCAATTCTTTCTTTTTCTTTCTTGTCAGATTCTTCGTTTGCCATAGCTTCATCGCGCATACGCTTGATTTCGCTATCTGTTAGGCCAGAAGAAGCTTCAATTCTTATTCGTTGTTCTTTTCCAGTTCCTTTATCTTTTGCAGATACATGAAGGATTCCGTTTGCATCGATGTCAAAGGTAACCTCAATTTGAGGGATGCCTCTTGGTGCTGGTGGAATACCATCAAGGTGGAAACGACCAATTGTTTTGTTGTCCTTTGCCATTGGACGTTCTCCCTGAAGTATATGGATCTCAACCGAAGGTTGACTGTCTGATGCTGTTGTAAATGTTTCAGATTTACGAGTTGGAATAGTTGTGTTAGCATCAATTAGTCTGGTAAATACACCACCCATAGTTTCAATACCTAGAGATAGAGGAGTAACGTCAAGTAGAAGTACATCCTTAACCTCGCCAGTTAAAACGCCACCTTGAATAGCAGCACCAACTGCAACAACCTCATCGGGGTTAACGCTCTTGTTTGGTACTTTACCAAAGAATTTCTCAACCAGCTGTTGAATTGCAGGTATTCTTGTTGAGCCTCCAACAAGAATAACCTCATCTATTTCGGATGCTTGCAATCCTGCGTCGCTTAAGGCCTTGCGGCATGGTTCGGTTGTACGTTGCATCAGGTGATCGCAAAGTTTTTCGAATTGCGCACGGGTTAATGTGCGAACCAAGTGCTTTGGAATACCATTAACGGGCATGATGTATGGCAGGTTTATTTCGGTAGAGGTTGTGCTCGAAAGCTCAATTTTTGCTTTTTCGGCAGCCTCTTTAAGTCGTTGTAAAGCCATAGGATCTTTTCTTAGATCAATGCCTTCGTCTTTCTTGAATTCTTCTGCAAGCCAGTCGATAAGAACATGGTCGAAGTCATCACCTCCAAGGTGGGTATCACCGTTTGTAGATTTTACCTCGAAAACGCCTTCACCAAGCTCTAGTATTGAAATATCAAATGTACCACCACCAAGGTCAAAAACAGCAATTTTAAGATCAGCTGATTTTTTGTCAAGGCCATATGCTAACGCTGCAGCAGTAGGTTCGTTGATAATTCTACGAACCTTAAGACCGGCTATTTCACCAGCCTCTTTGGTTGCCTGACGTTGCGAGTCGCTGAAATACGCAGGTACGGTAATAACAGCTTCAGTAACTTCCTGTCCTAAAAAATCCTCTGCAGTTTTCTTCATCTTTTGAAGAACTATCGCTGAAATTTCTTGGGGAGTAAATTTTCTGTCGTCAATTACTACTCTTGGGGTGTTATTTTCTCCTTTAACAACTTGATAGGGTACACGTCCAACTTCAAGGGTAACCTTGTCAAAGGTTTCACCCATAAAACGTTTTATAGAAAAAATAGTTTTTTTGGGATTGGTGATTGCCTGACGTTTAGCAGGATCACCAACTTTTCTTTCACCATTCTCAACAAACCCAACAACTGATGGAGTTGTACGCTTACCTTCGCTGTTTGCAATAACAACGGGTTCGTTGCCTTCCATTACAGCAACGCACGAATTTGTTGTTCCTAAATCGATTCCAATTATTTTGCCCATTTTTATAATGTTATTTTGTTTGTTCAATATTTTGTATCAGTTCTTTTTCAATCATTGTGCCAACCTGTTATCTTTTATTTTTTAAGTAATAGTGGCATGTTTTAATGAATTTTAAAGATTATTTTGTCAGTTTCAATAAACTCAATATTTAAAATGTAAATGATAAGTAAAAGATAAATAATAAGTTAGTAAAATACTTCTGCCAATTCGTCATGTTTAAATGGTTGTATGTTTAGAATAAAGACTTTGTAACTGTTAGGGGTAAATTAAATTAATGCCTTAAATTTGAGGGTTTAAAAAATTGATGTATTTATTAATCCGTAAGCTATGTCAACAGAAAGTAAAGCTCGAGTGATTACAACCCATGTGCTTAATGAAATGAAGCATAGAGGTGAAAAAATATCTATGCTAACTGCATATGATTTCTCGATGGCAAGAATACTTGATGCTGCAGGTATCGATGTAATTTTAGTAGGGGATTCCGCATCAAATGTTATGGCTGGTTACGAATCGACACTGCCAATCACATTAGATCAGATGATTTACCATGCTTCGTCCGTAGTTCGGGCGATTAAACGTGCGCTTGTGGTTGTTGATATGCCCTTTGGAACATACCAAGGGAACTCAAAACTTGCATTGAATTCTGCTATTCGCATTATGAAAGAGAGTGGAGCTGATGCTGTAAAAATGGAAGGTGGACGGGAGATCATTGAATCAGTAACTAGAATTCTTTCTGCAGGAATACCTGTTATGGGGCATTTGGGGCTTACTCCACAATCTATACATAAATTTGGAACCTATGTGGTTAGAGCAAGGGATGAGGATGAAGCTTATAAATTAATAGAGGATGCACAAATTCTTCAGGAGGCAGGTTGCTTTGCATTAGTGCTAGAAAAAATACCTGCGACTTTGGGAGCTAAAGTGTCACGTGATCTGAAAATTCCAGTTATTGGTATTGGTGCAGGTAATGGTGTCGATGGACAAGTTCTTGTAACACACGATATGCTTGGTATTACGCAAGAGTTTTCGCCAAGGTTTTTACGTCGATACCATAACCTATACGCTGAGATGCTAGGGGCTTTCCAAACATACATTAGTGACGTTAAAAAGCTCGATTTTCCTAACGAGAAAGAACAATACTAGTCTTTTATGAGTTTTACTGCGGATAGAATACTTTTTGAGGATAATCATTTAATAGCGGTTTGTAAAACGAACCACGACATTGTTCAGAGCGATCCAAGTGGAGATGAACCCTTGATTGAACAAATTAAATCGTTTATCAAACAACGTGACGGAAAACAAGGGAATGTTTACCTGGAAGTAATCCACCGAATTGATAGACCCGTTAGCGGAGTGGTCCTTTTTGCTAAAACGAGCAAGGTCCTTCCTCGGATGAATAAACTTTTCCACGATGGTCTTGTAAAAAAAATATACTGGGCTGTTGTAAAAAGTATGCCTCCCAAGGAGAGCGATACCTTAAAGCACTACCTCCTTAGAAATACAAAGCAAAATAAATCATACGTTTATGATAACCCAAAGCCCGAATCCAAAGAAGCAAGGCTGATATATAAGGTGATGGGGAAAACGAGCACCTATTATTTGCTTGAAATCGAATTAATCACAGGAAGGCACCATCAGATTAGAAGTCAACTAGCCAAAATAGGATGTCCAATAAAAGGTGATTTAAAGTATGGTTTTCCTCGCTCAAATGAGGATGGAGGAATCCATTTACATTCCCGAAGTTTAAGTTTTAATCATCCTGTTTCTGGAGAGCAAATTGAAATTATTGCAAACCCTCCCGATGATGTACTTTGGAAAGAATTTACTAATTTAAGGCAGTAAATTTTTTATTGATGGGCTATAAAATTCTGATTATTAGTAATGCTCCTAAACTTACTGTAGAGATTGAGAAGTTGTTTATCTCAACCGATGATTGTTTAGTGTTAGGAATTACTAATACTTCTTCTAATTCTAGTGTTATTTTAGATTTTTCCCCTGATATTATACTGTTCGATGCCCGAAATGCTAATAGTGCTACGGCTAACCAAATTACTGATTTAAAAATTGAGGGTATTTCATCGGAAATCCCTTTGATTGCCATAACAAGTAAACTTGATAACGATAAACAGCTAACTCTTTACCATTCAGGTGTAGATGATTTTATTAATTATCCATTCACAAAAAACGAATTAATTCAACGGGTTAGCATCGGCGTGCAAAGGGGGCATATTTTTGAAAAACTTAAGCAACACTCAGCACAGCTAAACGATGTTTCAATGGCCGCCAATAGTGCTGGTAATTCTATTATGATAATCGATGAAACAGGTTCTATTGTGTGGGTGAATGGCGGCTTTGAGCGTTTATATGAGTGTAAACTAAGCGAGTTTACAAAGATTTTTGGAAAAAATCTTTTCGATTCCAATATTAATAAAATAACCTACGAGGCAATTAAGCAATGCCGTGAGACCGGCGATTACGTTGTTTATGATAATGAATGGGTAACACCTGAGGGTAAATTGAAAAATATTCAAACTACTCTTACCCCAATTTTTGATGACATTGGAAGGTTTAGTAAGATAGTTGTAATGGAATCAGATATTACGGATTTAATATATGCTGAGAAGGCGCTTGAGGAAAAGCACGACCATTTACTTACCCTAACAGAACATTTGGAAAATGCAAACAACTTGCTTGATGAGCAGCGTATAGAAATAGAAGATCAGAAGAAGACTGTAGAAATAGAAAAGGCCAAATCGGATGAGCTCCTTCGGAATATTCTTCCCTGGGAAGTTGCTCGTTCGTTGCAAAAAAAAGGGGTATATAAACCTAAGAAGTTTAAGGAGGTGACTATCCTTTTTGCCGATTTTGTTGATTTCTCTAAGATTTCAGCAACATATGAAGATGCTGAAGAACTTTTGGATGTTCTTAGTTGCTACTTTGAGGCCTTTGACGAGATTACGTCTGAGCGATTTATTGAGAAAATTAAAACCATTGGGGATTGCTACATGTGTGTAGGTGGATTGCCGCGCACTAACCGAAGTCATCCTTTTAACATTGTGCTTGCTGCACTCCTAATGCAAAAGTTTGTAAAGTTGAAAGCCATGTCCGATCAGAAAGTTGGAGAAAAGGTATGGAGGCTTAGGATTGGAATACATACTGGTAGTGTTATTGCAGGGGTAATTGGTAAGTGGAAATTTGCCTATGATATTTGGGGTGCTGATGTAAATATTGCTAGTAGGCTCGAGTCATCAGGTGAGGCAGGGACGATTAATATTTCAGAGTCGACCTACCAAATTATTAAGGATTACTTTAAATGCACGTTTAGAGGGAAAATCCCAGCTAAAAATATAGGGGAAATCAACATGTACTTTGTTGAAAGA
>Ga0116171_10006342_pt1 | contig 10229 bp, 7 predicted proteins | sample AD_JPNHW2_MetaG_FD_89798 | JGI IMG/M metagenome (GOLD analysis project Ga0116171, IMG submission 89798) | Active sludge microbial communities of municipal wastewater-treating anaerobic digesters from Japan - AD_JPNHW2_MetaG | ecosystem: Engineered > Bioreactor > Anaerobic > Digestate | place...
TAAACCCGTTTGTCCAGAGCGCACCACCAAAGGCCAGTTGGAGCTCATCCTCAGCCAGCGCGAGGTCAAACGGATAAGGCTGCAGGGCGGTGTCATAACCAATTTCCCCCATGGGAATGGGTCCCTGAGCCCGGATGGCCTGTGCGCCGTAGGCAGTGTCAATAACCGGCTGCCAATCCACGGCATAGCTGAAGGCTTTGCGCACGTGGATATCCGAGAAGAAATCAGGCGGAATGCCGCTGCCGTCGAGCGCGCCGCTGAGAATAAAGGGATTGCCAGCCGCGGTCATTTGGTAATTGAACAGGAGCGCGTATTGGCGCATATTCGCCAGATTGTCGTATTCTTTCAGGATTCCGTTATCCGGGTCCACAAGCTCCGGGTACAGGTCCTCGTATCCATCGTAAACGCCCCAGACATAGGGGTTAAGTTGGCTGCGATCATATTTGTTTGAATGATCGAGCGCATCCGCCGTGCCGTTGATGAGCATATCCGCGCGGACTGCCGGGTCGGGTTCCACTCGGAAATAAAGGTCCTCCAAATTTGCCGGTCCGCTGGAAGCGCCGGGCCAGAGCGGTTCCACGCGCCAGTAGTGCGGATCGCGCACCATGTGAATTTCGCCGGAAGCCCACGAGTCAAACACAAAGGGTCCAGTGCCGTTCATTTGCGCGTAGAGGACGCTGTCTTCCACGGCTGGGTTATACCAATCGCGCCAGGTGGAGCATGAAGCGTCCCAATCCCCTTGCGCGACCATCCACTCCTGGTCCAGCAAAACGCTGTACGGAGTCGCCAATAGGTTCGCCAGCGGCGCGTATGCCGACTGCAAATGAAAAGTCACCTGGGAGTTCTGGTCATCAAAAGTAACGGCATTCTTTACCGCCTGGCAGCGCGCCAGGTCATCCCCGGGCAGTTCATCGATAGAATTTACGCCAAACAACGCATTGAAGAACATAAACATGGGACCGCCTTCGAAATCCTGGAGCAAACCCCGCCAGAAGCTGTAGGCGGCGTCGTGCGCCTCAAGCTGCCCGCCGGCATGGAACATGATTCCGCTGCGCAGCGTAAACGTGTAGGTTGTATCGTCATCCAGGATTGCCCAGGATTCAGCCAGCAAAGGCACCAGCGTCTCAGGGTCTTCCCGCTGGTATGTCAGCAGAGTCTCGTATTCCTGGGAAATGACCTCAGCGCTGCTAGTTACAAATGCCATATGCGGGTCCAGCGTCTGCACATCCGACGCGGAAACTATCGTGAAACCCGTCGCTGAATTAACGGACACGGCAGGCTGGATAGCAGCAGTGGAGGCATATCCGGGCGCTGGCATTGAAACGCCGAGCAACAAAGCCAGGGTGCACAGACAACTGAGGGTTTTGGTCAGAACAATAGTTTTGTTCATTGCGTCCACCTTTCCAAAAGGGGTGCTGCTTATTTTTGATGTTTCTATGAAGTGGCAGGTGCCGGATTAGACAAAGAACAGGTATTTAGCGAGCAAGGACTGCTTACAGTATACAGCCCATTTTCATTAATTCAACCTCGTGTGGAAAAAATTGAATGAAACGACGCATGCGGATTGTGAATCACAAATACACCACGGATTCCCGCGGTGTATTTGTGATAGTCAAGTATGCAAGATGAGGCTTAGGGCAGCTGCGGATATTCCGCCAGCGGCGCGTGCATCAGCCCAACCAGGCCTCGGCCGGTATGCGCGCCCAGAGCCGGGCCAATCGCGCAGTCCGCCAGCCATTCGCAGCGGAACAGCTTGTTCATGGCTTCGCGCAGCATCTCCCCGCCTTCCGGGTTGGAGGCGTGCACGATCTGGGCGCGCAACGCGGTGCCTTCGCCGTACTTTTTCAGAATTAACGCCGGGATTTCCTGCACAGCCTTCAGGAAAGAGCGCTTCTTGCCGATGTCGTAGTACTTGCCGTCAACCTTATTGACCTCGATAACCGGTTTGATGCCGAGCAGGGAAGCCAGCAGGCCTTTCAGATGGCTGATGCGTCCGCCGGCAATCAGGTACTTAAGGTCAGGCAGGGTGAATAATGCGTTGGTCGCCGCCTGGATTTGCTTGAGCAGCGCCAGGATTTGCTCCTTGCTCCAGCCGGATTTCACCGCGCGCGCCGCAGCTTCCACCTGCCAGCCCGTCCCGGAGGAGAGTGTGAGCGTGTCGATGACAGTCACGGAAGCATCCACCTGACTGGCAGCTACTTGTGCGGCATTGCAGGTGCTGCTCAATCCGGAAGAAAGGTGAATCGATAGTATTTCGCGGTCAGTCTCAGCCAGTTTCCGGTAAGCATCCTCAAAGTCTCCCACAGAAGGCGTGGATGTGAGCGGCATTTGCTCAGTCTGATCCAACAGTTCGTAGAACTCCTCAGCGCTCAAATCCACGCTGCTGAGGTAAGTACGGTCGCCAAGCTGAACCTTCAAAGGAAGCATCGTGACCCCTAATTCCAGGCACTGCTCTTTGGTCAGGTCGCAGCCGCTGTCTGTAACAATTTTCATTTCTTTTCCTCGTTTTCAAGTCGTATGCAAAATTCGCCTATCCGCGAGCATCGTCGCCGCCGTAAGTGTCGGGGATTCTGCTATGTGGGTTGACGGAAATCGTAATGGGTTTGTGGTCTCTAAATTATAGCACGCAACGATAACAAATAAGACCGGCGAAAATGGCCGCAGCCCCCGTTCCCGGGGGGCTGTGGCTCGCGTGTCGCAAACTCATTTAAGCGCTTGCTGCCACTGACCGATGACCTTGCGGTTGCGTTTTTCCAGGGTAACGCTCAGACGCTCAATTTTCGAAAGCAGATCGCTCATCTCCCAGCCGCGGCTGCGGATGGTTTCCTGTACGAGCGCCAGCAGGTCAGGGCTCAGCGAGGTCTGGGTGAGCATATCCACCAGATGCCAGGGCGAATGCGCGTTTTTCAGGCAGTCCATCGTAATCAGCTCAAGCCGCCGCAGGGCTTCGCGCATCATGGCCTGCCCGGTTTCCCGGCTGCTGGACTCGATGTAGATGCGGTTAATCGGTTCCGTCCCCGAGGCGCGCACGCGCAAGTAGTGGTGGTCATCGCCGTGCTCATCCTCCAGCTGCATTTCCACCAGCTCGTAGCGGATGCCGCCCAGGTACGTGATTTTCAAGCCTGCCAGGCGCAGCTTTTCAGGGTCCTCGCGCAGCGCCAGGTCGAGGTAATAGTTGATGAAGCCCTCTTTAGCCTCCAGCGGCGCGTCCACGTCGGCCCTGCCCGCGTGCGAAGTCGGGTCGGAGGAAGTCCCGAAAGTCTCCCACAGGCCGGGCATCCGCACGGTATCCTCCCAGAGTTCTTTGAGGGTGCACAGCGGGTTTTCCGCGCGGGTGCCGTAGTACGCCAGCATGTCCATAATCAGGATATTCGCCCAGGGGCCGTCCTTGTCGGTTACGTGCCCGCGCGAGGTCAAGCCCGAGGATTCCTCGCCGCCAATCAGGATGCGGTCGCGCCAGTTCTCAGGCAGCGTCTTAAGGGTGTTGTAGCGGTTATCCATGCGCCGGATTTCTTCGATATATTTGATGCCGACCGGCACCAAAAAAGCATGCTTCAGCGCGCGGCTGGAGATATCGCCCACGCGGCACTTGTAGATGCGCTGACCCACGTAGCCGGGCAGCGCGCCCGCGGCAGGTTCGTTTTCGGCATTCCCGGGAATCATGCCTGCCAGCGGCTCAATCAAGGGTGAGCCAGTCTGCGTGGCGATTACGCGCCCGGTCAGCCCGCGGTCCACGCCCAGGTAGCGTACCAGCATGGTCAGGATTTGGTTTGGCCGAAAGTACACCCCGCCCTTATCCACGATACCGTAGCGGTCGGCGTCCGTATCCATGCCCATACCCAGGTGCGCACCGCTTTCTGCCACGGTCTGCTTAAGTAGGTAGTTGAAGGGCTCTTCCGGGTTAGCATAGTCCTGCCCGCCCAACTCGGGGTCCACTTCCGCATGCACGACGGTGTGGCGCACGCCGGTTTCGCCCAACAGGCGCGTCAGATAGCCGCGCCCGCAGCCGTGCATTTCATCCACGACCACGTGCTTATCGGCAAAGAAGCGCCGGATACGATCAAAATCAATCGGGATGCGCTGATTGCCGCTGCCGTTGTTCTTAATCCAGCGCACATACTGGTCCAGCGGGTCAAAGCCGGTCACAAGTCCGCGCGCTTCCGCGTCTTCCAGCTCCGCCGCGCCGCCGGCCTGGTCTTCCAGCTGCAGTTCGTTGATACGGAAGGCGATGTAATCCGTCACGTTGGTGGGCGCCGGATAACCCAGGCGGGGGTTGAATTTGATGCCCTGCCACTCGGGCGGATTGTGGCTGGCGGTGCAGATAATCAGGCCGGCCACCTCTTCAGGCGGCAGCACATCCGTCTCGTAGAATGCCAGCGCCGGGGTGGGCACATCGCGATTGCCAATGTCGACCCTGAACCCGTTGGCCAGGCAGGTTTCCGCCACCCAGCGCGTAACGAGGTCGGAATTACGGCGGGTATCGTGCCCGATGACCACCCGTTTGCCCGCCAGGTCTTCCGCGCCCACAAAGGCGGGTACGCCGCGGTTATTCATAAAATCACAGATAGCCTGCACCACCTGGCGAGCGCGCTTTTCGGTGAAGTCATTCTGCCAGCGCCCACGCACGCCCGAGGTACCAAAACGCAGGTATTTGCGGTCGTATATTTCCCGCAGCAAGCCGGCGCGCGTGCGCGTACCCACAAGCAAGGGCTCGCTGGTGCGCACCCGCAAGGCGAATAAGCGCTCATAGATATTGCCAATCTGGACGACGCGGTAGGTCATAAAGCGGTCCGGGTCCTGCGCCTCATCCAGGCTCTCGAGCAGCGGCAGGATTTCCACGCGGATATCCTCGCTCAGGCTGGAAAATACCGGCGCGCTCAGGTACGCCCTGGCAATGCGGATGGCAAGCCGGCGCATTTCCGCGCTGGAAGGCAGGTAATCCTCATCCAGCTGCCGCCGGTAGGCGCGGGTTTCTTCGTCCTTAGGCTGGTAAAGTTCCAGGCGCCCCTGCGTGCCAGTAGCCGCCAGGGTCAAGAGCATGCTGAGCACGCGCGAGGAGGTCGGCAGGTCTTCCGCGAGCAGATCGGGGCGGCGCCGCACAAAATCTTCCACTTCCCACAAAAAGCGGGTCATCCCGGCGATAGCCGGCTGCCATTCTTCCGCTTTTTCTGCCTCCAAGACGGCGCGGTTGAGGCGGTTAAAGCGCGGCGCCAAATCCGCGCTGAAGCTGAAATCCAGGTTCCGGGTCATACATTTCTCCTCATTGGGAATTTCACTCCGGCCGCGGCATCAAACCGCCGTCCGAAACATTCAATACTTCAATTTTCGCGCCGGCGGGAGTGCCCGTCTCGCGCTGGATGAGCTCGCACACCCGCCAGGCATAAGCCGCCACCTGGGCGGGAGTGTGGGAAGTGTCGGTCTCGAGCATCAACCTGCATTTCGGCTCCGTTCCGGAGTAGCGCAAATTCAGGCGAACCAGGCCGGGCAGCCCCTGCCGGAGCTCCGTGAGCAGCGCGTTGAGCGCTGGCAGCTGCGCCAGTTCAGGCTTGCTGGCCACATTGCAGGAAGCAATCAACTGCGGATACTTGCCGATTTGGCCGGTGAGCGCTGAGAGCGGCCGCCAGCCGCTTTCTGCCAGCACGCGCAGCATGAACAACGCGGTGCGGATGCCGTCGCCGGTGCGGTGGTTCTCGTCCAGCAGGATGATATGCCCGGACTGCTCTCCGCCCAGGCCCAGCTTTCCCGGCGCGTCTTGCGCGAGGCTCAGGCGCAGCAGCTCCCCGGTGATATATTTGTCGCCCACCGGGGTTTCGATAAGCCGGATGCCTTTTTGCGTACAGTAACCTGCCAGGGCGCCGTTGGCCATCGTGGTGGTTACCAGCGTTTCCCCCAAAAGCTCACCGCGCGCCAGGAGGAAATCCGCCAGAATGGCCAGCATATGGTCGCCGTCCACCATCCTGCCGTTTTCATCCACGAAAATTACGCGGTCGGCATCGCCGTCAAAAGCCATACCCAGGTCGGCGCCAGCTTCGCGTACCTGGCTGCCAAATACGGAGGGGTCCGCGCGCAGATGTTCCGAGCCGGCGCGCTCGTTGATATTCAAACCATCGGGGGCGGTGTTCAACGCGAGCACGCGCGCGCCCAACCTCTTAAACAGCTCGGGGGCAACTTCATAAGCCGCACCGTTGGCGCAGTCCAGCAGCAGGGTTTTGCCGCTCAAGTCCAGCCCGGGTTGGCTGGCAAGCAAGTCCTGCAGGTAATCTTCGCGCAGATGCCTGCCGTCCCGCGGCGCGCGCAGGCTGCTCCCGGGGTCTGCGCCCAGCAGCGCTTCAATGGCGAGCTCGACCTCTTCCGGCAGTTTCATGCCTTGCGCGTTCAGGAATTTGATGCCGTTCTCCGGAGCGGGGTTGTGCGAAGCCGAGATGACCACTCCGGCGTCCGCGCCCAGTTTGCGCGTCAGAAAGGCAATGCCGGGGGTAGGCAGCACGCCCAAATCCAGCACCTGCGCGCCGCTCGCGAGGAATCCTTCGGTCAGCGCGGCTTGCAAGCCGGGGCCGGATATGCGCGTATCGCGGCCGATGACGAAGAGGGGCGCGCTTTGCTTCTCTCCACCCAACACGCGCGCGGCTACCGCGCCGAGCGAGCGCACAAAATCTTCCGACATAGGCGGCGTGCCTGCTGTGCCGCGGATGCCGTCTGTTCCAAAATACCTGGGGTTAGCCATATAAAAAGTCCAGTTCCAAAGGAGTTAGGCGAATACCAGATCCGCCACGACAGGCAGATGGTCTGAACTGCGGTGCGCCAGCTTGTTATCGACCACCTGGCAGCGGTATTCCCGCAGCATGCCCGCCGGAGAGATGTAAAAATGGTCCACCTCTCCCGCGAACGGATGCGTGGCTGCCGGGTTTTCGGGCACAAGGCGGATAAAGCCTCTTTCCGCCTCGAGGAGCGTGGAAAGCGCGTACTCATCAGGGTTGGCGTTAAAATCGCCGGTAAGGATGAGGGGCAGGCCGGCTTTAAGAATATTGGCATCCACCAGGTCTATCACCCGCAGAATTTGTTCCGCGCGCAGTTCGCGCGCTGATTGGATTACGGCAGGGTCGGGCGCATCTCCGCGCTCGCCCACCAGTGTGGTCAGGTGCAGATTGACCAGATAAGGAAAAGGCGCCTGCCTGACGCGCGCGATAATCGCAAAGCGCGGGTCGGTGTCGCGCGTGCCCTCGTAGGTCAGCGGCTGAAAAATGGGAACGTTGCGCGGAAAGCCGTCCAGCTTCCCGCAGCCCAGGCGCGCGAATGGCAGTCTGGAAAAAACCGCATTGCCTTTGGACCAGTCCCACCAGTCCTTAAACAGCCCTTCCACCATCAAGTCTTTCCGAACCTGCATATGGCGTTTCATTGAGAGTGTCTCGCCGTAGTAGGCATGGGCAAACTGCGCGCCTTCGCGGATGAGGTCCACCATGCTGTGTTTCAGGCCGTCGCCGTCCACATATTGGGCAATTTCCTGCACGCAGAGCAGGTCCGGTTTGATTTGGCGGATGAGCGTGAGCAGGGCTTCGCTGCGGCTGGCGTTGGTTTCCAGCGTACCGCTGAAGTTTTTCAGGCCGCCCCCCAGGTTCAGGGTCATAACGCGCAAAGATGATTTCAACAGTCGCTTCCTTTTTCAGCTTTCTGCGAGGATTATACCAAGATTAACCTCGCCTTTCAGCCCGCGTCAGCGCTGTGTCAATTTATTCATGATGATCCATACTCTATAATAGAATACAAAGTCCTTATCCTTGCGAAGATAAGTGATCCTGCCTACGGCTGATGACAAAGCCAACCAGCCAAAAAGCCATAATCCAAATCGCCCAATAGAGGAAGGAATACCCCAGCGGAATGATGCGAACCGGGATCATCGCTAGGTAGGTCAGGTGATAACCTGGCAGCCAGGCTGCCCAAGGGGGTGGACCACTTAATTCGATGCTTACCAGGCTGCTAAAAAGTACCAGGCAGCCGGCCAGCAGGCCAAAGTAGTAGTGTTTGGTCAACTGGTTGATAACTAGCATCACCAATCCGAAAACGAACATTCCTATCGTCAACAGCGCTAATTCCTGTGAAAGAAAAGCCAGCGGGGAAGGGGGTTGAATGCCACGAAAGAAATTCATCGGCAAATTGACAGAATCAGGCATAAACTGCGCCTGTTGCGAATAACCTGACTGCCAGGGCAGCGCCAATCTGGCTAACCCAAATAGAACAGCAACTGAACCAAGCACGTAGATAAGGGTCAACAGCAGCAAAGTCAGCGTTTTGCCAATCCACCAAGTTTTGCGTGAGCGTAGCCGTAGCAGAACGAGTTGACCCAGGTTAGGTTCGGGTAGCAGGTCACATACCAAGTAGAGGTAGAGTAGGCCAATGGCAAAATAAATGTTGAAACGGTTGCCAAAGGTCAGGAAAAGCAGGTCCCAGGCATTGGTGGGCTGCATTGGCCCAGCCACGCCTGGCTGGGTCAGGTAATTAAAGCCGCGATAAGCCAGGAAGAGCAGCAGCGGGATAGGTAAAAGCCAGCGCTTGCGCAATAACTGCCAACGCAGTTGGTAACTTATGAAAGAGAGAAAACGCATCATAGGCCTCTTGTAAAATTTTTTGAAATTAAAGCGCGGCACGCGACTTGCGTGCTAGGATTAAAAAACAGGAAACGGAAATGACCAACACCACCCCGAACTGTATCAGTTGAGCATCCGCCGTGAAATTTCCTTCAAGAGCAGCATTGAACGGCAGCAGCCCATTAAGCGGGTTAAGGGCTGGTGTCAGGCGCAGAGAACGCTGTTCCAAAAAGCTTAACACCTGCACGAAAATCAGTGGTGCAGCCAATACTACATAACGATTATGTATGAAGGTGGAAATGGCCAACCCCATCAGAGCATATACGGTACCAAATCCGAAGGCTGACACTAGCAGGTAAAGCAGATAGAAAAGGGGATTTAAGGTATATAACGAACCAAGGGGTCCTTGTGGCTCCCCAAGGTAAAAAGAACCACCGGGAGTGCTCGTCATTATTTTCCAATCGGCTGGACTGCTCAAACCAGCCAGGAAAATTATAAGTACTGTCAGCAACAAGCTTATTCCCCCTGTCAATCCGACCGCCAGACCTTTCGCCATTAAATACTTGCGGAACTGTGTGCGTTGGATTATCAGGCGTAGAAACCCTTGGTTGAAATCATCCAGGAAGGAATCGGCAAAAGGTAGGGCAGCCAGTAAAGCTGCCAGAAAACCAAACTCGCCATAGCTGAGATTGAGAATGAGCCGGTTGACCGGATGGAGAACAGCACTCGTGGAAAACGCTGGAACGGGTGAACGGTAGGTACCAATAAAGAAGCTCATCATGGCTAGGACCAAGATGATGAAAAAACGCGGGTTTCGAAAAGCGCGATCAAGTTCTTCGTTAAATACCTTTTTCATTAAGGTTTCTCCTTGGATAGATTAGCAGCCTGAGTTTTGCGCTGGATGTACTCCTGAAAAGAAGCGTTCATTTCTTCAGTCGAATAACCCAGGCGACACATTTCGGTCAAGAAGTTCTCCATCAGGCTGTCGCGCATGGAATGGTGTAGCGCATCCAAAATCGTGCGGTCGTCAGTAACGAAAGTACCTTCCCCACGTTTGGCTTCGACGATGTGCTGCCGTGCCAATTCCATGTACACCCGCGCAATGGTATTGTGGTTGACGTTGAACTGTAGGCCGGCATCCACAAGCGAGGGCAATTTGTCACCGGGTGCGTAGTCGCCACGCAAGATCTGCGAGCAGATACGTTGCATGATCTGCAGATAGATGGGCTGGTTAAGGTCAAATTCGGGCTCCATCGGCCTCCTCCAGCGAATCTTCTATTTGAATACCTTTCATGACTTCCAACTTACCTTTCAAGAGTAGAAAGGCTTTGTCACACAAAAGCTTGACCTCTCCCTGACTGTGGCTGGTGAACAGGATGGTTTTCCCTTGCTTGCGTAGCTCAATTAGGTAGTTGTAGATCTCGCGTTGGCCATCGAAATCCAACCCCGCTGTTGGCTCGTCCAGAATAAGAAACAGCGGGTCTTCCATGATTGCCTGGGCCAACCCCAGACGCTGACGCATCCCCACAGAATAGGTTCGCACCGGCTTACGGTCATCCGGGTTAAGGCCAACGAAACGCATGGTTTCACTAATCTTTTCCGGAGTAGCTTTTCCGCTGATCTTTGCCAGTAGCAGCAGGTTTCGCA
>Ga0116171_10006344_pt1 | contig 10229 bp, 8 predicted proteins | sample AD_JPNHW2_MetaG_FD_89798 | JGI IMG/M metagenome (GOLD analysis project Ga0116171, IMG submission 89798) | Active sludge microbial communities of municipal wastewater-treating anaerobic digesters from Japan - AD_JPNHW2_MetaG | ecosystem: Engineered > Bioreactor > Anaerobic > Digestate | place...
AGAGCAATTACTACCTATTTTATTGGGAAACGCCCAAAACTAAATATTGTTGCAGCTTTTGACATTGATTCAAACAAAGTTAATCGCGTAATTTCTGGTATTAACTGTTATCATATTAAGGATTTAAAGGAGAGGATCAAGACTAGTAACATATCTATTGCTATTATTACCTCACCGCCCGATACGGCCGCTGCTATTTCTGAAACTCTCGTGATGTCGGGTATTAAGGGAATTCTTAATTTCACAACTACACCTATTAATGTTCCTGAGAGCGTATTTCTAGAGGAATTCGATATGATAACCTCAATTGAAAAGGTTGCCTATTTTGTTAAAGATCAAATAAAGGGTTAAAATTCATTTCTTTAATGCAGGTTCACTACGGCTTTGATAGTGCAAAGAATATTAGAAATGCAGTAGTAACTACTGGTTCATTCGATGGCGTTCATATCGGTCATAAAACCATTATTAATAGGATAAATGAGATTGCTCGAAATATAAACGGGGAATCCGTTTTAATTACCTTTTTTCCTCACCCTCGTAAAGTTCTATACCCCGAAACACAGGGAAAGGATTTAATGTTTATTAATTCTCAGAAAGAGAAGATTGAACTACTTAGAAAAACAGGTCTTGATCATCTTGTCATTGTCAATTTTACCCTTGAGTTTTCACGTGTTTCATCGCATGATTTTATTCGAAATTTTTTAATTGAAAAGCTGAACGCGAAGTACATAGTTGTTGGTTTTAACCACCATTTTGGTCATAACCGAGAAGGGGATTATTCATATTTGTACAAGTTAAAAAGAGAGTTAAGCTTTGAAGTTGAGGAGATTCCCGAGCAGGATATCCAGCACGAAACGGTTAGTTCAACAACTATTCGTAATTCATTGAAAGATGGGAGAATACAGCGAGCAAATGCTTATCTCGATCATCAATATATAATAATTGGAGCATTAGGAAAAGGTACCCATTACTTCACTGAGGTTGGTTTTCCTACATTAACAGTTCAAATTGAAGAGTTGGGAAAACTAATTCCTCCAACTGGAATTTATGCAACATCTTTACAGTGGAATAATAATTTTTACAAAGCAATGCTAGTGGTCTGGATTGATGAGAATGATGAGCCGCATTTTACAAATCATAACGTGGAGTTGCATATCCTCGATTTTGATAGTAAGTTTCCAGATTGTGATGCAATAATCTATTTTCAAAAGCAAATAATTGAAGGTTTAGATATAAAAAGTAAAAGGCTTAAACCCATTTTACAACAGGGGAAAGAGGCTATTGAGGAGCTGATTTATTAAATTGATTTTTATCATTTGTTTTTCGATTAACAGATAGTATCTTTGTAGCACGTTTTTCGTAAAAAATGATTGAAATAATTCACTTTCTGAGGTGGTGAATTTTCGCCTCCAAGGAATCTTGAAGAAGTTCTAATCCAAAGGAAAAGGTCTGATGGAAAAGAGAATCGGAGCAGCGCTAATTCTTGTCGAGAATAAGGATAGCGTAAACAAGCTTAACCAGATTTTATCTGCACACGCCGACGCAATCGTTGGTCGTCAGGGTATTCCGTTAAAGGATCGTCATGTAAGCGTAATTTCACTTGTGCTTGAGGGCACAAGCGATGAGCTAAGCGCGTTAACTGGCCCAATAGGGAAGCTCGAAGGTGTTCAGGTGAAAACTCTTATGATGAAGGGCTAACGGTTATTACCTTTCCAAATCTCTATCAACATCGACCCTAATAGGCTGAATGAATGAGTTATTGATTAATAAAATATAAAAACATGAAATTTAAACCTGAGGTTTACAATATCCCCGATGAGCGGATGAAACCATTTATTGATCCTGAAGAAATTTGGGGATACATAAACAACGCAAAGCCTACCAAGGAAAGGGTTAGGGAGATTATAGCCAAATCCTTAGATAAACATCGTTTAAACCTTGAGGAAACCGCAATGCTTGTAAATACCACTGATCCAGAGTTGGTTGAGGAGATTTTACAAGGAGCGCGTACCCTAAAGGAGAAAGTTTATGGGAATCGAATCGTTCTTTTTGCCCCTTTGTACATAGGAAATAAGTGTACAAATAACTGTAAATACTGCGGTTTTAGAGTTTCAAATAAGGAAGCAGTTCGGAAAACTCTATCAGATGAAGAGATTGTAAAAGAGGTTGAAGCCCTTGAGGACAATGGCCAAAAACGTTTAATTTTAGTTTACGGTGAGCACCCAAACTATTCTGCTGATTTTATAGCCAAAAATGTAAAATTGGTATATGGCATAAAAAAGAATAACGGTGAGATAAGACGTGTGAACATCAATGCTGCTCCAATGGATATTGAGGGCTTCAGAACCGTTAAGGAGGCTGGAATTGGTACATATCAAATATTTCAAGAAACTTATAATCCAGAAGCATATGCTAATTATCACCCATCGGGGAAGAAACGTGATTTCGAGTGGCGTTTGACTTCGCTCGATCGTGCACAGGAGGTAGGCCTCGATGATGTTGGCTTGGGAGCTTTATTTGGACTATACGATTGGAGATTTGAGGTTTTATCATTAGTTCGACACACTAACCATCTTGAGGCGTGCTATAATGTTGGCCCTCATACTATCTCATTCCCTCGTATTAAATCGGCATCGGGATTAGATCTTACGGATGAACACTTTGTATCGGATGAGGATTTTGTAAAACTAGTTGCAATTCTTCGCCTTGCTGTGCCATATACAGGTATGATTCTTACGGCTCGTGAACCTGTAGAGGTACGTCAGAAGGTTATTCAGTTTGGCGTTTCGCAAATAGATGGGGGAACAAAGCTGGAGTTAGGTTCATACTCAAAATCAGTAAATAATCAGCAGAATCTTAACCGAGAACAATTTAAGATTAACGATGATCGCTCTTTAAGTGAAATAATCGACGATCTGATTGCCAATGATTATATCCCCTCATTCTGTACTGCTTGCTATCGCTTAGGTAGAACTGGTGAGCATTTTATGGAGTTTTCTGTACCCGGTTTTATTAAGCGTTATTGCACACCAAATGCAATGTTAACCCTTACCGAGTATCTTGTTGATTATGGTACTCCCGAACAAAAGGAGAAAGGGTTTAAGCTAATTGAGAAAAACCTTTATCAGCTGAATGACCATCAGAATGCAGAGGAGGTAAAGAAAAGAATTGATAAGATAAAAGCAGGAGAAAGAGATCTTTATTTTTAGCCCAACAATATCATTTTAGAAAATAAAACCCTTGTGAAACCAAGGGTTTTATTTTGCTATTAATAGTTACCATCCGGGTAAGAAGTTTAGGCCAACATAGGCTGAATTCATCCCTCCAAGTTGAAAAGGAATGGCATAAAAGGGTTCGATTACGAGCATCCCAAACAGATTGATTCTTAGGCTAAGACCTGTACTTAAAATAGGAATTCGTTCATACTCATCCTTAGGCTTCCATTTTAAGACAGGGGAATTACTGCTATCCCAAGCTAAACCTGCGTCAGCAAAAAGGGCTAATTCGGTGTAAAATATTCCAGATTTAATTATGGTTAACCTCTCCGGTCCTGAAAAGGGTATACGAAATTCGAAGTTGGTGACAAGCATTTGCGAACCTTGAAGCTGGTTTGCAGTTACATACGAGTTAGACGCTGAGTTCATCTCGTAAATCCTATCATAACCTCTTATATACCAAGGATATCCTATATATAATGGGTAAAGCGAGTTTTCAACATCTTTACCAAATCGACCGTAATACATACCACGAACTGCAAAGCAGAATGGTTTTCTATAAATATATTTCCGAAGATCAATTAGCGCACCATTGAAGTTATATTCACCATAAGTTCGACTTATTTCTAACCTTGAGCGAAAACCTTTCATAGGGGATGCAATTCCAAAGCTGGAGTTGTCAAAAACATATGCAAAATCTGTTTGTCCAAGGGTAAATCCCGGAGGTGCATTACCTTTTTCACTATTAAAGTGAGTATATGAATAGCTATAATCGGAGCGATAGTTATAGTTATCTATTCTATAGTAATATCTTGCAAGCGAGGTACTTGTTTCAAACCGTTGAGTTTGAGACAGAGGAAAGAAAAACATAGTACCAATTTGGGTTTCAAACATTCTTATTTGAATATATTGATCGACAAATTCTTGTTTTGCTGTATCATCATAAAAGTTATAGGTACCGTATGAATATGGAATATGTGAAATGGTTACCCCCCAAGAAACTCTATTTTTTTGATTGAAATACGTTACTTGTCCCCCAAAATCGTATACCTCTCCATTTAACGAAAGTCCAGTATAAATTTGATGCCCTCCTGTAATGTCGCTAAATAGCATCTCAACACCACCTTGCATACCCGTCCTGTATGCACTGGTTGAAATTCCAACGCCGATATTTGAAATATAATCAAGTTTAAATTTTGGTTTAAAGGGAACCGTTTTAAATGAATCTATTGGCGTTTTTGGCAGTTTCTCCATATTTGCTAGGTAGGTATCAATTATACCAGGTACGGCTCTATTTAGTGGAGGAAGAATAGATGCAGTAAAGTCAACAGAATCAGGGTTAACCTTAATGGGTGTAAGATCGGTAGTATCGGCTGTAAATATTGAGTAATGGCTATTGTAATAGTATGAATAGGTAATTTCATTAGTTTCACGCGCAAGGCTCATGGCAGGAGCTAGGGGTGTAATACCACTTATACCAGTTAAGATATGTGTTTGTCGATAAACTTCTCCGGTTTGAAGGTTATAAGTATACATATTTCTGAATCCATCACTATTGGATAAAAAATAAATTTGTCTTCCATTACTAGAAAACATTGGGTTAAGATTTTCTGCACTTGGGAAAAATGGATGTAGTGTTGTTTTACTTGTTTGGATATCAAAGGTTGCAAGGTAGTAACCCACTTTTCTGCTATTTTTTTTATCCTCTTCGGTAGGCTGATCGGTTGAAAAAACAATGTACCTTCCATCAGGAGACCATGATGGGTGAATATTACACCATTTGTCGTTTGTGAGATTTTTAACTTCACCCGTTTTAAGATTATAAAGGTAGAGGTCATTAACTCCTTCTACTAATCCAGAAACAACTATTGACTCTCCATCCGGTGACCAAGCAGGGTAGCTAAACGAAGGGACCCCCGGAATCATAAACTCTCTAACTATTTTGTCATTAAATACATCAACGATAAGCAGCTTATTTTTACCATGGCTAAATGCAACAAATGCAAATTGTTTACTATCCGGAGACCAAGTTCCTGCTGATTCAATAAAATTAAGAGCATCAATTTCGTTATCATGAACCTTGCTCGATAGTTTTCTGACTATTCTACCACTAGCAGCATTGGCAAGGAATAAATCAATTGAGAATAAATCTTTTTCGGAATAGAATGCTACATAACGGCCATCGGGGCTAACAGCAGGCGAGATATTAAGTTGTCCGGCGTTTTTTTCGAAAATAACTTTATTGCCTACAGGGTTGTCTACTGAGTCTTTCATTACTTTAAGGTAGAACTCCTTTGCTGTTTGTTTCCATATGTTTGAAAAGGTTTTTTCATCCATTCCAACATAACGCCGAAGAGCCATATCATATCCCCTTTTAGCAGTCTCTTTAAAAATGGGATTTATTAGACTATCTCCGAATGCTCTGCCAATAAATGCCCAGAATGCCTGTCCGTATCTATATGGAAAGTACTTATTTTGATCTATGGTCATCATTTCCAATGAAGGGAAATAATCGTTTAGAACAGCATCTCTCATCCACATAGCAGTTTGATAATCAACGCTTCCAATCGAAAGGTACTCGGCCATACCTTCAACCATCCAAAGAGGTAGATTACGGAGGGAATTCAAGTTAGTTGAATCTCCTTTAATTAACGAGTTGTATTGAAACGCATGAACAAGCTCATGCCCAAGAACGTGCTCTGTTTGAGCCCAGGTATCAGTAATTGGTAGAACTACACGATTTTTTAATGCTTCGGTAACACCTCCTGTGCCAATTCCAATATCTCCTGAAATAGCCGTGGTTTGCTGGAAATCACCCTGGTTGGGGTAGATTATTAATGGGTTTCGCTGCTTAATTGAATCTCTAAATACTTGATAATGCATCCAGTACCATTTTTCAGCGATTTGAGATAAATTATTTAGTAGGGTATCATTTTTAAAATAGTTGTAAATCTCAAAGTTTGGGGTTTGATATACATTGTAATTAAATCGCTTATATAGAGGTTTGTTCTGTCCGAAATACTGAGCTTGTACGCTCGAATTTGTAAAAAGGGTAAACAGAAAAATAATGAGAGGAAAATAAAATCGATTTCTCATAATCACCAATTTTAAATACGCCGAAAAGGTACAAGAAATTTATTTTTTTCCACAAAAAAAAGGCCAATATGTTTTATTAATAAGTGTTTTCAATTGTTTTATTAAAAAAAATTGAAATCAAAAGAATAAGCTAGAAAGCCAATCTTTCTTTTAACGCTTTATAGCCCGTATTGCTTACATTAAGTTTAATCCCATTTTTAAAAACAGCAATAAAGGTATCTTTTGTGTAGGGCTCAAGCTTATTAATAAAGTTAACGTTGGCAATGTATGATCGATGTATTCGAACAAACTGAGCGGGGTTTAACCGATCTTCAAAGAATTTCATCGTTTGCTTTTTCATGTGCCTAGCCGTTGATGTATGGATCATTACGTAATCATCCTGAGCCTCAAAGTATAATATTTCATCAATAGGTATAATGTTCATGGCTTTGGGTGATTTAATCACAATACGTGTTAGATTGATATCTGATGTGAGATTTTCTGTGATCTGCTGAATATTGTCTATAGTCTCAGGTTGATTAATCTTTCGGGTTTTTACCCTTTCAATTGCCTGTGCAAATCTTTCCTTTGAGAATGGCTTCATCAGATAGTCAACTGCGTTTTTTTCGAATGCCTTTATGGCATACTCGTCATAAGCAGTGGTGAATATAATCATGGGGCTGTACTCTAAAAGCTCTAATATCTCAATCCCAGTGATTCGTGGAAGCTGTATATCCAAAAAAACCAGATCGGGTTTTTGCTGGTTTATTGCTTTTGCACCCTCGAATCCATCAATATATTCTCCGATGATTTCAATATCAGTAAATGGTTCAAGAAACTTTCGAAGAAGTTCACGAGCGGGATCTTCATCTTCAACTATAATTGCTTTCATATACATTATTTTATCTGTTCAGCTTTGGAATAATCACTTCAACAGTGAAATAGTTGTTGTTACTTTTAGCCTGAATCAAATCATTTTGTGCGTACAACAGGCTTAACCTACGTGCAATGTTTGACAAACCAACCCCCATCCCTTTAGGTGTATTTTCTCCTCCTAACATTGTGTTTGAAAGAATTATTTTTAAATAGTTTGGATTAGATTCAAGTAAAACCTTAACCTCACCTGGTTCGGGGGATGGAGCAATTCCATGCTTAATTGCATTCTCGAAAAGGGGTTGAAGTATCATTGCTGGTACCTGAAATGCCATGACATTGTCGGGCGCATCAATGGTGTAGTTTAACCGTTTCCCGAATCGAACCTTTTCAATTTCAAGGTATTTTATACAATTTGATATTTCATCGCTGATGGTTACAAAGCTATCCGAGGATTGCTTTAGCGAGTATCGGAGTAGATCAGATAAACGAATTACCATCTCTTGAGCCTTGTCAGGATTTGACATGGTTAGCGAGCTAATAGAATTAAGGCTATTGAATAGGAAATGTGGATTTATTTGATGTTTGAGCCAGTTAAGCTCTGCATCGCGAACTAGGTTTTTTATCTCCGCTTCACGGAGCATCTGTTCTCTAAAGTTTTGGATATATATAATTAGGTAGTAGATTAAGCTTGTTAGTATGTAAAGAACAACACCAATAGCTATTCGTAAAGGGATTGCTGATGATAAGAATTCCAAAAAAATATTATCAGTTGGGAAAATGTTTCTTAAAATAAAGTTAGAGATTGTAATCCATATTAGGATGCTTATTGTTGCTGAAGCAATATGATTTAATACAATATTGATTACTTTCTGCTTCTCAAAATCAGTATACCTTACCCAGAACCAAATACCAATTGAAAGTATTCCGTAAACTAGGTTAAATACTATCCCGTCGGCGATTGCGTACTCTAAGCTTAAGTTGTAGTAGACGTATAGTATTATGGATTGAAGTATTGCAAATATAACCCACCCGGCTAAAAAAAGGATAATCCCAACTTTATTGGATAGTATTGGATTTTGCATAGTATTGCGAAGTTACAAAAGCCATTGAAATAATACTAAAAGAAATAAGGGTGGGATTACCCACCCAAATTTTACATATAATTTTTTATAGATTTTTAATCTCTCCACCTCCAAAAATCACGAGACCTTTAACTACGAGCTCGCGGTCAAATGAGGTATCGGAAGTAGAGATACTTTTACGTTTATCGGAGAAACCTCCAAAAATTGCTGTTACTTCAACACGTACTTTCCAGTCGGCAGGAATTATAAACTTAGATCCTCCAAACATGCAAAATACATCAATATAATTTCTTCCAGGGGCTAGCTGTGCATCTAGCATATCGAAGGTTGACCGTCCGAAAATATTGGTTAATTTACCACCCTTAAATTCTCTAGATTTTATCTTTTGTTCGCTACCACCAAATATTGCCACATCATCTATGAAATCTTCATTATTGATTTCTTGTCCTCCATCAAAAACATGGTTGTGAAACCCTCTTCGCCTAAAAATTAAAAGTAAACCTAAAACAGCTAAAACTGTAGGTAGGAATAGATGACGAATATTGTAGTTTAGTTCAAGCACTTTTGCTGCAATGAAAAAGCCACCTATAGCGATTAGTATTATTCCTGTAAGTCTTGACTCACTTTTTGATAAACTAACCAATCCTACTGCGATAAGGATAATTTGCCAGAAATAATCCCAGAAGTTGAAGACAAAAAAGTCGCATCTATCGGCAAAAATCAGAGCAGCCAAAGTTATGAATACTAAGCCAATAATAATGTGTCTATCGCCAGACTTATGCATTTTCTCATTATCGTTAATTCGTTCCATATAATTGTTTTTATTATTTGTATTCAATTTAAAATATATTACCTCTCTCTTCCCGAGAAAAGATGTTGGTTTTTCTTCCTAAAGATAAATAATACTCCAATCAGCGCAAGCATTGAAGGTAAAAGTAGATGACGGAAATCGTACTGATAGCCAAAAATCTTTTCGGCAAGAAAGTATCCGCCAATACCCATTAAAATTATCCCTGTTGATCTTGACCCTCTTTTAACAATAAAAACGAGACCTATTGCGATGAGAAGCATTTGCCATGTATAAATGTATTGACTCCATTCAAAAGGAATAAGATTAAAGTTTTCGGCAAACAAAACTCCTGCAATTGCAATTAGTAGTAGACCCGTTACAACACCTTTTTTGTGTAATCGCCCATTATCATTTATTAGTTCCATAGCATTTTGTATTTTTTTAATTTTGATACAAAACTACTAGGTTCAAACCCAAAACTAAAGGTTTTATAGGTGAGTTGGGGAAAATTGTCGGTGAATTGGGAGTAGAAAGAAGTCAGAAGTTAGTAGCCAGTGACCAGTGATCAGTAGTCAGAACTCTGCTAATTACTTGCTACTTCTTGAGTAGAAGTGCTTTGAGTTTCCGTGCTCTCCATACCCAATTTCATAGCCAGTAAGATGAACCCTCGCTTCAAGGCATTTTTTGCAATCATCGGCAGCATCATCCAAGCAGGGTTTGTTTTCGTAAAGTTTGTAATCGTTACGGTAGTAACCAGGAGTAATATTAGGCATAACAACGTTTGCTCCACACTTTATGGCCTTTTCCCTTCCAAGGGGATCGATAGCTTGCAAAGCGGTGGGAGCAACAATATTTATATCCTTCATCATAATACGAAGGATTGCAGTCATTTTAAGGGCTAGGTTAAATCGCTCTTTCTGAGGTAGCAATGTGTCCTTATATTCGAATAAGGGTGTATCGGGGTGTTCTACGTAAGGCCCCATACCAACCATATCAACATCAAACTCTTTTATCCAGAGCAAATCCTCAGCTAAGTGCTCAAGGGTTTGGAATGGTAATCCAATCATTACACCAGTTCCGACCTGATAACCAACTTTTCGGAGTGATTTTAGGCAATTTAATCTAGTCTCGTAATCGTGGTGTTTGTCGTTTGGGTGAAGTTTATAGTAAAGCTCTTTATTTGAACTTTCA
>Ga0116171_10006345_pt1 | contig 10228 bp, 9 predicted proteins | sample AD_JPNHW2_MetaG_FD_89798 | JGI IMG/M metagenome (GOLD analysis project Ga0116171, IMG submission 89798) | Active sludge microbial communities of municipal wastewater-treating anaerobic digesters from Japan - AD_JPNHW2_MetaG | ecosystem: Engineered > Bioreactor > Anaerobic > Digestate | place...
TATTAAATCGTTGAATAAAACAGTTATTGTTTCCTGCCAGGCAGAGGAAAATGATCCGTTTAATGATCCGGAGCATATTGCCTTATTTGCCAAAGCAGCACAAATGGGTGGTGCCAAAGGCATCAGAAGTGAAGGATTGGAAAAAATAAAAAAAATCAGGCAAACCGTCGATCTTCCATTAATCGGCCTGATAAAATCAATGTTCGATGATGGCTTTGTCAGAATCACAGGGAGCATCAATGAAGTAGAACAATTGATAGAAGCAGGATGCGATATTATTGCGGTTGACGGTACTTTCAGGCTTAGAGAAGGATTGACCGGCCCGGAGTTTATCAGTAAAATAAAAAAGGAATATAATTGTTTGGTAATGGCCGATATTGCAAGGTCTGAAGAAGGTATTGCATGCGAACATTCAGGCGCTGACTGTATTTCAACAGCTTTGAGCGGATATACGCCGGAAACGAAAACAAAATGTGATGAACCCGATTTTGAATTAATTCACAAGCTGGCTAATGATGTTTCAATTCCTGTATTTGCTGAAGGAAGACTCAATACGCCTGAAGCGGCTAAAAAAGCAATTCAATCAGGCGCATACGCCATAATTGCCGGTACAGCTATAACCCGGCCACGCGTTATTACATCATGGTTTGTAGACAAAATTCTCAACAGTAAAATAAAATGAATAGTATCAAAATAAGTGAAAACAGGTGTATTGGAGAAAATTTTACTCCTTATGTAATTGCAGAAGCAGGAATTAATCATAACGGTGATTTTGAAATTGCAAAGCAACTGGTTTATCATGCCGCACGTTCAGGTGCTGATGCCATAAAATTCCAGAAACGTACCATCGATGACATGTACACAAAAGAGTTTCTGAACCGGGAATATTTAAAAGATTATTCCTTCGGAAAAACATATGGAGAACATAAAAAATTTCTTGAGCTGTCTGATGAACAATTTTTTGAGTTACAAGCAATGGCAAAGTCATTCAATATTGATTTTCTTGTAAGTGGTTTTGAATTTGCCAGTTTTGAGTTTATTGAAAAACAATTGCATGTTCCCATGCATAAAATACCTTCCCCGTTTATTAATCACTTTCCTCTTTTAAAACAAGTTGCTCAATATGGGAAACCTATTGTCCTGTCTACCGGCATGCATTCATTGGATGAAATTAAACCAGCGGTTGATTTTATCAGGCAATATAACGACAAAATAGTTGTGATGCAGACAACAACATTATACCCATGCCAAAATGAAGATGCAAACCTAAAGGTTTTGCTTACATTAAAAAAAGAACTGAACACGCTTGTTGGATATTCTTCCCACGATAAGGGCGTGGTATTACCTGCCGCTGCTGTAGCATATGGCGCGTGTATCATTGAAAAACACTTTACCCTGGACCGTACCATGATTGGCCCTGATCATATTGCTTCGGTTGAACCCCGTGGACTGGAATTAATTTGTAAATATGCAAAAACTGTATTTCAGGGACTTGGCTCACCCGACAAGACCATTCTTGAGGCCGAAAAACCTCAAAAATTAAAATATGGTGTAAGCATTGTTTCAAAAAACAAAATTGTTAAAGGACAGGTGTTACAAAGAGAAGATATTACGGTCAAATGTCCGGGAGGAGGAATTTCGCCACGATATTTTGATAGTATAATAGGAAAAGTTGCCCAAAAAGATATTCCAGAAGACTCCATTATTTATGAAGAAGATATTAACCTGACCTATTCATAAAAAAATGAAATGCATTTTATGAATAAGCATTGGCAATATGGGCAGCAGGTCAGGTAATCCTGATACAGAAAATATTTTAATTTTCTTTTGTCGGCCCGAAGAGTGAAAAATTCTTATGAATTTTTCAGGTTAAATAACAGGCAATTTATTTAAGATATGAATAAAATAAAAATTATCCTTACTGACATCGATGGTGTATGGACTGACGGAGGGATGTATTATGATCAATGCGGTAATGAATGGAAAAAATTCAACACTTCCGATGGTGTGGGCGTTTTATTGGCCCACAAAGCCGGGATAAAAGTTGGTATTATTACAGGTGAAGAAACAAATATTGTTGAAAACCGCGCAAAAAAATTACACATTGACTTTTTATTCCAGGGAGTCGGAAACAAATTGGATGTACTCGATCAGCTGTGCAAAAACGAAGGTGTTTCAAAAGATGAGGTGGCCTATATTGGAGATGATATTAACGATATTTGTATTCTGGATTCGTTAAGTTGTACTGCCGTTCCCAAAGGAGTACCCGATTATGTCCGAAGCCATGCAAAAGTAATTCTTACCAAAAAAGGTGGCGAAGGTGTTTTCAGGGAATTTGTTGAATATATCCTTTCCGGTATTAATCATACAGATATCAGGGACATTCTGTAAAACCAAGACTAATGAAGCTTTTACGAATAATATTACGAATCAGAAGGTTAAGAAAAAGATATAAAAACTTTTTAAAAGAAGGTACCAACCTTGCCTTAAAGGATAAATTAAACTTGCTGGCAAATACACCTCATGCTCCGGTACTGCGTATATTAGGTAATGGTTCATCCATTAATAACTATGAATTCAATATTGATAGCGGTATTGATTATATAGTTGTAAATAGATTTGTTCTATCAGAAACATATGATCGTATAAAACCAAAATACTATGTAATTGCCGATCCGGATTTCTTTTTCATTCCTGAATATTTTAAAATTTTTGAAAAAATCAATGACAGAACCGACTGGGACATGATATTTTTTGTCCCTGATAAATTTAAAAGTGAAAAACTAAACAGAACATTTACAAATTCTAAAATCAAGCTGCATTATTTTAATCACTATAATTATTACGGGCCGGAAGATAAACGCATTTTTTGTTACGATCACAATTTGGCAATGCCGAATGTGCAAAATGTGGTGGTTGCCGCAATATCCATTGGCCTTGCCATAAGGTACAAGACTATCGAATTATTTGGTGTTGAACATGATTGGACAAAATTCATATTTGTTAATGACAGAAATCAAACATGTATTTACGACCATCATTTCTATGATAATGAAAAAGTCTCCTGGACTGTATTTAAAAAAAATATGAAGATGCATGAAGTTCTGTATATGCTTGCTCCAATGTTTGAATCGTATTGGGAACTGAAAGGATTGTCGGACAGGTATGGTGTAAAAATTATTAATTATACCGAAGGTTCGTTTATTGATGCATTTGAACGCAAAGATTTTTCGAGGTGATATCCATAGTTATTCCATTATATAACAAGGAATTATCGATTCAGAAAACATTATTGTCAGTTCTGAATCAAACATTTTGTGATTTTGAAATTATAGTAGTTAATGATGGTTCATCAGATAAAAGTGCAGAGAGGGTACAGGAACTGAATGATAATAGAATTAAGCTCGTTTCCCAGGAAAATATGGGTGTCTGTTCAGCCAGAAACAGAGGCATTGAGTTATCTCTCTTTCCATTAATCGCATTCCTTGATGCAGATGATTACTGGGATCCACATTATCTTGAAGAGCAAATACGTTTCATAAATGATTTTCCCGAAGCGGCCATGTGGGGAATAAATTTTACCATTGTCAACGGAAATCAAACTCTGATGCTATATACGGGACTGCCGGAAAATTTTCGCGGGTATGTGAATGATTATTTCACGATGAAAAGAGTTTCCGATTTGTATTGCTCATCATCAGTCATCATAAAAAAAGAGGCATTTAATGTGGCCGGAAACTTTGACATCCGCATAAAATACAGCGAAGACCTTGATATGTGGTACAGGATTATTTTAAATTTCCCGACGGCTTTTTATAGTAAATCTTTGGTCTATTATAATCATAATGCAGAAAACAGGTCGTTAATCACGCATCCAAAGCTCAACAGGTTTTTACCCTACTTTATTGATAAATACATTCCTTTTAAAATAAATGCTGATTTTTGGAAATACTTTAACAGCTTTTGTGCTTCGAAGTTATCGTATTATTATTTTGAAACAAAAGCCGAACGTAAGGAAGCCATTGAAATTAAACGTAAAATGGATTTAAGTGTTTTATCGCGTAAGTACCGCCTGATTTATGGAACGCCCTGGTTGGTGGGGTACATTATTTTGAAGTTGGTAAAAATAAAACAGAAAGTGTTTTGATATGAAATTATCAGTTATTACTATAAATTTCAATAATCTCAAAGGCTTGCAAAATACAATAAACAGCATAGTCATACAGTCTTTTAAGGATTTTGAATATATCATTATAGATGGAGGTTCTTCTGATGGCAGTACTGGGCTTATTAAACAATTCTCCGAAAAAATAACCTACTGGGTGAGCGAGCCCGACAATGGAATTTTTCATGCCATGAACAAAGGAATTGATAAAGCACGGGGTGAGTATATACTATTTATGAACAGCGGCGATTATCTGATCCATGAAAATATTCTGGATGAAGCCTTCTCTTTCGGTTTCACTGAAGACTATGTTTTTGGGAATGCAAACCTTACCAAAAATGATGAAGTGCTGATAGCCGACTATATAACACCTGTTGTTGATCCCAGCCTGTATGATATGCTATTTCAAAGTATGCCACAGCCGGCAAGTTTTATCAAAAGAAAACTTTTTGACGGCAACGGTAAGTTTGATGAATCATTAAAAATTACTGGTGATTGGAAATTCACCGTCAGGGAAATCATCCTGAATAATTGCTCTGTCAGGCATTTACCTTTAACCATATGCAACTATGACAATACAGGTGTTAGCTCTGTTAACAAAAAGCAGTGCGAATTAGAAAAAAAAATGGTATTGCAGGAGCTATTACCTCCGAGGGTGATGGCTGATTACGAAAAATGGAGCAGGAACCGTCTGGATAATTACAGGCTGGATTGGCTGCAACAACATAAGTTTTTCTACAAATTATTTGTTTTAATATTCAAAACAGGCAGGAAAATGGAAAAAAATGGCCTGATTAAAGCAAAATAATTGAAAAAAGTAGTGGTTCCACTCTGACAATAAATATTTAAAATCCTTTTTGATAATTATTGAAAATCCAATACATATTACATAATTTATTTTCGTGATCTCGGTAGCTATTCCATTATATAACAAACAAAATTCCATATCATCTACTCTGCAATGCGTATTGCAACAGAGTTTTAAGGATTTTGAGATTATCGTAATTGATGATGGTTCAACGGATAACAGTATCCTGAAGGTTAAGGAATTTGAGGACAAACGTATACGTTTGATTCAAAAAAAAAATGGCGGGGTAAGTTCGGCGCGCAACAGGGCTATTGAAGAAGCAAAATATAACTACATCGCCTTCCTTGATGCCGATGATTATTGGGAGCCCTCCTACCTTGAAGAACAGGCTAAGCTGATTCATGATTTTCCTATGGCATATATGTGGGGTTGCGCCTGGGGTGTTTTAAATAATTCCAATAAACAAAAGGTTAATCATTCCTTACCTGAAGGATTCCGAGGATTGATCACTGATTTCTGGGAAATAAAACGAACAACAAATATTTTTTGCGCATCAGCTGTTGTGATAAAAAAAGATGCATTTTCTGTTACAGGAAATTTTGATGAAAGAATATGCTATGCAGAAGACCTTGATATGTGGTATCGCATCATTCTGAATTTCCCTGTTGTATTCTACAATAACACATTGGCTTATTATACTATGGACTCTGAAAACAGGGCCATGAATAAAAACAGGCCTCTTTCTGCTATACTTCCCTATTACATCGAAAAATATAAAGATGACCGGGCCGGCAATATTTCCTTTCGCAGATTTATCGACCGCTTTAGCCTGGCCGTATTGTACCCATATTACCTTAAAAACAAAAAGGACAAGGATGTTAAAAGAATTCTGGATCAAATAGATTTTTCATGTCAGCCATTTTCAAAACGCCTCCAGTTCAGATTTCCACATCTGTTCAAATTTTGGCTTAACCTGAAAAAATAAACAACGCCTGAAATAACCTACTATAACAATGTTAAGGACAGGAATATATAAACTTCAGCAACTCAGAGAAAAAAATCTGAAAGATTACTTTGGTAAGGAAAAAAATATCTCAATTTATTTATACAAAATACTGGCAGAGGAAAACAATGTTCTGCAAAATGAAAAGCTGTTTGAAATAATACTAAACCGCTTCAATTCTGATCGTAATGTTGTCAAAAGAACTTATATGAACAGGTTTGATCATTTTGACAATATTGCAGCGGATGAAATTTCGAAAAGAAAATTTCAAAAAAACGCAGTCATTGATATTGCCGTTTCTGATGGCAGGGCTTCCTGTTATTTTTTACAAAGATTATCGGGCCTTATTAATGATCTTAAATACACTGCAACCGATCTTTCCGTCAGTTATCTGTTGCACAGAAAATCAGAAAACAGTAAATATTATGTAATCACCGATCATGATAATAACATTAAGGAAATAGTAGTGCCGCCCTTTGTATGGAATTTATCAAGAAAAGAAGGACGTTTTTATTTTTTAAATAACTTTTTGAAGCAATACTATTTGAGAAAATATGAGGTCCGCCTTAAAAATGGGGAATTTTTAAATAATGAATTTATTGATTTGGTGCACCCTGAATTTAATAATCTGATAAAACAGCACCCCGGATTTTCATTAATAAACTACAATTTGCTTGAAAAATTACCCGGCAAATATGATGTAGTAAGGGCAATGAACATCTTGCATTTCGGGTATTTCACGCATGATAGCCTGAATATAGTACTGAATAATTTATACCACGGGCTCAACGATGGCGGACTGCTCATTGAAGGCTCCAATGAATACGCCGGATCGCCGGTGGAGGGCGCCTTTTATCAAAAAACAAGTTCGGGATTCTCGCTTGTTGCTGAACCTGAATCTGCTTCGCGAATCAGAAAAAATGTCCTGGAATTCAAGCCATGCTGACAAACCGGCAAATGACTTCCCTACTCTACTGCAGAATTTAAATTAATACTTGAACTAAAACTTGAATTTGAAATTGAAAAAAAAGATATTAATCAGTAAAATTTCTCAGTTTGGTTATCATAATGCCGTCACCAAATATTGTAAGTATCTGGATAAAAGCAAATATGAAATTCATTATGCCGGTTTTGATCTGGGATGGCCCAAAAGTGAAATTGAACAGGTACATGTCCACTATGTCCCGTTATTTTCAAACAAAATAAAACGATATTGGGTTTACCTGAAGCAAGTAAACAGAATCATCCGAAAAGAAAATTTCGACTTGCTGATCATTGTTGATTGCCAGGCCAGCCTGTTAATACGCTTATGCAATCTTTTCAGAAAGGCAGTTTTGGATATTCGCACCGGCGACGTTTTTTTAGGCGAAAAATATATTTCAACCTATAACTTAATGATCTTATTCTCATCATTATTTTATAAGCATATAATCATACTCTCTGAAAATCTGCGGCAATTATTGAGATTACCCACAAAAAAATGCAGTATTGTTCCCCTGGGAGCTGAACTATTAATGTTGCCGGACAAGACATTCGAAAAACTGTATTTGTTATATATCGGTATCCTTGATGCACGAAATATTTATCAGACGATTGAAGGCCTGGCTGTTTTTCTGGAAAGGAACAAGCACAGTAACGTTGAATATAATATTGTCGGCTATGGCCAAAAAAGCACGGAAACAAAACTACGGGAATGCATTCACCATCATGGATTGGACAATATTGTAATATTCCATGGACGAAAAAATCACAATGAAATTTCCGGCATTTTGGAAAAGTCAAATGTAGGTGTTGCCTATGTTCCAATAACAAAAGGTTACACATGCCAGCCCACCACGAAAATATATGAGTATTTTTTGGCAGGTATGCCTGTAATTGCAACTAAAACCAAAGAAAGTGCGGCATCGGTATTGCCCGGATACGGTGTACTTATTGATGACAACCCTCAATCATTTGCTATGGGCATCGAAGAAATATTAAAAAATACTCATTTATACAAATCAGATTTGATTAAAAAATCATTTGATGAATACCGTTGGCAAAATATCATCAAGAACAAACTCGAACCTGTATTAGATAAAATTTAAATTAAGGAAGGTAAATTTTGATACCTAAATCATTATTATACGAATCATTTGTATTTATAATTTATATTACTGAGTCCGCCGCGGCGAACACAAAGCCTGCCTGCTGGTGCGGTCTGGCAGGGCCTGCACAAAGATTCTCAAAATATATGAATTAAACAGCTCGGCAGTTAATTGTTTTTTACATATAACAAAAATGGATTTAAATAACATCAGCATACATTCGGCCTGTGATATTGATTCTACGCTTTTAATGGATTTTTTCAGGAAAGCATTTCCTGAAAGATTTGATTCATTGTGCGCCAACTGGAAGTGGCTGTACCATTCTGCATTTTATGATGATAAAATACCGCTGGTTGTTGTCCATGACAATAAGGTTATTGCTTTTTTTGGAATGATACCATTTAAAATCCACGTATTGGAAAACACGTTAAACTCCGGATTTCTGATGGATTTCTTTGTTCTGCCTGAATATCGAAGGATGGGCCTGGGTGGAGTTCTTACAAGTGAATACCAGAGGTTATGCGATGTTCTGATTGGCCTGATAGGCAATGAAAAATCAATAAATCATTTAAAGAAATATGGATTTGATGAGGTTTCAGGCACCTATATGCACCTCATTTTTATCAAACCTTTTAATTACCCGGGCTTCAATAAAAAAGTGCCTGTCTTTTTGCGTAAAATATTAAATATTGCCTCCCTCCCATTTTATTTACTGACTTATAATATTACGTCCTATTCAAAAACGGACTTCAAAATCGAAAGGTTTTCTGAAACAGGATTTCGGGATTTTACCAGGTTTTATGAGTCCTCCGACAAGGCTTTATCAAATAAAATATCACCAGCCAGGGATTCGGATTATGTTAGCTGGAGAATCTTTAATTCACCCCGTTTGAAAAATTATTATCTCTATAAAACACCGTCATTCCATGCGCTAATTGCGTTACAGGGTGATGCCGTAAACAGTATTGATGTATTATGGGTAACAGACACGAGTAATAAAACTGAAATCAAAAAAATGCTTGCCACATTAGGTATATATGCCGCAAAAAACAAGATTTCATATTTACGATTCTACACTAACAACCATAACATATCGGGGTATATTAAAAGCAGACTTTTTTCATGTGTAAGGCATCCCCGCTTTGTTTATTATTCAGGTGCATGTCATATGGTGGAACATATGGACAAGCCTGAATGGGATTTTCAATTAATTGATACTGACTTTGAACATGCTGTGTAAACATTTAAATCATGATGAAAAATAATCTGATCATAAATTTTCATGTTTTAAAAGACGTGGCATGGTTTGAAAATATGATATTGTTTTTGAAATCCAGGTATGAAATGACCGACATGGCATTCTTCGAGAATATTCAGGATATTCGCAAAAAGGGCTTTTGTCATATTACATTTGACGATGGTGATAAAACCTTTTATACTATAGCCTATCCGGTGCTGAAAAAGCACATGGTTCCTGCTACATTGTTTGTATCGCCTTACATTGCTGCGAATCATAAAAACTTTTGGTTTCAGGAAATCAGGGGATATGATGCCGGAATTATGTACGGTATTTTAGCCGGTGAATCAGGATTGTCCAGAGATATTTTGAATAAAACACCTTATGCCAACATTTTGAAGTGTCTTCCCCTGAATAGAATTCACGAAATTATCGCCATCTACCAGAAAACAACCAACACCCAGGCCAAGCCGTTTATGAATATGTGTGCAGAGGAAATACTGGAAGTTGAAAACTCCGGATTAATAAACATTGGGGCACATACACTGCACCATCCGATTTTAAAAAATGAAGATGATGAAAATTGCAAACTGGAAATTACCGGTTCCATCACTGAGCTTGAAAATATGCTCAGTCACAAGATTAAATATTTTGCATATCCAAATGGGATTCCCGGAATGGATTTCGGTAAAAGAGAAATTTCAATTTTACAGGACAATGGTATCACCATTGCTGTTACAACCGCAAACAGATTTTTAACAAAAAACAGTAATAAATTTGCATTGCCGCGTTTTGGATTTTCTCATGGAAGTATACGTTTTATAAAGCTCAAATTAATTGCCGGACAGCACTGGGAAAATATAAAATCAATGATTCGGCCTACTGAATATAAAAGCAGAAAGAAAATTCTATCAGCAATAAAAAGCAA
>Ga0116171_10006346_pt1 | contig 10228 bp, 11 predicted proteins | sample AD_JPNHW2_MetaG_FD_89798 | JGI IMG/M metagenome (GOLD analysis project Ga0116171, IMG submission 89798) | Active sludge microbial communities of municipal wastewater-treating anaerobic digesters from Japan - AD_JPNHW2_MetaG | ecosystem: Engineered > Bioreactor > Anaerobic > Digestate | place...
AGGTGAAAACCCAGCTTAAGTGCAACTAAGAGATTTAGAACTTCTGGCTCCGGCCAAAAACAGGGATATCGGCATTGCGGCAATTGATTGCGGTGCCGATTCTCTCTATATTGCAGGCCCTTCTTTTGGGGCAAGGGAAGCAGCAGGCAACTCTGTTTCCGATGTCGCCCAGCTTGCAGCCTATGGCCGCAAATTCGGAGCGAAGGTGTACATGGTAATCAATACTATTCTGTACGATAACGAAATAGAAAAGGCAGTGAAGCTTGCACATCAGGCATACGATGCCGGCTGCTCTGCCCTCATTATTCAGGATCTTGGCCTTCTTAAGGCAGGATTGCCCCCATTGCCGCTCTTTGCATCTACCCAAACCAATATCAGAACAGCAGAGCAGGCAATGTTTCTCGAATCACTCGGGTTTGAACGTCTCATTCTGGCAAGAGAACTGTCTCTTGAGCAAATAGCAGAAATTCGCAAAGCCACAACAGTTGAACTGGAGAGCTTTATTCACGGAGCCCTTTGCGTATCATACAGCGGGCAGTGCTACATGAGCGAAAAGGTTGCCGGGAGAAGTGCAAACAGAGGCGCATGTGTTCAGGCATGCAGGTCGAAATACGACCTGAAAGACAGTTCCGGAAAAATACTGCTCAGAGACAAAGCCCTGCTTTCGCTTCGCGATCTCAACCTTGGCGATTTTATTCCACAGCTTGCAAACGCAGGGATATCGTCCTTTAAGGTGGAGGGGCGGCTCAAAAATATTTCATATATAAAAAATGTAGTAAGATTCTACAGGTCGCTTATAGACAATTTTATAGAAAAAGACGGTGGCTACAGCCCCTCCTCTTCCGGCAGGTTATTCGGAGGATTCACTCCAAGGCCGGAGAAGACCTTTAACCGCGGATACACCCATCTCTTTATAAACGGGGAAAGAGGGGAATGGCAGAGCAAAGAGGCGGCAAAGGCAGTGGGAGAATATGTTGGAAAGGTAAGCTCAATTGTAAAGGAGAAAGGTGGCAAACTCCGCATAAAATACGAATCTCACTTGCGGATAGAAAACGGAGACGGCCTGTGTTTTATTACGCCGGAAGGAGAAGTTGAAGGAGCAAGGGCAAATGTTACCGAGCCGGGTGTTGTAGTAATTAACGACCAGCCGGAAATCATTCCCGGTACAAAAGTTTACCGCAACTATGACCATAACTTTGAAAGGGAACTTGAGTATAATATGCCAAAAAGGCTCATCGAAGTCACTCTTAAATTTTCCTGCAGGGAAGGAATTACCCGGCTGACAGGAATATGTGAAGACGGGACTGAGGTTTTATTTCAAACAGATGAAAGGCATGAAACTGCAAAAAACAGGGAACTTGCAGAAAAAAATATCAGAAATCAACTTAGCAAAAGATCGGATATATATATTTTTAAGCTGACAGACATAGAGGGAGAAGAGATTCCATTCTATCCGCTCTCCCTGCTAAACGAGATGAGACGCACTCTGGCAATGTTGCTTAATGAAAAAAGAGGTAAACAGGAAATAATATCCGGCGTAAAGAAATCTAAAGAGTCGTTGTCAATATTTGCAAACCGGCATCCTCTTGAAGGAAAACCGGCAGACTACAGGGCAAACATATCAAACAGGCTTTCGGAAGAGTTGTACAAAGAACTTGGAGCGGCCTCTTCTAAACCGGCATTTGAGATTGCCCCTCCGGCAGAAGCGGAGCTTATGCGCTGCAAATATTGCATTAAATATGAACTTGGCCTTTGTCCCAGAGAGGGCGGGGGAAAAGGGCTAAATGAGCCGCTTTATCTTACAAACGGTGGCAGAGAGTTTCGTCTGGGATTTGATTGTAAAAACTGTGAAATGGTTATCTTTGGTTAAATTTATAAAATATGCAGTTCTCTTCGGTTGTAGGGCATAATGACACAAAAAGGCAGTTGATAAAACTCGGAAAGGACGGCAGAGTTCCGCATGCTATCCTTTTTGGCGAGGAGCCTGGATATGGTGCACTCCCTTTGTCGCTTGCATTTGCCCAGTATCTCTCATGCCCCAACAGAACTGAAACAGACTCCTGCGGAAGTTGTCCCAGTTGCAATAAGTTTGAAAAACTAATACACCCCGACCTCCATTTTGCATTCCCTGTGAGTACGACAAAAAAAATCACAAGCAAACCGGTGAGTGACAATTTTATAGATTCCTGGCGCAAAGTGGTTCGTGCCAATCCGTATATGGGAGAACAGGAACTCTATGACGAAATGGGAGCGGAAAACAAGCTGGGAAATATTGGTGTTGCCGAAGCCTCTCTTATATTCCGTAAGCTTAGTATGACTGCTTTTGAAGGGGGAAACAAATATATGGTCATTTGGCTTGCCGAGAGAATGAATCAGGAGGCATCCAACAAACTTCTCAAATTGCTGGAAGAACCGCCAAAAGATACTTATCTCTTTCTTATAAGCCAGTCCGTGGATCGCATTCTCCCCACTATCCTGTCAAGATGCCGAATAATAAAGCTTTCCCCAATAGACCGGCGCCTTCTCTCGGAAAGACTTATGATTGAATTTGGTATTTCTGAGGCCGATGCCACCCTGTGGGCAAAGATTTCGGGAGGAAGCCTGAGCCGTGCAAGAAGAGCCATTTCCGAATCTCAGGAAACATCTGCGTTTGACAACCTCATAGCAGATCTAATAAACGGATGCCTTTCCAGAGAGCTTATGAATGTAATTTCCGTATGGGAAGAGGTGGCCCTGCTCACCAGAGAGAAGCAGCGCGACTTTTGCTACAAGCTTATAGAATATATAAGAAGAACATATATCCTGAGCCTTGGTTCCGAAGAGCTTTCCTATATACCGGAATCTCAAAGGACGCTTTTTGCCGGGTGGTCAAAAAGAATTAAACCGGCTTTTTATGAGAAGGGTTTTGATGTGGTGAACAAGGCGATAACTGATATAGAGAGGAGCGTAAACTCCAAGTATATCTTTGCCGACCTAAGTAACCGCTTTTTTCTATCTTTGTAAAAATTATGGATACACAAAATATTAAATATGATTGTTCACGCGGCTGCTCTACTTTAAGAGCCGACGACGGCGAACTAACCTGCAAGTTCAAAAACGGATGTTGCAAACTTACTGTTTATGACTGGCTTGAAGGAATTCCGGACGAAGAGACGAAAAATCTCTTTGAGGTAAGGTTTAAAAATACAAGAAAACTATATTTCCGAAACGAATCGGGTGTATTGCTGGTGGTTGGAGATCTTGTGGTGGTTGAGGCTGCAAACGGGCACGATGTAGGAATAGTTACTGCAAACGGGCCAATTATCCGTCATCAGCTTAAAAGGAACGATGTAGAACCGGCAACTTACGAGTTTAAGAAAATATACCGCAAAGCAAGGTCACTTGATATTGAGCGGTGGCAGGAAGCCATTGCAAGGGAGCATAAGACAATGATTCGTGCAAGGCAGGTAGCTTTGTCTTTGAACCTTAACATGAAGATTGGCGATGTGGAATTTCAGGGAGACGGAACAAAAGCCATCTTTTATTACATTGCAGACGAGAGAGTGGACTTCAGGCAACTGATCCGGTTATTTGCAGAAGAGTTTAAAATCCGGATTGAGATGCGCCAGATTGGGGCGAGACAGGAAGCCGGCCTTATAGGAGGAGTTGGTGTTTGTGGCCAGGAACTTTGCTGTTCGAGGTACATGTCAACCTTTCAGTCAATTACAACTCAGGCTGCCCGCAGTCAGGATTTGTCGCTTAATCCGCAAAAACTTGCAGGCCAGTGCAGCAAGCTTAAGTGTTGTATCAATTATGAAGCAGCAACTTATATAGATGCTCAGTCAAAGATTCCTTTTGTCAGGGAACCGCTCGAAACAATAGACGGACCTGTTTTTCTGATAAAGACAGATATTCTAAGGGGTGTGATGTGGTTCTCGTATGAGCAGAACAGCATGGCAAACATGTTCCCGGTTCCGGCCGATAAGGTCAGAGAGATTCTCAAACTTAATTCGAAAGGGATTAAAGTAGAGAGCCTGCTTCCAACAGCAAAGGACAAATCTCCGGAATTTGTTACATCGGTGGGCGACGACAGCATTTCAAGGTTTGACGAAAAAAGCAGGGTTCCCAACAATAAACACAAGGGTCCAAAAAAACCGCAAAAAATTGTCAAAAACGGAAATGGCAACAATGGCAATCAAAAGCAAAACTAAACTGCTTCTTCTGTTTTCTCTTTTTTTATTTTCCTGCGGGAGGCAGGAACAATTCGAGACATACTCAGCCAAAATTGAGGACAATGTTCTGTCTGTCACCGATAAACTGGAATACCGGTTTAAGATTGACGATACTTTACAGCTATATGACATAGATGTATTTATGCGGTTTTCTCATGATTTCGAAGGGCAGGCACTTCCTCTCTGCATTACATTGTTTTCTCCCGATGGACACAAGTACAGAGATAGTCTGGAATTTAAGACGGACCCGTCCAAAAATTATCAGAGATCGGGAATGTGGAAGGACTACAAATGGAAATACAGAAACAAGGTGACTTTTCCACGAAGCGGAAATTGGTTTGTCCTTGTGGGGAATGCTTCAAATAGCGAAATAAAAGGGATTGGGGAGATAAGTTTTATATTGAAAGATTCTAATGGGAAAAGATAAGCTTAAAAGATTCGAAGAAAATAAAAATTTCAGCTGCCTGTTTCAACCGGATTTTGAGGAGGTCTTCAGAAAAGACTATATAATGAAGGGGAAGTGGAACAGCGATTATTTTGGAAATGACAACCCAATTGTTCTTGAGCTTGGATGCGGAAGGGGAGAATATGCTGTTGAACTGGCAAGGAAATTTCCTGATACAAATTTTTTGGGACTCGACATTAAAGGCGCAAGGCTATGGAGAGGGGCAAAAACTGCAGTTGAAGAGGGTTTGAAGAATGTGGCATTCGTAAGAACAAGGATTGAATTTATCGAGTGGCTTTTCGGCTCCGGCGAGGTTTCCGAAATATGGATAACATTTGCCGATCCTCAAATCCGCAGGGATAACAAGAGACTAACGGCTCCTGTTTTTCTTGACAGATATAGAAAGTTTCTAAAGCCCAACGGGCTCATTCATCTTAAGACAGACAGTCCGTACCTGCACGAGTACAGTTGTGCTCTGGTACGCAGGAACTCATTTGAAATCTTAACCGAGAATAAGGATATATATAAGTCAATAGCAGCAAATGAGCATTTTGACACTCATACAGCAGAGTTGCTTTCAATTAAAACTCACTACGAAGAGCAATTCCTGTCGCAAGGGCATCCAATAACCTACCTTTGCTTTCGTTTGCCGTCTCAGGGTGCAATTGAACCACCGGTATGGGATCACGACCGGTACGAAAGATAACGGGATAATTACTGATTACTCTTCCTTGTTGTTTTCTCTTGTGAACCACTCAATTGTGCGGGCGATACGATAGACATCTTTCCTTTGCCCCTCAAGAATAATAGGGTTGTCGGAGAAGTTTACGGTAACGTCGTCTTCAAACATTCTCATTGCACGTACAAATGGAGAAGTGTGCCTGAAAGTTACAGTTGTTTCGGTTTCGGAAATCTGTTTGTAACGGCTGTTTGTGAATATTTCGACAATTTTCTCACGTTCTTCGCTGAACGGTTTGTTTAGGTAAACACGCTTTTTAATAAATCCAAAAAGTGGATAAATGAGCGAGATTACAACAAAAAAGATTATCATCTGAATTCCTGTCCCCGGACGGAAAAGATTCTCATAGTTAAATCCGTTAGAGGAAGTAAGAGAGAAGATTGAAACTATAAGGACAAAAATAATTGCCAGATAGACCATGTACTTTGCAACTCTGATAAGATACTTCTGAAAATTAAATCCTGACATAATAAAATTCTTTTATTTATAACTTATGCCGCAAAGCTAACAAATTTTTCTATTTTTGTAATTAGAGCTAATAATAACACATAAATTCAACGGTATGGAAAATGAGAAAAAAATGAAGACCCTTGTAATAGTACTGGCTGCCGTTGCAGTTGTGCTGGCAGGCATTCTGGCGTGGATATGGGTAGACAGAAACGGAATGATAGGGAGCCTTAAAGTTGAGAAGGAAGAGCTGACCGGTCAGATGCTTCAGCTGAAATCGGACTATGACGGACTTTCGTCTAACAACGATACGCTCAATGCACAGCTCTCGGTTGAGAGAGAGAAGGTTGTTCAGCTTATCGAAAGAGTACAGCAGACAGATGTCAAGAACAGGACAAAAATCCGGGAATACGAGAAGGAACTGGGAACCCTCAGAGGTATAATGAGAGGGTATATCAAACAACTGGATTCGCTTAATACATTAAACATACAGCTTAGGGAAGATGCCACTGTCGCAAGGACAGAAGCAAGAGACAGCCGTACAAAATTAACTGAACTTCAAACGACTACCGACGAATATGCAAAACAGGTTCAGATTGGATCTGTACTTAAAGGCAGAGGCGTAATGCTCACAGCTATCAACTCTTCCAATAAAGATACCGACAGAAGCAGCCGGGTTTCTAAATTTCGTACCTGCCTCAGTCTTGTAGAGAATTCAATTGCAGTAAAAGGTCCGAGAAGAATTTTCATAAGAGTTAAGGGTCCAGATGGAATTTTGCTCACATCCGGACAGCAGCAGATTTTTACATTAAACGGGGAGCAGATGATTTATTCGGCATCGAGAGAGGTGGACTATCAGGGTTCCGAAATAGAAATCTGCATATTCTTCGGAGGAAGCCAGAGTTTTGTAAAAGGAGTTTATACAGTTGACGTATATACCGAAGAATCAAAACTTGGTTCGGCCGACATGCTATTGAAATAGAACTGTTTATACAACTTGGCAGGAATTTATATTCACTTTCCCTTTTGTGCCCGGTTTTGCATCTATTGTGACTTCTACTCAACAAAGCGCACAGGGGAGATATCTCAGTTTGCAGATGCACTTTGCGGAGAGATAAAAGTCAGAAGCGATTTTTTTAAAAAATTGGGCGTTCCCGTTACCACACTTTATGTTGGCGGCGGGACGCCTTCTCTTATGCCGGCCGGTTCGCTTTCTGTTGTTTTCCGGGAATTGAAGGATACGTTTTCGATAGAGAGTATTGAATCTCTTGATGAGGTGACAATGGAGGTAAACCCCGACGATGTAACGCCTTCATACCTGCATTCGCTTAGAGAGCTTGGGGTGACGAGGATTAGCATGGGGGTTCAGTCTTTTATTGACAGCCATCTTGTATGGATGAACCGCAGGCATGACTCTTCAAAAGCAGTTGAAGCCTTTAATACCGCAAGAGAGGCAGGGTTTGACAACATCAGCATAGACCTTATTTTTGGATTTGACGGACTCTCGGACGAGGAGTGGAATTATAATCTTGACAGGGCAATTGGGCTCCGGCCGGAACATATTTCATCCTATCAGCTTAGCATAGAGCCAAAAACCAAACTTGGCCGGCAATACGAAAAGGGGGTATACAATGCACTCTCCGACGAAGTTTCGCTGAGGCAGTACTCAACTCTTCAGAAAAAACTGGCAAACGCCGGATACGAACAATATGAAATATCAAGTTTTTGCCTTCCGGGAAGAGAGGCAAAACACAATAGTTCATACTGGAACAGAACGCCATATCTTGGGCTTGGGCCATCGGCCCACTCGTTTGACGGAGTAAAAAGATTCTGGAACGAACCATCCCTTACGAAATACTTAAGAGCATATCAGCAGGGCGATGGCGGAGAGCATGGAGATGTCCTGACAAATGAGACTCCCGGACAATCGGGTACAGTAGTTAAAGTAGTCCATTCGGAAATTCTGAAAAAGAAAGACCACTTTAACGAGACAATAATGCTATCCCTAAGAAGGGCAGATGGGATGAACCCGAATGAGCTTAGGGCCGCTTTTTCCGAAGAGATGTGTTCGGAGTTCGAAAAATCGGTTGCCGTACAACTGAAAAAGGGCAATCTTATTATGGATGGAGATAAAATAAGAATCCCGTCCGGATTATTGTTTCTCTCGGACGGGATCATTAGAGACCTTATTTTGTAGGCACTACTCTCGTTAGCCTATTATTCCGTTTGCTTTTAGGTATGCTGTTACTGCAATGCCAATGAATCCAAGAACAACAACTGTTGCATATACATAAGACACTGCTTTCCAGCGGGAAAGCCATTTTTGGTTATTCATTCCAACTGTTTGAAGAGCACTCCAGAAACCGTGTGTAAGGTGTAGCCACAATGCACAGAACCAAATTATGTATGCAATGAGAATGTAGATGTTCCCAAAGATAAGAGGCATCAGGTCGTTTACGTTTTCTGCCTCACCTCCTGTAAACTCCGGAAGCTGCATTTTTGCCCAGAAGTGTGTCAGGTGGAAAACAAGAAATCCAAGTACAATTACTCCAAGAACGTACATGTTTTTTGAAGACCAAGAGTCGGTTTCCCCTTTGTTGGAAACAGCATATCTCTCTTTACCGCGGGCCTTCATGTTTGTAAGAGTAAGATAAGATGCATAAAATATATGGATAATGAATCCAAAAGCCAAAATTGGAACCATTGCAACTACAACTGGAGATCCCATGATTTCTATTATGAGGTCAAAAGCCTCAGGTCCAAATAAATAAGCAGAGTTTGCAAATAGGTGAACCAGTAAAAATAGGATTAGAAATAAACCCGAGATGCTCATTATAAGCTTCTTGCCAATGGATGAGGTGAAAATGTTTCCCATGATATCTTTTAATTAATTTTCTGCTCTTTTCAAAGTTGCGCAAAGATAATCTCTAACTTGGTATTTTCATAATATTTGGCTACTTTTGTTAGATAAACCTGGAAAATGAAATACAAAAGAGTTTTGCTCAAACTAAGCGGTGAGAGCTTAGGGGGCATAGACGGCAAAGGCATAGAAGTGAGCATGTTGGCTCGCTACTCTTCGGATATTAAGCAGATTGTTTCTGCGGGAGTTGAGGTGGCGATTGTTGTTGGCGGAGGCAATATTTTCAGGGGTCTTTCCGGTGTTGGAATGGGGTTTGACAGAGTGAAAGGAGACCAGATGGGAATGCTTGCAACTGTTATAAACAGCCTTGCACTTTCAATGGCACTTAAAAGTGCCGGAATAGATGCCGAGCTCTTTACCTCAACCGCAATGGAGCCATATGCAAGGTATTATGTAAGGGATAAGGCTGTAGAATTTATGCAAAAAGGCGGAGTTGCCATAATCGCAGGAGGCACAGGAAACCCTTTCTTTACTACGGATTCTGCATCGGCACTCAGAGCTGCGGAAATAGGAGCAGAGGCTCTGCTTAAAGGAACCAGGGTCGATGGCGTATACAATGCCGATCCCGAAAAGGATCCCAAAGCGGTTAAATATTCGTCCCTCACTTTTGACAAAGCACTTGCCGACAACCTTAAAATAATGGATCTCACGGCTTTTGCCCTTTGCAAGGAGAATAATGTTCCTATTGTCGTTTTTGACATGAACACTCCCGGAAACTTATTGAAAATTGTTAAAGGGGAACAGATTGGAACGGTTGTTTCAAAGTAACATCGTACCTTTGTAAAAACAATAACTGCAAATACTTATTAATTGAATAACATATGGATATAAGCAAGCAAAAAGAGGTTCTCACCTCTGCAAAAGAAAAAATGCAAAAGGCTATGCTGCACCTTGAGGAAGAACTCAAGACCTACAGAGCCGGAAAAGCCAATCCTGCTGTCTTCAACAATGTGATGGTGGATTATTTCGGTAATCCCACACCAGTACCACAAGTAGCAAGCATCACCACTCCCGATGCCAAAACAATGCTAATACAGCCATGGGACAAAAAAATGATTCCTGTTATAGAAAAGGCAATCATGGTTGCAAACATAGGTTTCACACCTCAGAATAACGGAGAGCATATCAGAATCAACGTACCTCCTCTCACCGAAGAGAGACGTAAAGAGCTGGTTAAGAAAGTTAAATCCGAAGGAGAAACTGCTAAAATCAGTGTCCGGAATATCCGCAGAGACGGAGTGGACCTTCTGAAGAAATTTCAGAAAGAGGGCCTTCCCGAGGATGTTGTAAAAGACGGTGAAGACGCACTTCAGAAAGAGACCGACAGCTACAACAAGAAGATTGAGGAAATTCTCGCAATCAAGGAGAGAGAAATAATGACAGTGTGAGTTGTCTTCTTATTCAAAAATAAAAAAGTGCCCGCCGGAAGGTTGGGCATTTTTTTGTTAATATGTACTCCCATCGTG
>Ga0116171_10006347_pt1 | contig 10227 bp, 9 predicted proteins | sample AD_JPNHW2_MetaG_FD_89798 | JGI IMG/M metagenome (GOLD analysis project Ga0116171, IMG submission 89798) | Active sludge microbial communities of municipal wastewater-treating anaerobic digesters from Japan - AD_JPNHW2_MetaG | ecosystem: Engineered > Bioreactor > Anaerobic > Digestate | place...
ACCAGAATAAGAAATACTGCCACTATCAGCAACGATATCAGAAGAAAAGTTCCCATTACCTTGTTCCTGTCTTTTTAACCTTTTTATTGACTCGGCGAGAATTTTTATGGGCAAAAACCCGACGTCATTCTCTATTTCAAGCCGGCTTTGACTACTGTGGTAAAATCGTCCACTTTCAGCGACGCACCGCCGATGAGTCCGCCGTCCACGTCCTGTTGAGCCAGCAGTTCGGCGGCATTTTTTGGGTTCATCGAGCCGCCGTATTGTATACGCACATTATCTGAAACATTCCTGCCGAACATATCCGCCAATATGCCGCGTGCGTATGCGTGAGCTTCCTGTGCCTGCTGCGGCGTAGCGGTTTCGCCTGTGCCGATGGCCCATACAGGTTCATATGCTATTGTAACGTCAGTCATCTGGGCGGCGGTGACGTTGGCGAGGCCCTTGCGGAGCTGACGTTCATTGACGGCGTTGGTTTGGCCGGCTTTACGTTCAGAAAGAAGTTCGCCGATGGCTAAAATTACCTTCAAGCCGCTTTCGAGGGCTTTGAGGACTTTTTTGTTTATCATTTCGTCGGTTTCGCCAAAAATATGTCGCCGTTCGGAATGGCCCAGCAGCACGTATTTGCAGCCGCAGTCTTTTACCATGTCAGCCGATATTTCGCCGGTAAATGCACCTTTGGGTTCGAAATACATGTTCTGTGCACCGCAGCCGATGTTACTGCCGTCGACGGCGTTGCTGATTATCGAGAGATAGCAGGCTGGAACGAAAAATGCGGTTTCGATTTCGCTTATGTCGCCTATGGTTTCGACCAGTCCCTTTGCGAGGGCTGTGCCGCTTTGGGCGGTGGTGTTCATTTTCCAATTGCCGGCTATAAACAGCTTTCTTGACATCGTTACCTTCACTTTCTGTCAAACTGTCGAACTGTCGAAAAATTCAAAACGGATAAAAAAAACTTTGACAGGTTAAAAAACCCGTCACATCATATTTATCAGGCTTAAGCGTCTGTCCGCCGTATGACGGTTATTTTTAAACGATTTTAAACTGTAGAATTACTAAGTTTATACTAATCTGCCTGTCGGTATACGGAATCAGCGCATACCTCTAGCAGCATAAGAGAGCTATTTGTACCGATTTAAGGCTTTTACGTCAAGATTTTTTTGGGAAATTGGGGGTTTTGAAACCAGCTTTTGCATGCTTATCCGTTTTTTCGATACTGTCGCCAGTTTTGACTAGAACCTATCCCAAAAACATGGGCGTCGCCGATTACAGGCAGCCAAGGTTTTCGGGATAGGTTCATATTGTTTGTCTTTTTCCGGAAAAGCCGCCGAAATATGTATATAATTTCCTGAAAGGACAGCTAATTATGACAAAAGTGACCGGTAACGTCAGCGGCCAATCTGCGGTAGCCAACCAGTTTGTGCTGTTCGGTAGCACTGGCGACCTTGCCGCAAGGAAAATACTGCCTGCACTATATAACCTTTTACGGGATGGGCACTTGCCGCACGGTATTGTTCTGCTGGGCGTCGGCAGGAAGCCTTTGTGCGACAACGACTTCCGCCGCCTGGTGGAGAAATCGGTAAAAGAATTCTCTCGCCAGAAATCGCCGCAGGATGATGCCGTATTGGCTGAGTTTCTGAAACATGCGCATTATTACCAACTTGATGCTCATATGGCCGATGAATATGTCGGCCTGGCTAATCGTCTGGCGGAGTTAGCTGCCGCTTATGACATGGAAGATAACAGAATTTTTCATCTGTCCGTCGGGCCGGACCTTTTCAGGCCAATCGTCAGCGGTTTAGGAGCTGCCGGTTTGACGGGTCAGGGGCCCGAGCGGTTTTCGCGGCTGGTTGTGGAAAAACCCATCGGCCATGATTTTCAATCCGCCTGTGACCTTAACGCCGGTCTGGATGAGTATTTTGCCGAGAATCAGATATATCGTATAGACCACTACCTCGGCAAGGAGACTGTGCAGAATATTTTGGCGTTCCGTTTCGCCAATGCGCTGTTCGACCCGCATTTCAATTATCAATGGGTCGATAATGTGCAGATAACCACGTTTGAAACGCTCGGCATGGAGGGCCGTCGCGGGCCTTACTATGAACAGGCTGGCGCTATGGGCGATATGATGCAGAATCACATGTTGCAACTGATGTCGCTTGTGGCGATGGACAGGCCGTCCTGCCTGCGATGCGGCGATATACGGCGAAAAAAACTCGAATTTCTGAAAACGGTACGTGTGCCGGCTGACGGCAGGACATGTTGCGCGATGGGACAATACGCCGGCTATCGCGATGAAGCAGGCGTATCGCCTGAATCCGCCGTTGAAACGTTCGCCGCTGTGCGGCTGGAAGTGGATAACCTCCGCTGGCAGGGCGTGCCGTTTTATCTGCGTACCGGCAAGATGCTCTCGCGGCGGGAAAGTTATATAGTTCTGGAATTCAAGGCTGAAGAGATGGCCTGCTGCAAGGAGACATCTAGTCGCAACCGGCTGGTCATGCGAATAAATCCCAACGAAGGCATTGCGATGGAATTTCTGGCTAAGCGGCCCGGCATGGGTATGGTGCTCGAACCTGTCGAGATGGATTTTTCATATTCGGTGGCTTTTGCGTCGTCGTCTTCGGAGGCGTATGAACATCTGCTACTGGACGTGATGCTGGGCGACCAGACCATGTTTATCAGTTCAGACGAGGTTCAGGAATGCTGGCGGATAGTGGACGGCGTAAGAAGGAAATTTCATGATATGAAGATGTCGCCGGAGATTTATACCGCCGGCAGCGACGGCCCGAAAACGGCGGATGAAATTTTTTCCGGAGAAACGCACAGCTGGATATAACTTTTTGTGGCATTTTAGCTGTAAACGACATAGAATGTAAAAAAACTCGAACGGATGGGGAGTGATTGGATGGACAAGGCTAGGACAATATTTATCGAGGATTCGCAGCAGGCTGCGGCGTGCAGGGCTGTGGAGGTTATAGAATCGGTGGTGCATGAGTCAGTCGCGTCTCGCGACGTGTGCAACATTGCGCTCGCCGGCGGTACGACGCCGATACCGGCATACCAGGTTCTTGCAACCAGAGCCATGACAGGGTCGATTCCGTGGAATCGGGTCAATTTCTTCTTCGGCGACGAGCGTAACGTACCGCCCGACCATATAGAAAGCAATTACCACACCGCTCAGCGTGAACTTTTTGACAAAGCCCCCGTAGACTGGTCTCGCGTCTACCCCATGCCCGGCGATGCCGCCGACCTTCAAGCTGCTGCCGTGAGCTATGAACAAACCATTCGCCATGTCGTCGGCGACAACAGCGGAGCCGGCATACCGCATTTTGACCTTATAATGTTGGGCATGGGCTGCGACGGCCATGTGGCGAGTCTTTTTGCCGGCTCGGCACTTCTCGATGAAACAAAAAAACTTGTAGCTGCGGAACACGTCGAAATGCTCGGCCGCTATCGTATGACAATGACTCTGCCGCTCATAAAGGCGGCTCATAATGTACTGCTGCTCGTTACCGGCGAAGACAAGGCTGAAATGGTCTACAAAGCCGTCATCGAAGGCGACCGCTCTATCCCCGCAATGCATATAAAACCGACCAGCGGCAAATTCTGGATTGTCGTCGATAAAGCCGCCGCTCGACTGGCGGTCGATGAAATCGAACAGAGACACTGAATAGATGACGTCTTTTAATAGCCGTAAACGCTTCTGAGGCATATATCGAGGCGTTTTTTGATGTCAGCCATGTCCATTTGTCGGCTGAGAATTTTTTGAATACTGGTCACACCCTTGTCGCGAATGCCGCACGGAACAAAGAGTTTGAAGCAGTCCAGGTCGGTATTAACGTTCAGAGCGAAGCCGTGATAAGTCACCCAGCGTTTGACGGCGACTCCGATAGCCGTGATTTTTTCTTCGCCGACCCATACGCCCGTGAACCACTTTTTTCTGTCCGCAGCTATGCCAAGCTCCGCCAATAGCCTTATTACGCTCTCCTCAAGTCTCCACACGTGATCGTGTACCGTATTGTTGTGCGAATCGAGTTTTCGTATGAGATATCCGACGAGTTGGCCAGGGCCGTGATAGGTAAGTTGTCCGCCGCGACTTGATTCGTGCAATTCTATTCCAAGTTCAGTCAGCCGCTCGCGTGGGACGAGAAAATCCTCTTCCCTGCCGCGTCTGCCGGCGGTTATGACAGCCGGTACGTGTTCCAGCAGCAGCAGACGCTCAGGCTCATTATCGTTTTCGATTAATCCGGCGACGAGTCTGAGCTGTTTTTCCAATGCCTCGGCATAGCTGATTTGGCCGAGGTCTTCTGTTATCAGCGTTTTCATATCCGCAGTGTACGTATTTCAGCCGATGTATTCAAGGTTGGGCTACGATTGGCCGTGAAATCTTTCAATCTTATGGGGAAAGCAGGTTTTGAAACGGCCTGAGGTATTTTTTGCAGTATAATAGAGGGATAATACTTGATTTATAGTTGAATATGGATAAAATTCTGTCCTCTGTTCGCCGTTTATGTGTGCAATTCGGAGCGTAGCTCAGCTTGGTAGAGCGCTGCGTTCGGGACGCAGAGGCCGCAGGTTCAAATCCTGTCGCTCCGACTGGTAAAAAAGACCAGCCCTTTAATGGGTTGGTCTTTTTTATTGGCCGAAGGGCAAAATTGAATCTGCGGCTGCGGATGTGAGCGAAGCGAACGGACGCCCCCGCAGGTTCACGCTTTAGCGCCGCGTAGCGAAATCCTGTCGCTCCGATTTTATATATGGAGTTGACAGATGGCTTGGCATGCCTCTTATTGAATGTTGGTGAAAAGTTTAATTATTTCAATTACTTTTTCTTTGAGCATGTTATGGGCTGGTTGATAAAATTTTCCAGGAATTGACGGAGTCAGCTCTTTTTTTGCCAATGCAACACCTTCAAGCCAGCTTTTATGAATTTCTGTGCATATATTAATTTTCGAAATACCAAGACGGATGGCTTTTCGAATAATATCTTCAGGAGTTCCAGATCCGCCGTGCAATACCAGAGGTATATCTATTACTGCAGAGATTTCTTTCAAGCGTTCGAGGTTGATTTTCGGTTCGCCTTTATAATCTCCGTGGACAGTTCCTATTCCAACGGCTAAACAGTCGATGCCGGTTTCTCGAACGAATTCTATAGCTTCATCGGGATCGGTCAAACAATCCAAATCATGTTCGCTTTCTTCTATGGCTCCTTCAAGGCCGCCAACGTGCCCTAATTCTGCTTCAATGCAAATACTGTGTTGATGAGCTATTTTTGCAGCCGCCTTTGATAACGCTAAATTTTCGTTAAAATGTTTTCGGGATGCATCAAGCATTACAGAAGTAAATCCGGCTTTAACGCATAGTTCTATCTGTTGCAAAGTTGTAGCATGGTCCAGATGCAGGGCGGCTGTGATGCCTGTGAAATTGACATAGGTTTCAACAACTTTCCTGAGAATTTCAGGACCGCCCATAATTCCATATTCTGTAGGGCTTGCCTGAAAAATAACAGGCATTCCACATTCTGCGGCTCCTTGAGAAATCGCATGGATATTTGCACTGCCCCAGCATTCGAATGCTGCAATGGCATACCTATTGTTGCGGGCATCGTTAAGTAGTTCGGTCATTCTCACCAATGGCATGATTTTTCCTTTAAAAGAAAGTATTATATATGAAATTCTGTTAACGCATTTATGTTCTGTAAGCAATAAATCTGGAAAACAAAATGTAATTTTCTATAGAATTAAATTAATTCATATTTTTTAAATTTGTTTATCACATCGGCTGGACATGTGAAAAGAGTAGCGTTAATTCCCATCTCAAGCGATGTTGCGATGTTGGGTATGAGGTCATCGAAAAACAGGATTTCTTCGGGTTTACAATCTATATTTTTTAATGCAAATTCATAAACTTCATGAGCGGGCTTAATCAGACCGATTTCATATGATGCCCAAAATTGAACTGCTATATCATTTAGCCAGTGCTGTTTCAAAACTTGGGTGTGAACGTCATTGATATTACTTAAAATATATAATGGGACTCTTAAATCATGATATGCCTGTTTAATTTCCGGAAAATCTTCTCCGACGATTTGTTTCCAGGCCTTTTCAAATCCACAATAATTCAACTTTCCTAGGCCTTTTAAATGAGAATCAAAATAATTCTGCATTGTCATTTCCCCTCTATTGATTCTTTCATCGACATTATAGTCCAGAGATGTATTTATTGCTTGACGGGCAATTTCAATATTGACATTCGCATTTTCTGCCAAGGCGGACGGAAAATGATCTGTTCGTACTGACAATATAACGTTTCCAATGTCGCTTAAAATAGATTTTATCATATCGTACTTTTATTGAATTAGTCGCAGGTTGCTGAGTTAATTTTCAATTATTTCAGGAATCCTTTTTATTCTTGTATCCGTAAAAATATCCGACTCATCTCTGCTTGTTGTCGAAAATTCGGAAACAATGGCCCCTTTACTGCCGGCTTGGAACCAATGCAGAGTATTTTCGGGAATAGTATATTGCTGGCCAGGTTCAAGGATAATTTCATGGAATACGGAGTAGCAATTTTCACTACCGCTCGGAACAATAGCTCTCGGTTGCGTTGCCGGCTTGCCTGGGATATAAAGGTATACGATCCCGCATCGACATCGGAATGTCTCCATTTTTCCAGGCTTTCCATTGACTGATGGGTGGCGGTGCTCTGGACATGTCTGCCCGGGAAGAAGGACTAATTCTTTGGCACAATAATAGTCAGTATTTATATAAGTAACTAAAGATACACCTGTTCTTTCAAACTCCCCCAGGCTGAGTTCCGCTATCTCGATATTTGCCCGTTCTTCATCCGTCAGGGAAATCCCGGCATCTTGCAAAGCGTTAGCTGCGATCTGTTGATATTTTTTTATTTCACTTTGTTTTATCATTTTCATCTCTTTTTAAATTAAATTGATATATCAGCCTTTGACTTGTCTAATGAGAAATAATCCAGGCGGAATCTGGTCGATAATGCACAAAAAGTCCATTTTGAGCTTCTGTTATTGCAAATTTTTTACGTTAAATGCGAAACTGTATCTGTCTCCACGATATATTTCATGGTTGAACTGCAGTGGTTTATTATCATCAGTATAAACAGTTCTGCGTACTGACAGTAGTGGGGCTCCTTCTTTCACGTCGAGCATTTTACTGTGCTCGCTGCCGGCTACTGCGACATCGATTATGCCGTCGGCACGATGCGGCATGATGCCGTATTTGGAAATAAGAATTTTATAGAGTGATTCCACGCTGAAATCATGGTTTTCAATTCCAGGACAGAGTGCCCGGTTCATCCATGTCTTTTCCCAGCCAAGTTTTTCATATTCAGTTGACCTGATTCTTTCCAACATAAAAATTGGATTGTGTTTTTTCAAATTTAGAATTTTTGCTATTTCCGACGGGCAGGCTTGAATTTCCGAGCAGAGAACCTCGCGGTAATACTTTTTCCCCTGGCTGTCAAGATAGCGACTTATGCCGCCAAGCTCGAGAAAATGTGTCACCGTCTTAGCCATCGCCACTCGCGGGCGTTTACCTTGCTCCCTTATAAGCAGTCCTTCTGCGACTAATTCGTTTGTGGCTTGACGTACTGTCAGGCGTGAAATGCCGGCCACCTTTGCCAGTTGGACTTCACTGGGAAATAGCTCTCCCGGCGAAAATAGGCTTTCCGTAATTGCCCGGATGGCCCAAGCTTTTATCTGACGAAAAATTGGACCTGCGTCTGGTTTTATAGCCAGCCCTGTGGCCCAGTATGGAAGGTTTTTATTATTGCTCAACATGTATATATATGTTAGCGGTTTTCATTTTCTTGTCAAGCATCTTTTGCCTTTTCAATGCAATTATGGAAAAAATTTTACTTATTAATCAAAATATGCAGCCAGTTTTTGAATTGTGAAATTTCCCTAGCAAAAAGTTCTAAACCGTGTCCTGTCGCTCCAACTTATCGAAACGAAAGGCCCTTTGGCGAGAATGTCAAAGAGCTTTCTTATTTCCATATCAAGACTTACGCCATTGTCGCAATAGTTCAAACACAGAATTTCCAATATCAGACGTTTTGCGACAACGGCAATAGTAAACCACTTATTTTCAGCTGTTGTGAAAGTTCAAAGGCTTTTACGACAACAATGGTCTGCTTTCTGAGTCCGTTACGCGCTAGGTAAGGATAAACAGGCCGTAGCTTCGCTGTGCTGAATTTATCCAAATTTTACTCCCACTTTATATGATATAACGCCCGTGTACTGGTAATGCACCGACGTCTGGTTGGGGAAGTATTCCGCGATTATCCGGCCTTCGGCATTGCGGTCGAATTTTTTGTTCGGTTAGCGGGATAAGTAACACTGATAACTTTACCGGCAGTATTGCGGGCGATCGCTTACGGAAGCGACGCCGAATTTAACCAAAAGGATGTGGATTTTCTTGGGTTGGAGCGGAATACCAGCATATTTTTACGGTGCATATGTTTTGGGAGTTAAGCCACAATCTGATGGTTTCAGGATTTTCCATGTTGCACCGGCTTTTCATGTTTGCAGCAGCGCAAGTGGCACTGTTCCGACGCAGCATGGCAATATTGAAATTTCATGGTGGGGGGCTGATAATGAGTTTCATGGAAAACTTAGACATCCTGCTGCCATTACTCCGAAATTTTCTGAAGCTGCCTCCACGGCTAAGTGGGAAATTAGTCAGTCATGATAAATGAATAAAACGCATAAAAATGCCACTGAATGGTATTTATTGCAAAATCATTTCTGTACTGCAAAATCTGTTGGAGAGCAGTTAAAATGCTTTCGGAAAACCTTTGAAAAGTAATTTGCGTTTTCATAGCCGACCTTATAGGCAATCTCTGAAATAGTCAGCTTGCCGGATTTCAGAAATTCACCGGCTTTGTTCATTCGCAGGTTGGTCAAATATGAAAACAGAGTCAATCCGCTTTCCTCGCTGAATATGTGAGAGAGATAATAGGGGCTGATATTGATACTGTCGGCAATTTCATCCAGCGAAACGCATTTGGCGTAATTCATGTTCAGATAATCCATCGCCTGTTTGAATATTTTCATGCGACGAATATGCGAAATGTCTTTTTTATCCGTCGCAGGCGATTGCGACACAACTGTTTCTCGCAGGATTGTCAGCAGAATCGTTAGAATCCTGGATCGCGTCAGCAACATGTCGAATTCCGTTCCGCCGTGAAGATCCATAATGATATTGCTAAAAATGCTGCCGAGTTGATTTCGGCATTTCAGCTTTGTACTGTTGACTTTTTCAATATTCACGATGTTCAGGTATTGTTTGCTCAATACCCATGAAAAACTGCAAAAAAGAATTTCGACGCCTTTGTCTATGTCAAAACTGTCACGGTGTAGAGTTTTCGGCGGTACAAGGAGAATATCTCCTTCGCCGGCATCGAAGGAGATATTCTCAAATATAAGCTTCACCTTGCCTTTATGAATATGGAGTATTTCGAAAATAGACGTTTCGTGCATTCGTTGAGCCCATATGGGGTCGAACTGCATCAGGCCCAATGTACGTATTTCGGGCAGGTAAGCATGTGCGAATTTCAACAAGATGTCATTTTTTTGGGCCATTATCTGATTAATTTAACTGTTTTAAAAATATTGTCAAGCATCTCAAGCAGGTCCATGTAGATATAACAAAGCAATAAATTACCCGCAATAGCAAATTGTTATTATTGACGGGTTTAGTATCTGTGCGATAATCACAATTGTTGAGATAAAAGCTGAAAAGCCCGTTACAGTCATACTCGCGAACCACGAACAATATACCGAAGGGACTTAACCATGATTGTAAGAGAACTGATAGTTGTAGTAGTGTTGATTGCTGGTGCGATAATTTCATGTAAAAATACCACAGGATATGAAAAGGAATCTACCATGAATACGCCGGAAATGACTGTTAAAATCGGTTGGGGTCAGGCTGATATAACGCCGTCTATGCCAGTACTTATTGCAGGGCAGTTTTGTGCTCGCGTATCTGAAAGTGTGCTGGATCCCATAACTATTACGGCTATGGCCATTGAAGGTGAGGATCAGGCAGTAATGGTGAGTTGCGATTTGGTGTGTATTCCCGATGAATTGCGTGATGAGGTGCGTTCCAGGCTGAAGAAAGCTGCAAATGGGGTTGATCCCATGAAGGTTGTTTTTAATGCCACGCATACGCATACCGCTCCTGAGATGCGAGTGGA
>Ga0116171_10006348_pt1 | contig 10227 bp, 6 predicted proteins | sample AD_JPNHW2_MetaG_FD_89798 | JGI IMG/M metagenome (GOLD analysis project Ga0116171, IMG submission 89798) | Active sludge microbial communities of municipal wastewater-treating anaerobic digesters from Japan - AD_JPNHW2_MetaG | ecosystem: Engineered > Bioreactor > Anaerobic > Digestate | place...
TCCGCGGCCGCGGCGGCGCGGGATTCCCGACCGGGAGAAAATGGGAACTCGCGCTCAAGCAGAAGGAAGCCGAGAAGTACATCATCTGCAACGGCGACGAGGGCGACCCCGGCGCGTTCATGGACCGAAGCGTCCTCGAGGGCAACCCCCACTCGGTCATCGAGGGGATGATCGTCGGCGCCAAGGCGACCGGCGCGAGCGTCGGCTACGTGTACGTCCGCGCGGAATATCCCCTCGCCGTCCAGCGCATCCGCAAGGCCGTCGAGGACGCGCGCAAGGCCGGCCTCCTCGGGAAGAAGATCATGGGCTCGACCCTCGACTTCGACATCAGGGTGATGGAAGGCGCGGGCGCGTTCGTCTGCGGCGAGGCGAGCGCGATGGTCTCGTCGATCATGGGTAACCGCGGCATGCCCCGACCCAAACCGCCGAGAACCGCCGAAAAGGGACTGTGGGACAAGCCCACCGTCGTCAACAACGTCGAGACGCTCGCGCAGGTCGCGGAGATCATCCTCCACGGCGCGGCCGAGTACCGCAAGCTCGGCACGGAGAAGTCCCCGGGAACCAAGACCTACGCGCTCACCGGGCACATCGCCAACACCGGGCTCATCGAGGTTCCGTTCGGGACGACGCTCCGCCACATCGTGTTCGACATCGGCGGCGGCATCCTCGACCGCGACGGAAAGCTCAACAACCACGCCTTCAAGGCCGTGCAGATCGGCGGTCCCTCCGGCGGCTGCCTCACGAAGGAGCATCTCGACATCCCGATGGACTTCGACTCCCTCACGGAAGTCGGTGCGATGGTCGGCTCGGGCGGCCTCGTCGTGATGAACGACTCTACCTGCATCGTCCAGATGGCGCGATTTTTCATGCAGTTCACCCAGCACGAGTCCTGCGGAAAGTGCGTCCCCTGCCGCGAGGGAACGAAGCAGCTCCTCGCGATGCTCGACGACATCATCGCCGGCAACGGCACGCTCGAGACCCTCGACCTCATGGAAGAGCTCTGCGAGAACGTCGTCGACTCGTCGCTGTGCGGCCTCGGCGCCTCTGCCCCGAACCCCGTGCTCTCGATGCTCCGCCAGTTCCGCGGCGAATGGGAGGCGCACGTCGTGAATAAGATGTGCGCGACGGGCCAGTGCTCGGCGCTCACCCCGATCACGATCAACCCGAAGTCGTGCATCGAGTGCGGGATGTGCGCGCGCAAATGCCCGGTCGGGGCGATCACCGCGCAGAAGGGAGAGCCCTTCTACATCGATCCCGCGAAATGCGTCAAGTGCGGCGTATGTATCAATTCATGCAAATTCCACGCAATCAGGAGAGGTGCGCTATGAGCGGTTACGTAACGATTGACGGTATTAAGGTCGCTATCGAAGGCGAGAAGAACATCCTCGCGCTGTGCAGGAAGGCGAAGATCGACATACCGACCTTTTGCTATCACAGCAAGCTGAGCACCTACGGCGCCTGCCGCCTGTGCCTGGTCGAGATAAACGGGAAGGACATCGACGCGAGCTGCGTCGTCCCGCCCAAGGACGGCATGGCCATCCGCACGAACACCGCGAAGATCCGCTCGATGCGGCGGATGAACCTCGAGCTCCTGCTCGCCAACCACAAGCAAGACTGCCCGAGCTGCGAGCGCTCGACTTCCTGCAAGCTCCGCGAGCTTTCCGCGAAGATGGGCATCCGCAACCCGCGCTTCAAGAACCTCCGCGTCGAGCGCGAGAAGGACGCGATGTCCGCCGCGCTCGTGCGCGACCCGAATAAGTGCATCCTCTGCGGCGACTGCGTGCGCTACTGCTCCGAGATCCAGGGGATCGGAGCGATCGACTTTACCCACCGCGGCTCCGACGTCGTCGTGAGCCCGGCGTTCGGCAAGTCCCTCGCCGAGGTCGACTGCGTCAGCTGCGGCCAGTGCGCCGCGGTCTGCCCGACCGCCGCCATCGTCCCGAAGTCCCACGTCAACCAGGTGTGGTCGTCCCTTGACCGGAAAGACGCGATCACCGTCGCGCAGATCGCGCCCGCCGTCCGCGTCGCCATCGGCGAGCGCTTCGGCATCGCGTCGGGCGAGAACGTCACGGGAAAGATCGTCACCGCGCTTCGCATGCTCGGCTTCGACAAGGTATACGACACCGCCTTCGGCGCGGACCTCACCGTCGTCGAGGAGGCGACCGAGTTCCTCGCGCGCTCCGCGAAGGGCGAGTCGCTCCCGCTTTTCACCTCGTGCTGCCCCGCCTGGGTTAAGTACGCCGAGCACTTCTTCCCCGAGCTCCTGCCCGCGATCTCGAGCTGCATGTCGCCGCAGACCATGATGGGTTCCGTCATCCGCGAGGCCGACGCTAAGTCCGACCGCACCGACGGAAAGAAACTCACAGTCGTATCGATCATGCCGTGCACGGCGAAGAAATACGAGATATCCCGCGCGGAACTCTCCCGCGACGGCAAGCCGCTCGTCGACTGGTCGCTCACGACGAACGAACTCGCCGACATGATCGAGGAGGCGGGCATTCGCTTCGCCGAGCTTGAGCCGACCGCGATGGACATGCCCTTCGGCTTCGCCACCGGCGCCGGCGTCGTGTTCGGAAACTCAGGCGGCGTGAGCGAGGCCGTCGCGCGCTTCGTCGCGCGGAACCTTTCCGGCGGCAAGACATCGCTCCTCGACTTCACCGAGGAGCGCGAGGGGATCAGGACGGCGACCCTCAAGGTCGGAACCCGGGACATCTCGATCACGACCGTGCAGGGACTCGCGAACGCGAAGATCGTCGCGAAGGAAATCCTCGCGGGCACGAGGAAGACCGACCTCGTCGAGGTTATGGCCTGCCCCGGCGGCTGCATCGGCGGCGCGGGTCAGCCGATCGACCCCGAAGGGCTCAAGCGCAAGCCGCGGACCGACGGCATACGCGCCGCGGATTCCTCGCGCGAACTCCGCTCGACGGGCGAGAACCCCTTCATCGACCGATTCTACGCCGAATGCCTCGGCGCCGAGGCCGGCAGCCACGCCGCGCACAAGCTCCTGCACACGACCTACGTGAGCAAGAAGCGCATCCAGGACACCCAGATCCCGCTCGTTCGCGGCAGCGGTAAGTCGAAGATTTCGGTGAAGGTATGCGTCGGCACGAGCTGCTTCCTCCGCGGAAGCCAGGCTCTCCTCGGCGAGGTGCTCAAGCGCGTCGAGGACGAAGGACTCACCGAGCTCGTGGACGTCAGCGCGACCTTCTGCGCCGAACGGTGCAACAAGGGCCCGACGGTTCATATCGGCGACGTGACCCTCACGAAGACCACCGCCGACACGGTGATGGCCGAGCTTCGCTCGAAGTTGCCCCAGTAAGTTTTTGAAAAACGGTTGCCCTCCCCCAATGGGGCGGCCATTTTGCCCTGGCCTCAGGCCCTGCGCGCGAAAGCGCCATGGCGTGAGGCCGTTTTTTTTTGCGCGCTTGGCCTATCCGCTTCCCACGATAAAGTATAGTATGGGTAATCTTCCCTCCGTTAAAAGAGAAATCAGGAAACCAATTGACCCACACAGACTCAACAAACCCGGCGATACGCAACATCGCCATCATCGCGCACGTTGACCATGGCAAGACCACGCTCGTCGACGCGCTCTTTGCCCAATCGGGCGCATTCCGCGAAGGACAAGACGTTCCCGAGCGAATCATGGACAGCATGGAACTCGAACGCGAGCGGGGAATAACGATCGCGGCGAAAAACTGCTCGGTAGTATGGAAGGGAATAAAAATCAATATCCTTGACACCCCAGGACACGCCGACTTCGGCGGAGAGGTCGAGCGCGCGCTTTCCATGGTGGACGGCGTCGTACTGCTCGTCGACGCCTCCGAAGGCCCGCTTCCGCAAACGCGCTTCGTGCTTGGCAAGGCGCTCGCGCTCGGAAGGTCCGTCATCGTGGTAATCAACAAGATCGACCGCCCGGACGCGCGGGCGAGCGAGGTACTCTCGGAGGTTTATGACCTATTCATCGACCTTGGGGCCAACGACGATCAAATCGACTTTCCGCTGCTGTACGCGATCGGAAAATCGGGAATCGCGCGCGCGACCCTAGAAGGCGACAATGCGAAGGGCAACCTTTCGCCCCTCTTCGACGCGATACTGGCAAAGCTCCCCGCGCCCGCCTACGTCGCCGCAGAACCCTTTCAGATGCTCGTATCGGACCTTTCATATTCCGACTACTTCGGTCGCCAGGCGATCGGCAAGGTGGTAAACGGGCGCGCCCACGCTAAGGACGCGCTCGTGTGCATCGGCGAGGGCGGGTCGCGGACGAACCTCAGTATCTCTAAACTGCAAACCTACGAGGGCGTCAAGTTCGTCGAGACCGACGCCGTCGAGCCGGGCGACATCATCGTCCTTTCGGGAATCGAGAACGTGAAGATCGGCGACACGATCTGCACGCGCGACGAGCCGAAGGCCCTGCCCCGCATCGTCATCGACGAGCCGACCGTATCGATGCGCTTCTCGGTCAACACCTCACCGATCGCGGGAACCGAGGGAAAGAACCCTACGTCCACGCAGCTCCTCGAGCGACTCAAGCGCGAGACGCTCAAGAACGTGTCCATACAAGTTGACCAAGAAAACATCGGCGGAGGTTTCACGGTACGCGGTCGCGGAGAGTTCCAGCTTGTCATCTTGATCGAGACGCTTCGCCGCGAAGGATGGGAACTCGGCGTGACGCGACCCGAGGTCATCTTCAAATACAAAGAAGGGAAGAAGCTCGAGCCGATCGAGCACGTGTATATAGATTGCGCCGAGGTCTACGCAGGGAACGTCACCATGCAACTATCCTCGCATAAGGGCCGCATGCTCACCTACGCGAGCCACGAAGGGGGACGCGTCCATCTCGAGTTCTCCGTGCCCTCGCGCGCGCTCATCGGCTACCGCGACCGGTTCCTCACCGACACGAAAGGAACCGGGATCATGAACACGAACATCTCGGGCTACGAGGAATACCGCGGCGACTTCGAGGAGTTCACGAACGGCTTTCTCGTGTCGGACCAGTCTGGCAAGGGCGTCACGTACGGGCTCTATCACCTCGAGCCGCACGGGCAGCTCTTCATAACACCGGGAGAACCGGTATACGAGGGGATGGTCGTCGGCCAGCACAACCTGGAGTACGACCTTATCGTCAACCCCGGAAAGGAAAAGAAACTCTCCAATATGCGCTCGACCGTAAAGGACGAGGCGCTCACCCTCACCCCGATTCAGCCGATGACCCTCGAACGCGCGATACTCCTCCTCCATGACGAGGAAATGGTCGAGGTGACGCCGTCCTCAGTGCGCATCCGAAAGATAATACTCAGCGAGCTTGAGCGAAAGAAGGCCGCGCGCGTCGGCTAACGCGGGAAGACACTCGTTGCTTAGCAAAATCACAGGTAGGTAATCGAAACTTCCTTGAGGTAGTGCTCGCACAGGAGCGCTTTTATCTTCTTCACGACGTTCCGGCGCATCTCGAGCTCGAGGGGCATATTCGGGTCCTGATGCGCCTCGTTTACCTTCGTGCCGACGACGAAGGTGATGCGGTCGCTGTCGAGCATCAGCTCGACGATCCGGCGGGCGCCGTTATCGCGCTCGTTCTCGAGGATATCCCCGCCGCCGCCGAGGAGCGCGCCGCGCTCGAGAATCTCCGACACCTTCCCGAGGGTGATGATCCCTTCCGTCACGAGGTCAGCGCCTTCCATTCGCGCCGTCGGGGGGACGACGGGATCGAGGTTCTTCAGGTCAAGGCTCACCGGAACCTTCAGCCCGCGCGCGATGATGGTCGCGGTCGTTCCGCCGCAGATGATCTTCCGTCCCGCGAACGCCTGGAACGCGCGGACCATCTCCGCGTCGCGCTCGGGGCTTACCGGGGGCCCTGACATCACGAGAAGGTCGCGCGGGTTCCTGAAATAGATCACGCCGCAGGTAATATCATCCTTCGCCTTGTAGCCGTCGTGTCCCTGCGCCTCGGTGACGATCGCGCGTGCGAGGTCGCGCGCGCTGATGTCGGGCCGCGCCGCGACGGTCGAGAGAATGAACGACTGCACGTTCCCGATCCCCCAGCCGAATGGATAGGGCCGCGAGCCCATGCCCGACTGGGTAACGCCGTCGGAGAAAAACGCGAGCCGGTCCCCGGGACGCGCGCAATAAGAGGAATAGCGAAGGACCGACTCACGCTCTGGCGCGGCGCTCTTGCGCTTACGCTCGAAGGTAACGTACTGCGTGATCGGCTCGACGACCGTATTCTCGCGCACGAGAACGAACTGCGGATTATCGTACTCGATGATCCGCACGGCGGAATCGGGCGCGACGTCGACGAGGGTCAGCGTCGCGTAGCTGATGCCCCGGACCTTGCACACCGGCAGCGTGTTCATGATGATGCTCGCCGCGCGCTTGATCGGGATATCCGCCGCGATGAACTTCATCGCCATCGTCGCCGTCAGGATCGAAAGAACCCCGGCCTTGATCCCGGACCCGAGACCGTCGGAGAGCACGGTGATCACGCGCCCGTCGTCCGCGCACTTCTGCGAAAGGAACGCGTCGCCCTCGGCGCCCTGTCCCGCCTTGCATACCTGATAATGCCCGACCTCGACGAAGGTCCCGCCGCCCGAAGGAAGATCGCCCATCACTCGCCCTCGTCCCGCGCGGAAAACGACTCGATGATCGAGTTGAGCGTCGCCTCGGTCTCCGCCGCGTTCTCCCCGAGGAGATACGCGATCTTCTGCACGACCGCGAGGTTCTTGTTGATGACGCGCTTCGTCTGCCTGATCACGCGGTCCTTCTGGATCTGCGGCTCGGTCACGTCCTGGATGACGCCGCAGGCGCTGTCGCCCTTCTCGATGGAGAACACCGTCGCGTGGAATATCTTCTTTCCCTCGCGGATCTCGTGCTCGACGACGTCGGGGCAATCGTCGCCCATCACCATGCGAAAGAGGCGCGAGAGCGCGGTGATCCGCTCGAGGTCAGCGCCCTCCATCCCGGGCTTCGCCTCGAACATCGAAAGGATCTCCTCGCCCATGAGGCGCGCGAAGTTCTCGTTGCACTCGATGATCCTCAGGGAAGAGTCGCAGATGACGACGCCCGAGGGGATCGAGCGGATGAGCCCGTTCGCCTTCTTCTGCGCGAGCTTGCGCATATAGGAAACGCACATCGTCTTTTCGGCGCGCGCCTCGAGCATCGCCGCGACGAAGCTCCGGCAGGTATCGTAGCCGCAGCTCCCGCAGTTGAGCTCGTCCTCGACGGAAAGCTTGCCAACCTGCCTGAGCGCCGCGCGGATCTCGTCGTCGCCGTGGGCGACGGCGCTCGCGCCTGAGAAGGGAAGCGTCCCCGACATCTCGGGGCGCCGCCCGTCGAGCGTGTCGCGGGCGTCCCTCGCGTACTCGAGCACGTCGATGCGCTTGATCGCCTGCGGCCCGCCCGAGGCGACCTGCGGCCCGTTCACGCAGCCGCCGGGGCACGAAAGAAGCTCGATAAAAAGCGGGCGCGAAAGCGACGCGGGGTCGAGACCGCGAAGCGTCGACTCGATCCCGTCGAGGCCGGTCACCGACATCATGTGGATGCCCTCGGTCCCCGGATATTTTTTTACCGCCGCGATCATCCCGCCGTCGACCGGATAGAGCGAGCCCTTCGCCGCGCGAAACGGGATGAACCCATCATCGTCGGACGACGCGCCCGGGGAAACCGCTGCATGCGGCGAACCGAACATACCCGGTGAACCCAGCCCAGGGCCCGTCGAACCAAACGCTCCCGCGAGCGAAATCCCCTCGTCGCCGAGCCAGCGCCTCAAGTCGCGAAACGTGATCGCGCAGTCGATAGTCGACCACACGTCGGCCTCGCGCTTCTTCGCGATGCACGGCCCGACGAACACGACCCCGATATCGGGGCCAAAGGATTCCCTGAGAAACCGCGCGTGCGCGAGAAGCGGGGAGGCGCGATCGATGATACACGGGGCGAGCTCGCCCATATAGCGCTTCACGTACTCGACCGCCGCGGGGCACGCCGAGGAAAGGAAGAGCCGCCGCGCGGGGTCCGCGCTAAAATCCTCTGCGACCTGGGCCGAAACGAGATCCGCGCCGATCGCCGTCTCCGAAACCCCGAAGAACCCGAGCCGCTTGATCGCGCGAACGAGACGCGCGGGCTCGACCCCGGCGAACTCCGACGCGAACGACGGCGCGAGCGAAACGATCACCCGATCCTTGAGCGTCAGAAGCTGCCGCGCCCGCGACAGGTCGTCCCGCACCCGCTTCGCGCCGGCAGGGCAAATCGTCACGCAATGACCGCAGAGCACGCACAGCTCCGGCACCACCATCGCGTGCCCGCTCTCCACCCGAATCGCCTTGACGGGACACTCGCGGATGCACTTATAGCAGTCCTGGCATTGCGTCTTCTCGGTATAAATCGGGTTGCGGAAATTCATGCGAGCCCCTTGAGTAATTTATGGGAAAGCAAATCGGGCATCATCCCCGGCTCGACGCCGCGAATGAGCTCGCCGTTGATCCTGATATTCGGCCCGTCCTTGCAGTGCCCGTCGCAGAGGCAGCCGTTGATCTCCACCCGCGCGGACAAATCATGCTCGCGCAAAAACCGCTCGACGATCTCGACGTTCAGGCTATTGCCATGGGAAAAGCACGAACTGCCCATGCACAGGGTAATGACGGTTTCCGGTGTGTCCATTGTATTGCTCCAAACCGTATTGTGTATTTATTTATCGATAAGGTCAATACAATTTAAGCGCCCAAGAAAATTTTACATATCGCCCGAAACAACCCTAAATATCATGTTTATATATAGAAGAAATTGGAGGGGAAACGGATCCCCGAAACCCCGGATCGCCGCCGCACCCTCAGGCACGAGCGCATCCCTCGCGGCTTCCCCTGGCTGCAAACTGAGTTACTGCGCGATCCTTCGGCTCGCGCCACAACTCACTTTTCCGCCACCCCTTCGCGCGGAAACCCACCGGCCCGCGCTTGTGGAGTAGCACCCCGGCGCAACGCATGAACACACCCCGGCAGCTACCCCAGCGACATCTCAACTGGTCGCGTGTTACCGCATCGGGCGGATACGCACCTCGGTCTTCTCGACCTTCCCCATCGCCGCCGCGAGCTTCGCCTGATCCGTATCGCCCGTATGATAGGGATACGCGATCCGCGGGGCAACCATCTCGATCGCGTGCGCGAGCTGCGTGACCGTCATCGTATACGGTAAGTTCACGGGCAAAAACGCCGCGTCGATATCCTTCAGCGCAGAAAGCTCCGGGATATCCTCGGTATCCCCCGCGACATATACCCGCTCGGAGCCGAACGCGATGACGTACCCGTTATCGCGTCCCTTCGGATGGAACTGCAGCTTCTCCTTCGAGGTATTGTACGCCGGCACCGCCTCGATCCCGACCCCGAGAACCGAGATCCGCTGCCCGTTCGCGAGCGCGTGCCCCCGCTTAAGCCGATCGACGCACCGCCCGTTCGCGACGACCTCGGTGCCGGGCTTCGAAAGCCGCGCGATAAGCGCCGGGTCAAAATGGTCGTCATGGTCATGCGTAATAAGAATGAGATCCGCCTTCTCAAGATTCCCGTCCCCCACGAACTCCGCCACTGGATCGACGTACACCGTCATCCCCTTATACGAAAAGCGAACCGACGCATGCCCATATAGCGTGACCGAAACCCCGTCCGTCCCCGACGAAATCACATCCGTCGGCGCGCGCCCTTCAGCCCCCGAAGCCGCCACCGAAAAGAGCACCCCGACGCACGCAATCCCAAACCTCATACCGCCCATACCCTACCTCCCCACCGTCACTACAGCACAGAAACGTTACCGAGTAACCCCACAGACGTCAAGGTACCCCAGCCCACCGACTCGCTACCTCAAAGTATAGGACGTTTAAAAGCATGATGCCACGACCGATCATTCATCCTCTCCCCCAAGCGACACTAATCGCGATCGCGATCCCACCTTCTAGCGGTTCTCATGCACCACTCCATGAGGAACCCTATACTGAGCCCAGAAAATAGGACACGAAAGGCGGTTTAAATAAGGTGTAGAATCCGCTATCTTTTAAGCGGTGGATACTATGAAAAAGAGACAAAGTTTTGACAAGGCATTCAAGGCGAAAGTCGTACTGGAAGCGCTTCGGGAGGAATTGACCCTTCAGGAGATCGCGAAGAAATATGACGTTCATCCGAACCAGATTAGCCTCTGGAAAAAACAGGCAATCGAGAGTTTGCCAGAGATCTTTGAAAGACCGAACAAGAA
>Ga0116171_10006349_pt1 | contig 10225 bp, 7 predicted proteins | sample AD_JPNHW2_MetaG_FD_89798 | JGI IMG/M metagenome (GOLD analysis project Ga0116171, IMG submission 89798) | Active sludge microbial communities of municipal wastewater-treating anaerobic digesters from Japan - AD_JPNHW2_MetaG | ecosystem: Engineered > Bioreactor > Anaerobic > Digestate | place...
ACCAATGGTACCGTTTATTTTCCCATCGGGAAACACAATCATCTTGGAACCGGCTTTACGAGGCGATGATCCTGTTGTTGCAGTAATGATGCATAGCACAGCTTCTTTGTTCTGAGCGATCAGATCAGAAACCTGATTAAAAATGTTCATAAAATCTAAATTTCAATACATTCCAAAATTACTCATTTTTCGGCAATGCCAATATGGAAGCCGGCGTTTTTTAGATTGTTGAGGTAAGCGGGATAGGATTTTGCAACACAGGAAGTATCATCCAATACAACATCAAAATCCGTGAGCGACAATGGGGCCAGAGACATTGCAATCCGGTGGTCATTATAGGTATGGCACGAAATTTCAGCTGGTTTAACAACGGTTCTGCCACTTTCAATAATGAGTGTATCATCATTAATCTTTTTAACGGGGAATCCGAAACGGGACAATTCTGTGACCATTGCCATAATCCTGTCTGATTCTTTTAAAACGAGATTTCTGATTCCTGTAAAACGGCATGAAATGTTCAATGCGGCGCAAGTTGCTGTAATGGCCGGAAACAAGTCGGGGGTACCAGTAAAATCCAGTTCCAGAGAATTTGATTTTACCTGATTTTTTTTCAGTATTACAGAATCATTTACAAATGCAGTAGATACCCCCAGTTTTCCGAATATATCAATTACAGCAGCATCGCCCTGCAAGGAATGTTGTTTTAATCCATAAAGCATTATTTCTGCATCTTCGGCCAGCGCTGCAATTTCATACCAAAATGCAGCAGCCGACCAATCGTTTTCGACTACATAATCTTTCGGCTGATATCGCTGAGGTGCTATAATAATTCTATCATCAGATCTTTGCACATTAATTCCATATTGTTGCATAATACCCAGGGTCATGTTGATATACGGAGCAGAAACAACAATGCCTTTTAATGATATCTCAAGCCCGTCGGGCAATACCGGCGCAATTAACAACAATGCTGAAACAAACTGGCTGCTTATTTCTGAATCAATACAAACCTTTCCGCCACGAATCCCGGAACCATCAATTGATATTGGAAGATATCCCCTTTCACCGAGATATTGAATTTGTGCGCCCAACGATTTCAATGTTTCAACCAGCGGGCCTATTGGCCGCCGGCATAAACGTCCCGATCCAATAATAATCCTTCTGCCGGGCGTAATGGCATATACAGCAGTAAGAAACCGCATCGGAGTTCCGGCATCATGCATATCGATAATGCCACAACAAGTATTTTTTTGCAACAACTGCCCAAGCAGCACAGTATCGGAAGAATCATAAAGATTAATAATATTAAAGTCTTCCCCGCACAAATGCTTAATAACAAGTAGCCTGTTGCTCAGGCTCTTTGATGCCGGCAGCCTGACAGATGCATTTATCTTTTTTGAATCTGCTTTAATAATGGTAGTTTGCAACGCTTAAATATTTTATGCGGCTATAATCCGGTTGAAAAATTTAAATCAAGCTATTATAAAACATGAGTGATTCACGTATCGTTTCCCTGTCAATAAAATTATCAACGCGGGCTTCGCCAATACCTGTCAATAATGTGAAATTAATTCTATGCCCTGAATTTTTCTTATCATTCGCCATAATATCCAACAATTCATCAATCACGGGTTCCGGTTTATATTTTTTGGAGCAACGTATAACTTTATAGATTATCTCATCCAATTCAGAACCTGAAATCATTTTTTTCTTTTTAGAAATCCATGCTTCACAGATCATGCCTATGGCTATGGACTCGCCGTGAAATAATATATCTGTGTCGTGCATCAGGGAACATGACTCAACAGCATGGCCAATAGTATGTCCGAAATTTAATTTTTTTCTTATATCTTTTTCTTCCGGATCCATTATCACGATCTTATCCTTTAGTTTAACTGCTTTCTTGATCAGTCCGGCGAGTCCCGTCAAATCATTAAAACCCTCTGCTTTTAATTTTTTCCAGAATAGTTTATCAGACACAAGAGCTATTTTCAGCAATTCGGCATAACCAGAATGAAGATGCCTTTCAGGAAGGGTTTCCAAAAACAACGGGTTGATATATGTTTTTTCGGCATAAGAATAACTTCCGACGGCATTTTTCACACCCTCATAATCAATACCTGTTTTTCCGCCAATGGCAGCATCAATCATTGCAAGCAGTGACACCGGGATATGGCAGAAACTGATTCCTCTCTTATATGATGAGGCTGCAAATCCGCCAATGTCAGTTATTACCCCTCCGCCAAGATTGATCAGCAAGGCATGTCTGTCGGCATGCTGCTGTATCATCTGCAACCATATATTATTGACCGTTTCAAGGTTTTTATTTTTTTCGCCGCTTTCAACAACAATCTCTTTTGCGGCTTCAAATTCAGGGTACAAAGACAATAATGGCTTTTTACAGTATTGCCTTGTGTTTTCATCCATAAGAATAAATAAGGCACATTGCCCGGAAATTTTTTTCTGAATATAATGCCTGAACTTATCATTATCGGCGGGTGCAAACAAATATGGACGAATGGCTGTCAAGTGTATGATTTATTAATTTTATTAAAGCACAAATTTATGAATGTTTTGTATTTTTGTTTTAACATGTGAATAATTTTATAAACCCAGATAAAAGAAATTGAGTGCAAAAAATTATTAAAAAATTTATCATATGAGTATCAAAGGATCACGGACAGAAAAAAACCTGCTTAAAGCTTTTGCAGGAGAATCGCAGGCAAAAAACCGCTATACATTTTTTGCAAAACAGGCCAAAAAAGATGGTTTTGAGCAGATAGCTGAAATCTTTTTAATCACAGCCATGCAGGAAGAATGCCATGCCAAAATCTTTTTCCGTTTTCTGGAGGGTGGCCCTGTAGAAATAACAGCTACTTACCCTGCAGGAATAATAGGCAATACAGAAGATAACCTCGTGGAGGCCGCTAATGGTGAAAACGAAGAATGGACTGATATATATCCTGAATTTGCTGCTGTTGCCGAAGAAGAAGGATTTCAGAAAATTGCCACTGCTTTTAAGCTCATTGGCAAAGTTGAAGCTGAACATGAAGCGCGTTTCTTAAAGCTTTTGCGTAATGTTGAAGACAACCACGTTTTTGATAGCGATAAAGAAGAAGAATGGGTTTGCCGCAAATGCGGGTATGTGCATAAGGGTAAAAAAGCACTGGAAAACTGCCCGGTTTGTAATCATCCGAAGGCGTATTTTGAGTTGAAAGCTACGAACTATTAGCTAAAACAAAACAGATAATTTTATTGTCATAAGGACGTTTAATTATGAGCTATGACTTACTTTCGAAATGATTTATATGAACCAAAATAATAAAAGCTTATATAAAGTATTTATATTTTTTGTTTTTATATCCTTTTTTTTCACACTCATTTTTTTATCCCCGGGAGTTAAAGCCCAGGATAAAACCCTTATCAAAAGTATTGAATATGATGTCCCGATATTTAATGAATTATCTTATGATTTCACTACAGGAATTTCAAAGTGTGATTGGTGGGACAGAAATATTGAAAATTCCAGGCTCTTTCCTTTTCAGCAGTCGTTAATTACAAAGGCTCTGGACGGGATAATCAAAGTTTTTGATGATAAAGGCAACCTTTTAAATTCAAAGGAAATCTGCCATATATTATCCCAGCCGGATACCATACACTATCTGCGGACTTCACCGCCTTTTGATGAATATGACACTATCCTTAACAGATCTATTTTCCCGGGTGACATAAAATATTTAAGATTCAGGGAACAATGGACTTATGATTCAATTACATTTAAAATAAACAAACAAATTACCGGATATTCTCCATTAAAGGTCGAATACGATCCCTTAAATAATAAGGCGGGTAAAATAAAAAGTTTGTTTTGGATAAAATGTAATACTGATTCAAATGTTGATTATCAACCTTTAGCTGAATTAATCCGGTACATGGTTCCGCTCTTCACCAACGTAAAACTTGTAGATTCTTTACAACTGATCAATATTTCAGATGATACATTAACAAGATTTCAATTCTTAAATTCATTCATTAATTCTGTTGAAAAAGGTCAATTAAACATTTATGATAATTATGAGATTGAAAGTTTTTATAACTATTACACTGATAAGATAACGGTATTGTCTAAAGAAAAAAGTCAGGCAAAAATTGTAAAGACCGACACTTATAATATAGTCAGACCTGATCCTCCATACGACGAATATGATTCCGTTATTATCAACCGGTTAAATATTAATAATATCGGAGGATTTGAATTTTATGAAAAGTGGCTTATTAATGCAAAAACACTTGAAATAAAAAAAGAAGTTCTTGGCTTTGAAACAATCATTGAAAATTTTGATTACACCGATCTATATGTAACCATTCCAAGGGATGAAAAATTGTTTTATTTTTCTTTCGAAAAGCCGCTCAGATCTTTTGAGTTAAAATGAAGAAAATTATTACAACAATATTATTACTCCTATTTTGTTTTAGTGCATATACACAGATAGAAAAGTATGTAATCAAAGCAGAAAATCTGACCGATCCTGATCTTAAAATACTATATATCGGAATGGACAATATTTTATCCATTGAAAACAATCTTGACAAAAACATATTTTTAAATATAAAAAATGGTGTATTAACTAAATATACCAAAAATGAAAATTGTGATTATTACATTGCAAGAGTTTCAGGTGGCAATCATGCGACCATCCGAATTCTTAAAAAAATAAATAACGATAGTATTATACTTGATACCATAGATTTCAAGGTAATGAAAATACCCAACCCCAAAGCAGTATTCGGAAACCTTATAGATACTGTTGCTACCGTTGATGCCTTATTACTTCAAAATGAAATTAAAGTTTATATTCCAACATTTTTCCGGCTTTATCTTAACGTAACAAATTTCACGTTCTCCGTCTCGAGAAACGATATGCTAATTGTAAGTGAAGAAGCATATGGTAATATTATAACCAAGCATCAAAAGGATATTATTAGAAGACTCAGGGCTGGCGATATCTTATGGATTGAGGATATAAAAGCAAGGGGTAAATATAGTTGTTCCCGTGCCTTACCTTCTATCAAAATATCCGTAACGGCAAGATAGATTTCATACTTTTTATAATCCAGCAATAAAAAATAAGGCTGTCAAACGATACAATCCTTTTATTTGCCGCACATCAATCTATACGGGCATAACTCACAATTGTCGGGATTTTCAGTCTGAACAAAGTCTACTGCCGGATCGAAAAGCTTTATCAATAAAGAATTAAGCATTTCCTCAAAATCCTTCAGATGCCTGGCTTCAAGAGAATAAATCTTTTCAGAGCGCGGAACACCAGGGTCCTTGCAATAATAAACATTTTTCACACCCGCTTCAATATTTCTGAAACTCCAAACGCCGCAATAATGACCTGCATAATGGTCGTCAGCAAACTCCTTACTGATCAGCCACAAGTATAACATCACCTGGAAACAATAATCATTTTTATAATCCTGCTCATCAGCGAGTAGCTTGTCAATATCAAAGTTCTTTTTGGATGCGTCACCTGATTTATAATCGATGATTTGCATTGTATTCCCTATCACATCAATCCTGTCGGTAAAACCCTTTAATAATACCTGCCTGGAGCCATCTCCCAAAGTCAGAGAGAAATTATGCCGTATCTCTTTTTCAACAAACAGGACTTTGTGTTCAACATGTTCTTCGGTTTCTTTAATTAAAATTTCACGCTGCTTTTGAAGAAATTTTCGCAGGTAATCCTTTATAACATGGTAAATCAGCAGGTTTTTCCCACTCATCCTGTCATACAAGCGGGAATTATCTTTTTCAAAATTCTTCCTAAGGACTTCTTCATAGGTTTCCTGAAAGCCTTTTATTGTTTCATCAGTAATTGATTTACCGGCATAAGCACTGAACAATTCTTCCAGCACCTGGTGTATCTGGTCACCAAATTCGCGGCTGTCGATGGTTTCCGACAACTCCTCTGTTTCGGAAATCCCGGCAACATAATTATAATAATATTGCAGGCTGCACTTTCTGAATATATTTAACGCTGAAGGCGACAGTCCTTTTTCTGCCAGCAAGTCAAGCCTGGCAAGGATTTCCTTATCCTTATCAATAACAATGGCTTCCAGCATTTCTTTCTCCGGTGGAAAGGTCACAAACACTTCAGAAATTTTCACACGTGGGTTCCTGCGTGGCAGTTCATAAACCAGCTGGTTTACAAAACGGCTCCGTTCTCCACCTCCTAAATCATCAGGCTGGGTGTTGTATATCAGATAGATATTTTTGCTTCGCTGTAAAATACGGTAAAAGTGATATGCAAATATTTCTTCATTTTGTTTATAGGTCGGCAAACCGGCATCAAGGCGTATACCATGAGGAATGAAAGATGTGCCTGATTTTCCCCTGGGCAGTATGCCTTCGTTGACAGACAGTAAAAATACGGTATCAAAATCCAGGGCGCGCGTTTCGAGCATGCCCATGATCTGCAAACCACTCAGCGGCTCACCTGTGAATGGCACCGTTGTTTGCGCAACATTTTGGGTAAACAATGTATGCAGCGTTTTTGCCGACAGTGCAATATCTGCAGATTCGATTGAAGAACGTATGCGAGCAAAGATCTTCAACGCCGTAAACAGAAACTCAGCATCAAGGCCGGGTTTTGAAAAAATGCTGTTCCTGACAGAATTTATAAATCCCTCAAAACACTCAACAGCTTTTATACTTTGCTGATACCACGGATTAAAAAGGTTTTCAACAGCTTCTGGTACTTTTTCAACATTACCGGAAAGTATAAACATCACTTCGCTGCGCGTATAAAATATTTTCTCCTGCCTGTTCAAACAGGAAACAAGCAGCTGATTTCCGCCTACAGCGATGTGGATAAAATAATGGCTGAAAAGCTTCTGCAGGTCCTTATAATAATATAATGGTTCTTTTGCACCTTTTACACTTCTGAATCGCTCAGCGTTTTCATGCATTTCAAATACAATTTCAATGAAATTATATACAGGCGACAACTTCATTGGATAGCCCATGGTTATATTGAACTTGTCAATTTCAGCAGGCACAGAGTTCAGCATGGGTATCAAAAGGCTTTCTTCATTAAGAATAACAGAAATTTGCCCGCTGCTTACCTTCTGATTTAAAAGAGCGCTGATCTCCCCTGCGGCATATTTCACCTGCCCTATCTTGCCGGCTACAGCAACAAGCGTGATATTCTTTTCCTGTGAACCTAAATCATTGCTTACCCATTTGGGTTCATCCCTGTGCCATCTGTCTATGTATTTTCTTATGAAATTACCGGCTTCCTGGGCAGTATCATTAATATAATACTCATCGCCATCCCAAAGTAATTCTGCTTTCCCTTTCTCATAAAAGCGGTTAATGATAAACTCCTCTGAAGCGCTGAGTGCGTTTAACCCAGTAAAGACGACCGTTTTGGCTGCATCAATAATATTATCCGACTCATTTAACATGGCAACCACTTTCCTGCAAGCCATTCCATAAGTAGCATATCCTTCGTTATTCATCCGCTCTGTAAAGCCGAGGTATATTTTATACAATAAACTGTAAAACTCCAGGTAATTCTTTTGAAAATCGCTCAGTGGCTTTTTATCCAATGACCACAACGCAAGATTTTTTTCTTCCTGCAAATAGGTAAACACAAAATGCATATCGGCAAGATGCTGGTCCAGTTCATCAAAATCCTGCAAAAGTTTATTTCCCCAATGCAAAAAATCATCAAAGCTTTCCGGATCATTGACTTTAACAGCCACATAGCTTTCGTAAAGCCTGACCATAGCAAAAAAATCATCTGCCAATCTCACGCCTGACAACCCCATAACAAAATCCTGAATTGATGTTATGACCGGCAGAAAAACAGGCTTATCAATGCATTGAGATAAGTACCTGCGCAAAAACAGGCCAGACCTCCTGTTGGGAAGAATAATGTCGATATTACTGATATTACCGGCATACTTCGTATAAAGATACTCAGCCGTTGATTTTAAAAATTCCATTGGCATTAGTTTTTCAGCCTGATGCTTGTTAAACCGTAGTATTTAGCGTAATTGTGATTGATCCAGTTCGATGAATCGCTACTGATATCTACAAAGAATATCGTATTGGGAATGACCTTTAATTCATCAATGGATACATCCAAATTATTTGCTGCTTTTGCATTCCTGATATCATCCAATCGTTTGTTCATTTCAATTTTATACGGACCTGCTTTTAAAAATAAGTCATAATAGGCCTGTGGAATATTGCTTCTAAAATGGTAATTATGACCCGGCTCTTTGTAAAAATCAGAAATACTCAGAATAAGGGTACACAATAATAAGATTTTCATTAAAGGATCGGGAAAAACCGGAACCATTTTCCTTTTACGATAAATATAATGGCAAAGATTTAAAATATTCACAAACCAGATGATGATAAAAATCAATGAAAACATCGCGTTTATACGCATCGGGGGATTGATACCCATCATGAGAAAGCAGGGGATATAAAACATAATGAGCGACAACAATGAGAAAATGGCAAGAATTACAGGATTAATAAGAAAATTGTATCGTATGCTATGTTGCTGAATCAGCCGTATAACAAAAGGAATAACAAGCGCAGACAGTAAAACGAAAGGCATATTCTGAAAATGCATACCTAAAAGCTTGGCAAGCGAAAGCATTGAATTTATTATGCTTTGACCAAAATTCATGGTATCACTAAATAACGACATCCGGACATAATTTCCTGGTGCAAGTATTTCAATCAGTGCAAAACAGACAGCGAAAACAAACAAAAAAAGTAATGGTAACGAAGGCTTACGCAATATATAATAGTAGCCCAATATAAACAAAAGCAACAATCCACAAATTAATAAAAGGCTAAGTTCATTAAGGCCAATAATGAAAAAAGCAAGTAATAATGCCATAATCCAACACCTCATCCGATACTGCTGCCCGCCCTTCATCATACGAATTACAATACCCAGAAAAAACAATGTAAGGCTGTTGGCCAGTAAATAGTTCTTTGATGCAGGAAACCAGAATAAGCCTTCGCCGGGGGAAGGAAAAATATTCAGGTATAAAATAAAAACAACAAGTGAAAAAAGGATAAGCTGGTATTTGTTCAGATATTTTCGCAGGAAAGCATTGAAAAATGTGAATAATGATATAAGTAGGATCACCATTTGAAATACAGGAATAAGCCTGTAACCCGAAATATTTTGAACAGGACTCAGCGCATCAAAGAAATTTGCAGTATAGCGTCCTGCCCAATTTAAATACATATGTTTCTGATACCCCCAAAAACCATATTGGCTAAGTAAATTGAAATTACTGTAATCATCAGCTGAAGGAAAAACAAAAAAAGAAAGAATAAAAAATGGTGCTATTAACAGCAACATTATAATGATCCAAAAATATTTCTTACTTAACCTGAAAAATTCACAAGAATTTTTCACCCTTCGGGCCGACAAAAGAAAATCAAGTATTTTAGAAGTAATTGTCATTTTCAAATATTTTCTGTGTCGGGATTATCTGACCTGCTGCCCACATTGCCCATGCTCATTCATAAATTGCATTTCATTTATTTATGAATAGGTCAGATTAAAATGCCCACCCTATAACAATAAAACTCAAAAATAAACAAAAATCTATTGCAATTTCCCGGCTATATACGCTGTTGTCCACGCACATTGAAAATTGTATCCTCCGGTAATGGCATCAATATCAAGTACTTCACCGGCAAAATACAAATTTCCGCATGCTTTGCTCTGCATGGTATTCATATCAACGCTTTCAAGGCTCACCCCTCCGCAGGTTACAAATTCATCTCTGAATTTCGTCCTGCCGTTTACGCTATACTCATCATTAGTCAAAACATTTATTAATTTATTAAAGCCTTTATTACTAAGCGTACCCCAGGTAATATCACCCGGCAAACCACATTTTTCAAGCAAAAAAACCCATAAGCGTGCCGGCAACGAATAAGGCCTGTAATTAGCTACCATTTTGGCAGAATTGGCAGCAGCAATTTTCTTTATTTCCTCTCCAACAATTTCGCTATTGGCTTCATGCACCCAATTTACCTGAACCTTGCAGTTATAGTTCATTTCATTTAATAAACGTGCCGCATAGGATGACAGGTTGATAACAGCAGGTCCGCTCATTCCCCAGTGTGTGATCAGCAAAGGCCCTGATGATCGCAACCTGGTTCCGCGGATAT
>Ga0116171_10006350_pt1 | contig 10225 bp, 7 predicted proteins | sample AD_JPNHW2_MetaG_FD_89798 | JGI IMG/M metagenome (GOLD analysis project Ga0116171, IMG submission 89798) | Active sludge microbial communities of municipal wastewater-treating anaerobic digesters from Japan - AD_JPNHW2_MetaG | ecosystem: Engineered > Bioreactor > Anaerobic > Digestate | place...
CGAGTATGCCTGATAGTTACTCAGTAGGTCCTTCACGTATCTTGCATTGTCAGCGTATTTATTGGGTAGATTCTTTGAAAAATAGGCTTTGATGACCAAATTGTCCTTGAGGGAGCCCACTGCCTTCTTGCTGCTTTGAGCCAAGGTAAAGACCTTGCCCTTCGAAAAGTCAAAACGATGAAATACACTTAACGATATCAGGTTCACAAGGATGATGATGACAAATGTGATGATCACATTCAGGTACATGGAAGTGATGGGTTGATTCTTTTTCATCATCGTACCCTACTTCGCCTTTCTCGTCTCGAGCATCATTATGGCAAGTCGAAGAAAAATAACGATCAGGCTCATGAAATAGATGATATCCCGGGTATCGATAACACCTCTCGAGAAATTATCCGTATGATATCCGAAACTCAAGTATTGGATGATACCTGCAATGGAACCTGGCATGATATAGAGAATGTACTGAAAGACGAAAAAAACAAAGACGATGGCAAATGAAATAATGAATGCCACGATCTGGTTGCTGTGCAGGGCTGAACCGAAGATACCGATGGCACAATAGACGGCACCCAGGAAGAACATCCCAAGATAGCCGAAAAGAATTGAACCGTAATCGAGATTCTGACCAAACAGCATGATCGTGAAGAGATGTATCACAGTGAAGATAAGACCTACAACCAGGATGGACAGGGAGGCAATATACTTCCCGAGCACAATCTCGCTTTCCTTCAGCGGTAGCGTGGTCAGGACTTCCAGTGTCCCGCTGTTCTTCTCCCTGGCAATCAATCCCATGGTAATGGCGGGAATGAAAAACAGGTATATCATCGGAAGAACATCGAAGAGACTTCTCATTTCGGCTTTTGCATTAATAAATACGGAGGATGTAAAGAACCAGGCATTGAGTATCAGGAACACTACAAGAACAATGTAGGTTGCTGGTGAATTGAAGAAAGCCCTGGTTTCCTTGCGGGCAATGATCCATACCTTACTCATCCTGTCCTCCCTCTTCCAATGCTTCCTCCATCATTTCCTGTTTCAGGGTCAGTCCGTGGAACAGGTCTTCAAGTGATAATTCTTTTCTGTGCATTTCAAGTATCACCCAATCATGTTCTTTGGCAAAAAGGTAGATTCCCTTTCGGGGATCCGTGGATTCCAAATACTCCAAGACGAGTTGATGAGAATCACCGTTCGATGTACTCTCATGCAGAGAGCAACCAGTGCTGGATACGAGTGAATCAATATCAGGATTGACTGCTTCAAATTCCAGGATGAGAAGTGTTTTGCCGATCAGTGAAGTTTGAAGGTCCTGCTGCTTACCATCAGCAATAATCTGCCCTTTATTGATAATGAGAATCCTATCGGCAACAGCCTGTATCTCCTGCAAAATATGGCTTGAAATGATGACGGTCTTTTCCTTTCCAAGATCACGGATCAGGTCCCTGATTTCCAATATCTGGTTTGGATCAAGACCGGAAGTAGGTTCATCCAGGATCAGGAAGGTTGGATCATGAAGAATGGCTTGTGCAATTCCCACCCTTTGTCTGTAACCTTTGGAAAGGGTCTGTATTGTTTGTGAAATGACTTCACGAAGTCCGCATTTCTCGATAACGAAGTCAAGACGCTTCAGAAACTTCTTTTCAGTCAGTTCTCTTATTTGAGCAATATAATGAAGATAATCATACACGCACATCTCTTCATAAAGAGAATTGTGTTCCGGGAGATAACCCATGAGGGAGCGTATCTCGAGAGAGTTGGATGCCATTGAGAGGTCACGGACAATGATGTCCCCTGCAGTAGGTTCAAGAAAACCAGTCAGCATTTTCAACGTGGTTGACTTCCCTGCGCCGTTCGGTCCGAGAAAACCAACAATTTCCCCTTCGTGTATTTCAAAACTGATATGATCGACGGCTCTTATCTCGCCATAGTCCTTTAACAGGTCACGAACCTGAATCATTCGAATCTCCTAAATTTGATACCCTTTATAATGCAAAAGGTATTCCGAAGTATGATGCTTCTGAATGATATAAGAAAAACCGCAATCCGAAGATTGCGGTCATGAATTTGACAAAAACTATTCCACTCGTCCCTGCATCATGAAGGTAGCATTCCCGGTACTGCTCTTTTCAGTAAGCGAGATTGTCTGCCCTTCCTTCAGACCATTAATGATCTCCACATTCTCCAGGTCATTGATACCGGTTTTGACATAAACAGAGTCGGAGATTGCCCCATTCTTCACGAGATACACGATATCCTGTCCCTTATCATCACTGAATATGGAACGAATGGGAACCACCAGAACATTCTTGAGTGTTGAAGCTTGGATGGTTACATTTGCAGTCATGCCCGGACGCAGATTATGGTCGGTCTGAGCCAGCTGAATTTCAATCGGGAATACTTTGGCATTGTTTTCTTCTGATGCCATTGCAGCGATTTTGGTGACCTTTCCTTCATATTCCTTATAGGGAAAGGCATCCACTTTGATCTCTGCGTGCTGTCCCACCTTGAATTTATCGATGTCCACTTCATTGATATTGGATGTAACGATCATGTTATTCAGGTTTGCCAGTTTCATAATGACAGTACCTTCTCCATAACCTGAATTATTGGAGATCACCATTTCTCCAACCTGAACCAACCTTTGAATGATCGTACCTGAAGCAGGAGCAAGAACGTGTGTAGCTTTCCCCTGTGAATCGATTTCCTTCACCAATTCATACTGATCGACTGCCTGTGTATAATTGATCTGAGCTTCATCCAATTCATCCTTGGCGGCAGTGACTTCATCGGAGGAGATATATTTCTCTTCCATCAGTTTCAACTTGTTATTATAATCACGCTTGGCATTTTTCAGACGAATCTCTGCCAACTGGACACTGCTTCTCACATTCGATATTGTATTTGCCTGGTTATAGTCAGGTTCGATGTCAGCAATGATGTCACCCTGTTTCACGTAATCGTTTTCATCCACATAGAACTTGATGATCTTGCCGGATACCTTCGATTTGAGCTGTACCACACTGATTGGTTGGATTTCACCGGTTACTTCCAAGACATTGGAGATATCACCTTTCTTCACGACATAAGTTTGAATCTTCGGCTTGAAGGAAGCTTTCAGTTTCTTCATCTTGTGCTTCGCAATCATGCTGAAGCTAACGATGAGAAGGATGATGATAAGTATGATGATCCATATCATCTTCTTTCTGAATTTCATGCGATACCCCCTGAATATATAATAATTACCATTTACCTAATATCTTGTCTGACAGTAGTAGATTCAACTGTTCCTTTGTCTTTAAGAGTGAATAATAGTCGGAATTTGCAGAAAGTTTTGCATTCAGGTCATCAACCTGTGCCTGGTCTAAGTCAAGTAAACTGATGAGTCCCAGTCTGTACTTTTCTTCTGCAATTCTAAGATTCTCGGCAGCCTGTCCCTTCTTGCGGACTTGGAGTTGATATGAGCTGTTCATGTATTGAAGATTACGCATTGTTTTTTCGTAATCTGCCTTCAATTGCACCTTGGCATCCTGAAGTTCCAATTCCGATAACTTTACGCTGTTTTTGTAACGGTGGTAGTCCTCTCCATGGCGGAAAAGATTCCAAAGTGAATAGGATGCCGTGAGAGAGATCGTATATGAATCTTCGTAAGCAGAGAAATCAAATGGTTTATTTTGAATGGAAGCAGCGTCATACGAATATGCTGCGGTGAGGGTGGGAAGGAAATTGATCTTCTGCTGGGAAAGAGAAAGATTATCCTTCTTGAGTTGGATATCCTGCATGCGTATCATCAGAGGATTCACCTGATCACCCAGAGGAGCTATCGTGGTGTTCACAGTATCTACAACGGGCAATGAAATATCAGGTTCACTGAAGGGATATCCATCATCCTTGATGAGTAACAGCGTAAATAGATCCTGCCTGAGATTACTCAGATTGTTTAGAGAATTCTGAAGTGTGATCTTGCTGTTGATCCTGTTGATATCCGCCTGGTTTAAATCAAATGCTGATTTCCGTCCCTGCTGATATTGTATCTGTGTATCTGTGAATATCCTTTCCTGTAAGGCAACATTCGCTTTCTGGATATCCACTTCCTTTGTTGCAGACAATACATCCAAGTATGCTGCCAATATATCAAACACAAATTGCTTTTGTGCCTGGTCGAAATTCAGGGATGCAGATTTATTGTCATACATGGACTGCTTCAGGTTGAAAACAGTCGGTTCATTCAAGGACAGGGATTTATAAATGGAAAGCTTCCCGGACTTTGAAGTAATATCACCTTTACTGGTAGAACTGGATAAGCTAACATCTGCTTCAGGAAGCATGTCATAATAGGCAGAACGCAATGAGGACTTAGCATTATCTGTTTGAATCGCCTTGGTCTTTATCGTGGTTGAGTTCTTCAATCCCGTCTGGATCAGTTGATCGAGTGTATATTCCTGAGCCCAGAGTAAACCGCTGAGCAGGAATAGGAAAATCAGGTATCTTTTCATCATGACCTCATCATTTCAAAAGGAATATGATCCTTAACATTTTACAATTATCTTTGACAAGGCAAATACTGTGATGTGCTTTTCAAGTCAAAGAATATTTTGGATTATAAATCAAGTTTCACATTGAAGTTCTTGACAAAGAACACACAATGGAAGATTGAAATCGACATTCATCAATCATTCAGTAACATGGGAACTGAATAACAACCAATATATATTTTATTATTGTATGAGATAGAGGAGATACATGAAACTCTTTGAAAGAGTAATTAATAGAAACTTGGTTCGATTCAACAGGACGATGAATCTTCGTTTTAGTTTCATTGGCATTGTACTTCTCCTGCTCCTTCTCTCTATCTTTATCACACTATTTCATTATACTTCAAAGTCCGGTTCAGAACTCTATGTCTTATCCACCATGATCAAAGCAGCGATTCTCACAGTCATGGTATATCTTCTTGTCCTTGGTATTCATAAACAGATCGATATGCAGAAATCTGCCACTCTTCTCGATGTATTCAATGAAGATAAGGCAGATAGCTATCAGAATGCGCATGAACTTCTGCATACCCAGGCAGAATATGATCAAAGCATTTTAGACCGTATCTTTGATAAGGCAGATACAAAGGCAAAAGATCAGCACTATCCCGCATATCGAATCATACCCGAATCCATTACAATCCCACTCTTTTCTTGTCTTGTCGGTGCTATCATTCTCCTGTGTTTCCAATTCCATTCAATTCCACCGGCACTATCTTATTTCAAGACAATCACACCCCCGAAAGTCCTGCATAAAACTTATGTGGAAGTGATTCCAGGGAATCTGACGATCGGTAAAAACCTGAATGTGACGATTGAAGTCAAGAATCCTGAACCGAATGTGGAACATCGTCTATTCTACAAATTGGATAAGGATTGGCGAGAAATTGCCCTTCCTTCCTACAGAAAGACATTCGAGAATCTGGATTATTCTTTCACCTATTTTGTGAAAACACCTTATGCTACGTCAGATACATTCTCGATCAAGGTCGTTGATATGCCTGCTGTAAAGCATGTCCTCGTCCGATACCATTATCCATCCTATACCCAGATAGCAGCCGAAACAGACAGCATCAGTAATGGTAATATCAAGGCATTGGAAGGAACTGAAGTATCTCTCTATATCACTTCGAATGTACCCCTGAAATCATCTTCAATTCATTTCGGAGATGGTTCCTCCCTTCCCATGAAGAGAATCGACCAGACCAATTCAACGATCTCATTCCCTGTAAAAAAGACTGATACCTATTATCTGAAACTCACTGATATGTTGGACAGGCAATCTGAACCCATTCCGAAGAACATCACAATGATCGAGGATACTCCACCTGAGATTCGCTTTGTTTATCCGGGACAGGACACACTACTGACACAGAACATGCTTCTGCCTCTCAGGCTGTTTGCATCTGATGACTTTGGCTTGCAGAATCTCGTTTTGAAATACAATATTAATGATGAACCTGAAAAATCATTGGTCTTGAAGGATCGTTTCTCCGTTAAGATGCTGAGTTATGATTATGTCCTCGACCTGGGTGGCGCAAATCTGCTCCCTGGTGATGCAGTCACATATTATGCGGAGATCAGGGACAATTCTCCCAAACACCAAGTTTCACAAACTGCCAAATTCAAGGCTCGATTCCCCTCTGTAGAGGAAATATACAAGGAAATCGAAAGAGAAGAACAGGATAAGAAGGATGCCCTTCAAACAACTTACGAGAAGAGCAAGGATTTACAGAAGGAATTCGAGCAGAAGCGCCGTGAGATGATGAAGAAGGATAAAGCAGACTGGGAAGATAAGAAAGAATTGACCAAGCTCGTTGAGAAACAGGAAAACATGAGCAAGCAGGTCGAGAATCTTGCCCAGGATTACCAGAAACTGATTGATAAACTGCAAAACAACCAGGCAGTATCACCGGAAACCTTGCAGAAGATGGAGAAGATCAAGGAATTAATGCAGGAAATCTCCAATGAACAACTTCAGCAGGCAATGGATAAAATGAAACAGGCAATGGATAAGATGGATCCGGATGTTCTCAAGAAAGCCATGGAAAACTTCAAATTTTCCATGGATGATTTCAATCAGAAACTGGAACAAACCATCAATCTCCTTGAAAGTATTAAAAAAGAACAGGCACTCCAAAAGGCTCTTCAGACTGTCCAGGAAATGGACAAACTGCAATCCGACATCAATAAAAAGACAGATGCGGGCAAGGAATCCAATCAGCAACTTGCAAAGGCTCAGCAACAGGTGCGAGATGAATTGCAGGATCTAAAACAGCAGATGGATAAATTCAAACAGATGCTCGATCAAAAGAAAGACAGTCAGATCAAACAGCAGATGGATCAGCTTGAACAGCAAATGCAGCAGGATAATCTCGACCAGGATATGCAGCAGAGTGAGCAGTCTCTTCAGAATAACCAACGCTCCCAGGCGACACCAAGCCAGAATTCTGCATCCCAGAAACTCAAACGCATGATGTCCAAGATGAGTGATATGAAAAGCATGATGTCGGGAAGTGGTATGCAGGAGATAACAGAAGCCATGCAGCGGACGATTCGGGAACTTCTCATCTTCTCACAGCAACAGGAAGCAACGGCTTCAAAATATACGAATAATCCCTATACAATATTGAAGGATGAAATTGCGATCTCTGAAGGGGTACGCATCTCTCTTGCCAAGTTGTATTCTGTCCCCCAAGTGTTAATGTTCCTGACTCAAAAGTTCTTTATGGATGTGAATTATACTTTTCAAAACTTTAGGACTCTTTTCTCAGATATTAATGATGCGGTGAATTTCAAAATACCTCAATACCTTCCTGAAATCCAAAAAGGAATGAATCTTACCATCTACGACCTGATGCAATCCGCACAGAATATGCAGCAGCAACAGGGAGGCTCGGGCAGTTCTGGTATGAAGAGCCTGATGCAAATGCTTCAGCAAATGGGTGACCAGCAGATGGCGATGAACATGCTCACACAGCAGCTCATGGAGCAGATGGGACAGTCCGGGCGTATGACCCAGGATCAGATGCAGCAAATACAGCGATTGTCAGCGGATGAGCAGCGACTTGCAGATAATATAAGGCGTGCTCTCCAGAATGACCCTGAAGCCCAGAAACAAGGCAGTTCATTGCAGCAGATGGCAGATGAACTGGAAGATATTGCCCGCCAACTCAAGTCAAATCGCATCGATCAGAGTCTTGTCGATCGACAGGAAAGGATTCTCTCCCGTATGCTCGACGCCCAGAAATCCATTCATAAAAGGGAATTCAGCAACAAGCGACAGGCGGAGACAAATGAGAACCAGAATTGGTCAACTCCTGAAGAAGTCAGGCAGAGATACGATGAATTACGGCGTAATGCTTTGCAGCAGGATGATTTGAAATCCTATCCGAAAGAATACCAGGATGTGATCAGGGAATATCTGAAACTGCTGAATGAAGATTTGAACCAGAAGGGAGGGAATTAATGAGGAAGACATTCCTGATCATATTCCTTCTTGTTCTGATCGTAGGTCTTTACGCTCAGTATGATGAAAAAGCCATCCTTTTAAAGCAAGCCCAGGACATGATGCAATCCAGGAGGTTCAAACAGGCTGAAGCCATTTATACGGATTTAATGTCAAAATACCCTTCAGATTATGTTGTTGTCTTGAACCTGATCAACCTGTACATTCAAACATCAAATGCGGATAAAGCCTACGATCTTCTCAATGCGAAGAAAGACATCTTCCCATCCAACGTATTTTCAGAACAAAAGATATCCCTCCTGCTCCAGAAGAATCAAGTGGATGAAGCATTCCGCCTTGCCACTGATTATCTGGAACAGAACAGGAATCAAATCACTCTTTACCGGAATATAGCGGCTTTATTTGAAATTAGGTTCCAATATGACAAAGCCATTCAGATTTATGCAAAAGCCCGTCAAGTAAGTAATGATCCCTTACTGCATGCCATGGAAATCGGTAATGACTATTTTCAAATGCGTGATTTTAAGAATTGCATTCCAGAGTACTTCAAACTTCTGCAAAGAACCCCTTCTTATTATAATTATGTTTCCAACCAAATGCAGACCCTTTTAAAGTATGACCCCAAACAGATCACCACGATCGCTCACGAAGTGGAAAAATCACCTGTCCCCGAGTCAAGGGAAGTATATGCGTACAGCCTTGTCGCTGTGAGTAAATATGCGGAAGCGCTGCAGATTTACAAGCAACTTTCCCCAGAAAAATTGATTCAGTTCGCTGATGACCAATATTATGCCAATCGTGATTCACTGGCTTTGCAGGCATATCAGGATGCCCTGCCAAATGTCGATGATCCCGTAAAGAAAGCAGATATCCGAATTCGGGAAGCAAGGATATACATCCTGAATGGAAAGACACCGGCAGCGCGTCAAACCCTGGAACAAGTGATCAATGATAATACGATCCAGCAGCCTCGATTCAAGTTTCGTTCTCGGGCAAACAGGGAAGCAAGAGAATTGATGGCAGAACTCCTTATCCAGGAAAAAGGTTCCTCAAAGCAGGTCATCGAAATTCTGAATTCAGCAAAGCAATTTGCCATGAATGCTGCTGAATCTGATGAAATTGAATTTGAGATCATTCGTTATCAGATCATGACTGGAGATTATGATGATGCCAAAGACCGTTTGTCAACTGTCCTGAAAAAGGAAAACTCCGGTTCAGCCATCTTCAAGAGTGGCTATTATTACTCATACCTGATTGCGGCAATGCAAAATGACCCATCAGCCGATTCACTCCTCAACGAGTGCATCATTGCCAAACCCGAGAGCCAGGATACCAATGATGCCCTCTACCTTTCATTTATCATTCAGGGCATCAAGGGCTCTGATCGTGATATGTTCCTGGAAGCATACCGCCTTCGTAATCTGCATCAGGATTTGGAAGCCATAGCAGTGTTGGATAGTGTGTATTCACATACAAACGATGAAGAACTCCGCATACTCAAGGGCGATTGGGCAATCCAATCCAAGCAATACGGCACAGTGCGCAGTGCATTCTCATATGACTTCAAAGATCAAACTCTAAAAGAATATGCCAAACTCGAATTAGCCAAACTGGTAGAATACAATCAGAACGAGCAGCAGCAATTATCAATCGACTTTCTGAAAAGCAATCCCGACAGCGTCTTCTCCCCCGCTTTCAGAATGATGTTGAGCGTGCAGTCGGAATCACCGGAAAGATAGAAGAAGGGATCAGGGAACAGGGACCAGGGAACAGGGAACTGAGTCACCTGAGTAATTAATCAAGAAAGGAGGGTATTATGAAAGTCAATAGTTACAAAGACCTCGTAGTTTGGCAAAAAGCCATGGATCTTGTAATGGAGATTTATCACTTAAGCAGACAATTTCCGAAAGAAGAACAATATGGTCTGACTAATCAAATAAGAAGAGCCGTTGTTTCAATTCCATCTAATATAGCAGAAGGAAGGAGTAGACACTCAACTCCGGAATATATGCACTTTCTTTCAATCGCGCAAGGCTCTCTCGCAGAAACTGAAACTCAGATTTATATCGCAATCAAACTGGCATATATCAATGAGGAGCAATCAATCAAAGCACTACAATTACGTGAAGAAATCAGCAAGATGCTTGTGAGTATCTATTCTAAGCTTAGATTTACGAACCAGAATTCCTAAGTGAGAATCCTGTTCCCTGTTCCCTGTTCC
>Ga0116171_10006351_pt1 | contig 10224 bp, 6 predicted proteins | sample AD_JPNHW2_MetaG_FD_89798 | JGI IMG/M metagenome (GOLD analysis project Ga0116171, IMG submission 89798) | Active sludge microbial communities of municipal wastewater-treating anaerobic digesters from Japan - AD_JPNHW2_MetaG | ecosystem: Engineered > Bioreactor > Anaerobic > Digestate | place...
ATCTGAGGAGGGATACCACCGTGAAAATCGTCCACCTCGGTTTCACTCCCGATATCGATCTGGGGCCCGACACCACCCTCTGCAACGGAGATACCGTTGTGTTCAGTGTGCCTCCCTGCAGCGACTGCACCATTACCTGGAAGAATGTGACGGCCGATACGATAACCGGTACGACGGCTGTTTTCCGGACCACGCATCCCGGAATATACAGCGTCAGTGTACTGCTCGAAAATGGTTGTGAAGGCAGGGATACCGTGCAGCTTTTCCTGGCCCCGGTTCCCCTGGTCACCCCCACGCCGCCGTACGATACGCTCTGCTCGGGCGACACCACCCATATCATGCTTGCCTCGGGCCTCCCTTCCGCCACCTACCACTGGACCGCGGCGTTGACGCAGGGTAACGTAAGCGGCTTTTCCCCGGGCACGGGCGCCCTCATCAGCCAGTCGTTGTCAAACAACCTGGCCCTTCCCGGGGTGGTGACCTACACCATTACCCCTCAGGCCGGAAATTGTACCGGACCGGTTGTCAATGTTCCTGTGACCGTTTTGCCGGGCGATTCGGTAGGTGTGTCCATCGCCCCGTCGGTAAACCCTGTCTGCGAGGGGATGCCGGTCACCTTTACGGCGACCGCAATACATGGCGGTCCAAATCCTTCCTTTCAATGGAAAGTGAATGCAACCAATGCAACCAATGCCAGCAATGAAACATACACGTATTCTCCGGTCGACGGAGATCGGGTAAGTTGCCTGGTAACCTCTTCGTTAACCCGGTGCATCCGTAACAATCCGGCCCGTTCCGATACAATCGTCATGACCGCCTATCCACGGGATGTACTGGGTGTGACGATCACTGCCTCCGCTGGCCCGGTATGTGCGGGGACGCCGGTCACCTTTACGGCGACCGCCATAAATGGCGGTCCAAGTCCCGCCTTTCAATGGATGGTGAACGGAACCACTATAACCCAAGCAACCAATGCAACGTATGTCTACACTCCGGCGGGAGGGGATGCGGTTACCTGTACCGTCACATCCTCACTCGAATGCCTGGTCGCAAACCCCGTGACCGGTCTGCCCTGTTTCCCTTCCATCCTTCCGTTGCCGGCGGTCTCATTCGCCCCGTGTCACGATACCCTGACCCTGGTGAGCGGCAAACCCTTCCGGTTGAAGGGAGGGATTCCGCTCAACGGTACCTGGTCGGGGCCCGGGGTAAATTCCGTCACCGGTTTCTTTGATCCCTTCCTGGCCGGCCCGGGTGTCCATATCATCACCTACCTTTTTACCAACACGATGGGTTGCGGATCCAGTGCCACGGGCCTGATCCGGGTCGCGGAGGCCCCGGCGTTCACCTGTGGACAGAACCTGACTGATATTCGCGACGGGAAGAGCTATCCGACGGCCCGGATCGGGTCGCAGTGCTGGATGACGGCCAACCTCGACCGCGGAACCCGGATCCCGTTCAGCCAGGGTCAGTATGACAACTGTGTGGCTGAAAAGTATTGCTACGGAAATCTGGACGACGGATGTACCCGTTACGGGGGACTCTACCAGTGGGATGAACTGATGAATTATGAAACGGAGAACGAGTCGCAGGGATTGTGCCCGCCGGGCTGGCATGTACCCTCCGATGGGGAGTGGGCCACGCTGTGTGACGTTTATTACGGGTTTGGCCGGGCAGGAGTGTACCTCACCCATCCGGTTCTGTCCCCGTTCAACTCCCTGTCGGGCGGGGTGGCGTACCTTAACCAGACCTGGAGTTTCGGCGGGTTTGCAACCCTTGAATGGACCTCCACGGCCACCGGCCCCGCCCGCGCCCTTTCGCACGGCCTCAACCAGCAAAACTATTCCGTAGCCCTTTACCCGGCCATCCGCTCCGACGGTTTCCCGGTCCGTTGCCTGCAAGACTAGGGCGAACGGACACCCTTTCCGGGTCGCCATTCCCCGGCAGGACTTGATTCTTTCCTTTATTTTCCGTATCTTTGAGAAAACCGGATTTTAACATCTGTCAGCCATGGAAAACAATTCTTTCACGAAAATTCTGGTTGCGACGGATTATTCGGATCTTTCGGAAAATGCCGTCAACACTGCTTCGGCACTCTGCCGGAAACATCATGCCGCACTGACCCTGCTACATGTGGTCAGGGATGCCCCGGAATACACGCCGATGGCCGAGTTCCATCCGGCCCAGAGCTATACGGCGGAGATGAAGCAGGCCGCCAAAGCGCAACTGCACCACCTGGGCGATCGCATCCGGGAGGAGTACCAGATCCCGGTCGATGAGATCGTATCCTACGGGGAGGTGGTGAAACAAATCGTCAAGACCATCAGGGAGGCAGGGCCCGACCTGGTGCTGATCGGGACACACGGAGCGTCGGGTTTTCGCCGGTTCTTCATCGGATCTACGGCGTACCGGGTGATCAAGCACACGCAGTTCCCGGTCCTCACCGTTCCCGGGGAGGGCGACTGGTCCACCTTCCGGAATATCCTCTTTCCCATCCGGCTCGTTCCCGATGCCCTGAAGAAGTACGAGGTGACCCGGCCCATCATCCTTACTGATCAGCCGATGATGCACATCCTGGGGCTGAGTATGGAATCGGATCCCGAATCGGTAAGCGAGGTGTATAACCTGGAGGAAGAGATGGAGAGGCGCCTGGAGGAGGACAAGGTACCGTATGACGTCTCCTTTCAGCGATGCCACAACTATGCCGACAAGATACTCGAAGTAGCGCAAAAGCGTCATGCCGACCTGATCGTGATCATCGCCACGATCGACAAAACCAGGGGTGAATTCTTTATCGGTCCCTTTTCACAGCAGATCCTGAACCATGCAAAAGTCCCGGTACTGTGTGTAAGACCGGGGTAAACGACCTCTGGCATAGGTCCTTAATGATTTTTCAGCCGGCACGGCGGGGAAATGATATTTCTTTCTACTTTTGACCAGCAGAACGCCATTGTTACTTTTTGCAGGATGAAAAAAGCCTGTGCGATACTCCTGGTCGCCTTCCTTTCTTACAGCTACTTCGGTTATTTTCTGGTCATGAGCCTCGACCGGGAGATGGTTGCCGAAAAGATTCGTGAAAATATCCTGCCGCAGGTCCCCGATAACCAATTGGTCCTGTTTCGTGTAGTCGCCGGTCAACCCTCCGGTATCCGTTGGCTGAACAGGGGCAAGGAATTCCTTTATCATTGGTCGATGTATGATGTGGTGCGAACCCGGACTTCAGGCGATACGACCCTTTTCTACTGCTATAACGACCGGCATGAGGCCCGGGTGCTCGCCAATCTGTACAAGATGATCCGGGAACAGACCGATCATGCCCGTTCGAAAAGGATCATCCGGAACCTGACGCTCACCTTTTTCTTCCAGGAACCAACCACCCCCTTCACGTATTCTTCTTTCTTCACACTCTTGTTTTTTCCGGAATCGCAATTCCAGTCCGTTCCACCCGCAATCCCCTCTCCTCCGCCCTGGTCAACCGGCCTGCATTCCTAGGCTATTCATTCCGGTCGTTCGCAGGACCTCACGGGTAACCCGGCATCTTCCCGCATGTTCCTTTCTCCGGATCATCGCGTGAGATCCTCCGGTGCATTCCCGTAAGAGATTTCCTGTCCGGGCTTTCCACGGTCTTTCCGGTCATCGGACAGATGGACCCTGTCTGCCTTCTGCCGGTATGAACAGCATTAAAAAAATCGGACCTCCCGGGAGGTCAAGTTCCTCATTTCTATTTCCAGACAATTATGAAAAAATTCTGCATACTGTTATTCCTGTTTTTATCATTCCTGGGGGTCCGGTCCCAAAACCCGGCACGGATCACCGGCAAAGTATTCGATGCTTACACAGGTCACCCGCTTACCGATGTCAATATCCGGCTATCCACCGGGGAAGGAACCACCACCGGCAGTAACGGCGAGTTTTCGCTGACGTGTCCGGCCTCCTCCGAAATGACGGTCAGCCGGCTAAGCTATGAAACCTACCGGGTGGTGATTAACGGGCAGACCACCCTCAAGATCGGCCTGATCCCCACTTCCTATAACCTGAACGAAGTGTCGGTCAGCACTTCCCGTTTTGAGACCAATAAAAATCTGACCCAGCCCAGATCCATTTCGGTGATTACGCCGAAACAAGTGTCGCGCGAGGATGAACTGTCGTTCGACAAGGTGCTGAACCTTGAGCCTGGCGTGTTTTCGTCGGCCGTCTCGGTCCCCGGCTCGTTCGGCAACGGCGTATCGGGACTCAGCAGCGCGCTGATGATCCGCGGGTACCTCGGCGACCGGATGGCCGGAGGCGCCAAACTATACCTGAACGGGATCCCGCTGACCGACGCGGAAGGGAAAGCCTCCTATTCCGACGTGGATTTCTCGGTGGTGGGTCAAACCGAGATCATCAAAGGCCCCAACTCGGCCCTCTATGGATCGGGGATAGGCGGGGTGGTCAAGATGTCTGTTCTCCAGCCCAAACCGCTGAGCACGCGCATCTCCGAGCAATTTACCACGGGCAGTTACGGACTTTTCCGCACTAATACACGAGTGGAAAGCTCCACCAACGGATCATCGATCATAGCCAACTTCGGGCACCAGTATTACGACGGCTGGGTTAGCCACTCCAACTCCAGGCAGGATTTTGTGACCATCGCCGGAACGTTCCGTCCATCCGACCGGCAGTCCGTATTTGTCTATTCATCGTATAGTGCAGCGGTGGGAAGCATCAACAAGGATGCCCTCGACAGCGCCGATTTTTACAATAAAGTCAAACCTGAGTCGGACGATACCCTGAGCATCAAGGACCGCTCCACCACTGAAAATTACCGCATTGGAATTTCACATAACTACCAGTTTTCCAAGCATGTGAGCAACATGACCAGCCTGTTCACCAGCGGAACGGTCGGTTCCGGCAACAGTGTGGGAGAGCGAACGGAGTTCAACCTGACGTTCGGCAACGAAAAGATCTCGGTCAACGGGACCATCGGGAACGAACTGCAGAAGACCACCTCCTCTTCCATCAAATACAACAAGCTGGAAACAGGAGAGAACGGCGCGCTGAATACCTTCGAGGACTATACAGCCTTTCAGCATTCACTCTTCACGGAGTGGTCAGTCAACCTGCCGCTGCATTTTCTGGTCACGGCCGGGGCCAGCTATAATTTTATCGAATTCGGGATTGTTGATCACCTGGGATATACGGGGAATCCTTCGAACAAAAAGAGCAATACCGGGTTCAAGCGGTTCGAACCGGTGCTGACCCCTTCCTTCTCCGTCCTGAAATCGTTTCAAGACAACTATTCCGTGTTCTTCAGCTACAGCCAGGGTTACCAGCCTTACGGCATGAGCAAGACCATCAACATTCCTTATCTAGGCAGGGTGAACAACGACCTGAAACCGGAGCGCGGAACCCAGTATGAACTCGGGACCAAGGGAAGTTTCCTGAAAAAGCGGCTGGTTTATCAGTTGGCTCTCTTTTACCTGGATATCGCCGACAAAGTGACCACGCAGAGCGTTTACAAGCCCAACGGCTCGATCCTCTACTCATGGTACACCAATTCGGGTCGCCAGATCAACAAGGGGATCGAACTCAGTGCCGGCTATTCGCTTGTCAACCGCCCCGAAAGCTTCGTCTCCACCGTCCAGCCATTCTTTTCGCTCACGTATTCCGATTTCACTTTCAAGGATTTTAAAAGCGATAACAACAACGACAAGAATACGGTCGATTACGACGGGAAAAAGGCTTCTATCCCGCCGGTCCTGTTCAATCTCGGGCTCGATGTCAGTATCCGTTGGGGATTTTACCTGAACACAACCTTCCGGTACGTTGACAAACGGCCCGGCGACTATGCCAACCTGCATTATGCCAAGGCTTACACCACCGTTGCCGCCACACTCGGGTACCGTCACACCTTCTTCAACCACCTGTCGCTCAATGTGGCCGCAGTGGGGAACAACCTGACCAACGAGCTTTACTACTACGGCGGTGGAAGCAGCATCACCCCCATAGGGGCCGCTTACATCCCGGCGCCCTATAAATCAACCTTTTACGGAAAGGTCAACCTCAGCTATACCTTTTAATCCCCCTGGTGAAGGCCGTGGCCCTTTCGAGGCGGCATGGCCTTCACCTTCCTTTAAACCATCCCGACTATGAAAAGATCCAGAATGATAATCCTGGCACCGGTGATGATACTCCTGATCGCAGCGGGAGTGACCGGATGCAAGAAAGACAGCAATACTACCGTTCCGGTGGTGACCACGACCGCGGTTACCGCCATCGGGACCGACCGCGCCACCGGGGGAGGGACTGTGAGCAGCGATGGCGGGGGGGCGATCACCGCCCGCGGACTCTGCTGGAGCGCGGAACGGATTCCCACCATGTCCGATCATCTCGTGGCCGGAGAAACCGGCACAGGCCCCTTCACCCTGACCATCGGGGACCTTATCCGAAACACGACCTATTACGTGATGGCGTATGCCACCAACAGCGCGGGTACAGGCTACGGAGAGGTTCTATCGTTCACGACAGAAAAAGGCTCTGCTGCGGTGACCGATATTGACGGAAATGTTTACGATACCGTTCGAATCGGCGCCCAGACCTGGATGGTGCAGAACCTGCGGGTTACGCATTACCGCAACGGCGATACGATCCCTCACCGGAAGGACAATACGCAGTGGTGCAACTTCATCAGCGGGGCTTACTGCAATTATTCAAACGATGTAGATAAGGGCGCTGTTTACGGGCGATTGTACAACTGGTACGCGGTGAACGACCCGAGGAAGATCGCCCCGGAAGGCTGGCATGTGGCGACTGATGCCGAATGGCAAGCCCTCTGCGATTACCTGGGCGGCCTTACCGTGGCGGGAGGGAAGCTGAAAGAGGCGGGTCTCACCCACTGGGAAACACCGAACACGGCGGCCTCCAACGAGTCGGGTTTCACCGGACTGCCTGCGGGTACACGCTTCGGTGAATACGGAATTCCGGGTTACGGTACCTTCACCCGAATCAACAAGACGGCAGAGTGGTGGACCGCCGACGAGCAACGGAGCTGGGGAATCAGCTTCGACAGCGGGGAACTGATCCACAATACGGACAGTCGCTGGACCGACGGATTCAGTGTACGATGCATAAAGGATAACTGATCATAACCGGAAAATAACAGGGAACATGAAAAATGACATTGTATCCGGCAGGCTTCTGCTGATAACGGCATCGATTCTGCTGGTTGCCGGCGGCTGCAAGGAAAAGCGCGTGGAGAACATTCTGCCCAGGATCGATCAGATCGATCGAACCTCCGTTTCCATCTCGTGGGAGACAAAAAGCAAATCGGAGGGAACGCTCGTTTACCGGAAAGCCGACAAGACCACCGGACGACCGTCAAACGCCAAAGATACACGGGAAACCGCATACCATTCGGTGCAGGTAACTGACCTGCTCCCGGGAACCCTTTATTCCTACTGGATCAAGGATTCGAAAACGCGGTTCACCTTCCGGACCGAACCGGAAGGCGACCGTCGTTTCTCCTTTCTCCTGTGTCGCGGAGGACATCCGAAAGAGGAGCTGAACCTGGCAAAATCTGAAGAGTGCAGTTTTTTACTTACTCTGGGCAAGGCTGACAGTGGCGATTTTCGTGAGATCAACGCCTTTGTTCCGATCCTGTCCCTGACCGGGAAAGACTCGCTCCATGCCACCGGAGGATATCGTATTATTGGTTACGGAAACCTGGCCCTCTTACTGGTGAATGAGGTTACGTCGCTTGAGGAGGCCCTCCGGGCACTCCCCATCGACCGGCCCGCCGCTGTCATTTTGCAGGTAAAAGGTATGGAAGCCGGCCGGGAAACACTTCTCAGACATCCGATTCACGCGAGCCTGGCAGGCTATGCAGGCAGACACACCGGAAATCCCCTGCTTTTTGCAGCGATCGTCCCTGGCCCGTCCATCGTGACCGGCAGCGGTGAGTCAACCCAGGACCCAACCACGACCGGTTTCAGCGCATCCGGGGTGAACTATTTCTTCCTTCCCCCGGGGAACGGAAGAGATTCGGGGGCGGTGGTCCTGACGGTGGAAGGGCAGGCCTCGTCGGTTTATTTTCCCGGCCGGGATACCGATTGCGACCTGAGCCTTCCCGCGGCCCATGCCGGTAAGACTTGTCTTTCATGCAACCGACTGGGCAAGCGCGGTGAATACCGGCAGAGCATCGGGGCATTTACCCGGTTCATCCGGGAAAACGGCAAGAAATTCAGGACCGACCAGGCCTATTATTCGGTGGCCCGGATTTATGAGGAGAACCTGTTCGACTTCGCACAGGCGGGGGACTGGTACAGCCAACTTGCCGACAGTTTCCCGATGAGTGATTTTCAGGCGCAGGCAACCGAACGGGTACGTTATCTAAAGGATTTTTCAGGCGGCGACTATACCCCTCTGCAGGAGTTCGAAAAGATCCGGCAGGCCTGGCAGGCAACAGGCGAAACGTCGGTGCGGCAACAGTCGCAGCGGAAACCGTTGACAGCCGCCCAGGAGAAACTGCTTGACCAGGCGGAGGAAATTGCACGGAAATACCCGAACCACCCTTCCTTCCCGCTGATCATGGCCTGGATTGCCGACTGCTTTCGCTACCACGATCCCGGCCGGGCCCTGAATTACTACGACCGTGTCAACAACACCTTCCCTGAATTCAGCCTGGCCCATGAAATTCCTTTCCGCATTGCCGAGACATACCTCGATTGTGGCAGGATCGCCGAAGCCAGGGAATCGTTTCGCTTTGTTAAAAAGGTGTTACCGCAATTGTCGGAAAGGGCCGATGCCCAGCTCGACAAGATCCGGGTCCGGACCCTGCGGTCGAACCTTTCCACCGGGGCCTGGAGCCTGGGTGTTGTGTTGCTTCTGGCCGGGTTCCTCTTCCGACCGGCGGGGATCCGGCGGCCCCGGATGAAGATCCTCCTCTTTACCGTTCTCGGGTTTATCTACTCATTCGGCATGTTCTTCATTGCCGCCCGGGAAGAGATTACCGAGGATTTCAATGGTTCGGTCCGCGAGATCCTCTGGTTCTTCCTGGCTTTTACTGCCGTTTTCAGCCTGTCCCTGATCACTGCCAGAACCTATACCCTTAAACTTTCACGGCACGGGGGCTGGAAAGGACGCGTGGCCGGAAGCTTCCTGGGACTGGTCGTATTCATGTGCGGGTTTTACCTGACCGTCTATTACATCTATCCCCAGTATTTGTCATTTATCAATCTGTAATTCAAATAAATAATGAAAAGACAAGGAAAAATTCTGCGGGTAAAATCCGGCTATAATCCCAATTCCAGTTCGGTGGGGAGTATCATCCCGCTTTTTATCTACCTGTTCGGAATTGCCGGGTCCGCTACGATTTTCATAACCAACCTGTTCCAGGGAACCGACCGGGTGATCCGGCAGAAGCGAAAAGGACTCACACCGGTCAGGGCCGATAAAAAAGAGTAAGATGAAATACAGGTATGAACAATTCGGGGGGATCATCGCAAGTGATGATCCCCCTTTCCTGGCGTTTGTCGACCGCGACTACATGGCCGGCTGCGGATTGCCCCCGTCCGGCCTTTGGGAAGGAACACCTTTGCCACCCGGGATCCTGACGGCGCCCACGGAAGTTCATTTTGCAGTCACCAACCGTTGCTCGGCCGGGTGCAGCCACTGTTACATGGACGGGGGAAACCCGGATCCGGGCGAGCTTGATACGGGACAAATGAAGGCGGCTCTGGAGATCCTGGCCGGAATGGGCGTTTTCCACATTGCCATGGGAGGCGGGGAGGCGCTGGAGCGGGAGGACTTGTTCGAGCTGGCTGAATATGCACGGGGTTGTGGCCTGGTACCCAACCTGACCGTTTCGGGCCGGGGAATCACCGCCGAAAATGCCGCATCGATGAAGGTGTTCGGCCAGGTTAACATCTCCCTCGACGGGGTGGGAATCAACTCGGGTATATACCGGGGAACTGATCAGTTTGAAACGGCCGACCGGGCCTTCAGGCTGTTACGGGAACACGGAATGCAACCGGGAATAAACTGTGTGCTGGGCAGGAAAAATCTGAAGGAGATCGGGAACCTGTTCCGGTACGCCCGATCGAGGGAGGTCGAAGAGATCGAATTTCTCCGGTTCAAACCATCGGGCAGGGGGAAAGCCGATTACCTGGACAACCGGCTGACCTATGAGCAGAATATCCTGCTGGCCGCCCTGTTGGCTGATAGTTCGAAACGGTACGGAGTGACAGCCAA
>Ga0116171_10006352_pt1 | contig 10223 bp, 9 predicted proteins | sample AD_JPNHW2_MetaG_FD_89798 | JGI IMG/M metagenome (GOLD analysis project Ga0116171, IMG submission 89798) | Active sludge microbial communities of municipal wastewater-treating anaerobic digesters from Japan - AD_JPNHW2_MetaG | ecosystem: Engineered > Bioreactor > Anaerobic > Digestate | place...
ATGCCTGAAGTCACAGGCGGTTTGGGGTACATAGTTGATGCAAATGACACTGAAAGTTGTGTTAAGACTCTCTATACAGCATTGGAACAAGAAAATTCAGGACAATACCGTCAGATAATCGAAAAAAAATTCTCATCCGGCAAACGTGCCTCAATGCTTTTAGAGATTATAGGCGCCGAAATAAAATAAGCCGCTTTTTCAAGCGGCTTTTGTTGACCTACCAGGATTCGAACCTAGATCGACAGAGCCAGAATCTGTAGTGCTGCCATTACACCATAGGTCAATAGATTGCCCGAAAATATTACTTTTTTAAAGTTGACCTACCAGGACTCGAACCTGGGCAGACAGAACCAAAATCTGTAGTGCTACCATTACACCATAGGTCAATTGTGTAATTTTTTGAGGCGACAAAGATATTGCTTTTTTTATAAAGAGCAAAATTTTAAAGAAACTTGAAATCCAGCACGTGCTCTCCAAAATAATGATACAAAAGTGCCCAGAATGCAAATCGGGCACCTTTGCCAATTAACATGAAAATGGCACTTTTGGTAAAATTGACCTTATAGAACCCAAGAGTGACGGCAAAAATATCACCAATGATTGGCAACCATGTGAGAAAAGCAAGCATAGAGCCGTATTTATCAATATTGTTCTTCTGTTTGAGTAATGTCTCCTCCTTTACTTTGAACCACTTCTCGATCCAGTCCCATTTTCCTATAAATCCTATATAATAAGAGGTCAATCCGCCAAGCCAGTTACCGGCTGTTGCCACAATAATGGCCAGAACAGGATTAATCCCGGCAATCAGTACTCCGACCATTAAGAAGTCCGAACTGAAAGGCACCACTGTTGCAGCCAGAAAACACCCCAGAAAAAGGCCTATAAGACCGAGTTGAGACAATAATTCCATAACCTATCTCTTTGCCTTGAAAAAACTTTTCATCAAATCTCCGCACTCCTCTGCAAAAACACCGGAAACGACCTCACACTTGGGATGCAGAAGAGAGGGAGAGAAAAGAGAGTATCCCCTTTTCGGATCATCCGCACCATATACAAGTTTTTTCAGCTGAGCCCAGTTGAGGGCTGCAGCACACATGGGACAAGGCTCTACCGTAACATATAGAGTACATTTGTCGAGATATTTACCGCCAAAGCTGTTAGCAGCCATTGTAATCGCCTGCATCTCAGCATGTGCCGTAGGATCATTCAATCTTTCAGTAAGGTTATAAGCTCGTGCTATGATCTTGCCTTCGCACACAACCACGGCTCCGACAGGCACCTCATCAGCGTCAAAGGCCTTCTGAGCCTCTTTAAGTGCCTCATACATGAACTTTTCATCTTGCGTCATGCAAGCAAAGTTAGAATAAAATCAGAAAAACGAAATATAGCGACATTTTGTCAGTGGACTCTTTTGGCATTTGTTTTGCGACCTTTCTATCAGTTAAAATAAAATTCTTAAATCAAATATTTAAAAAACAATTAATTATGAACATCAGACCATTAGCAGACAGAGTTTTGGTCGAGCCTAAAGAGGCCGAAACAAAAACAGCAAGCGGACTTTTTATCCCTGACACAGCCAAAGAGAAACCTCAGGCAGGAAAAGTCGTAGCAGTCGGAAACGGCAAAAAGGATGAACCAATGGAGTTAAAGGTTGGGGACAACGTACTTTACGGAAAATATGCAGGAACCGAAATCAGTGTTGACGGCAAAGATTATCTAATGATGCGTCAGTCAGACATCCTTGCAGTTTTATAATTAATAATCATTAGAACTTTAAAAAGAAGAAATTATGGCAAAAGAGATTAAATTCAACATAGATGCCCGCACCGAGATGAAAGTGGGTGTTGACGCTTTGGCAAATGCAGTAAAGGTTACACTCGGCCCAAAAGGCAGAAACGTGGTTATTGACAAAAAGTACGGTGCGCCTCAGATTACTAAGGACGGAGTAACCGTTGCAAAAGAGATAGAGCTGGAAGACCGTTTTGCAAACATGGGTGCACAGATGGTAAAAGAGGTTGCCTCAAAGACAGGTGACCAGGCTGGTGACGGAACAACAACTGCAACCGTGCTGGCACAGGCTATCATCAACGTCGGCCTCAAAAATGTGACTGCAGGTGCAAACCCTATGGATCTGAAAAGAGGTATTGACAAAGCTGTGGCTGAGGTTGTAAAATCGCTGAAGGCACAGAGTCAGTCAGTTGGAGACGACACAACTAAGATAGAGCAGGTTGCCACCATCTCTGCAAACAACGACACCGAGATTGGAAAGCTTATCGCACTTGCAATGAGCAAAGTAAAGAAAGAGGGTGTAATTACAGTTGAAGAGGCCAAAGGAACCGACACTGAGGTTAAGGTTGTTGAAGGAATGCAGTTTGACAGAGGATATATCTCTCCATACTTCATGACCAATCCGGAAAAGATGGAAGCAGTGCTTGACTCGCCACTAATTCTTATCACTGACAAGAAAATCTCATCAATGAAAGATCTGATGCCGGTTTTGGAACCTGTTGCACAAAGCGGCAAAGCGCTTCTGATTATTGCCGAGGATGTTGATGGAGAAGCTCTTGCAACATTGGTTGTAAACCGTCTTCGCGGTACATTGAAGATTGCTGCGGTTAAAGCTCCGGGATTCGGTGACAGGAGAAAAGAGATGCTTGAGGATATCGCTATCCTGACAGGCGGTACTGTTATATCTGAAGAGAAGGGTCTCCGCCTTGACGCTGCAACAATTGATATGTTAGGTAGAGCGGAAAAAATCTCTATTGACAAGGAGAATACAACTATAGTAAACGGCGCAGGTGAGAAAGAGGCTATTGAAAAGCGTGTCGGACAAATCCGCAAACAGATGGAGACCACCACAAGCGACTACGACAGAGAGAAGCTTCAGGAACGTCTTGCCAAACTCGCAGGCGGGGTAGCTGTTCTTTATGTTGGTGCCGCTTCAGAAATGGAGATGAAAGAGAAGAAAGACCGCGTTGACGATGCTTTGAGTGCAACTCGTGCTGCAGTTGAGGAGGGTATAGTACCGGGTGGCGGTGTTGCATACATCCGTTCAATTGACACCATTAAGAATCTTAAAGGTGAGAATGAGGATGAGACAACCGGTATCGAGATTATTGCACGTGCCATTGAGGAGCCTTTACGCATGATTGTTGAGAATGCAGGTGTTGAAGGCAGCATTGTAGTACAGAAAGTTAAAGAGGGTAAAGGCGATTTCGGTTACAATGCCCGTACGGATAAATATGAGCATCTTCTTAAAGCCGGTGTGATAGACCCGACTAAAGTAGCACGTGTTGCACTTGAAAATGCTGCATCGGTAGCCGGAATGTTCCTGACAACAGAGTGCGTTCTTGCAGATAAGAAAGAGGAGAATCCTGTACCAATGGGTGCTCCCGGAATGGGTGGAATGGGCGGCATGATGTAGTCCTGAATAGTATCTAAAAATTAAAACCTGTCTGTTTTCAGACAGGTTTTTTTGTGTTCTGACGCATGTTTTTTCACCGGAAATGGTGCAACTTTTGTGTAACTTTTTTAAGGTTTGACTCTGTATTTCTGGTGTTTATGTGATTTTTAGCGCAACTTGAGTGCAACTAAAAAAAATGAGTGGCCAACAGAAAATTATTTGTTTACTTTTACATGGGTTAATATAAATTTTACACTTCCGCTTTCACTTTGCATCCTCCTTTCTCAAGAGGGTGCAAAGTTCTTTTAGCACACAACCAAAAAAGGATTTATTTTTGTAACCATGAAAAGAACATTTATATTTTTCTTGTCATTATTTCTTATCTCATGTTCTACAGATGTGAGAGAGCAAAAAACTTTTACAAATAAATTAAAAGCTATTGATGAGATAGTCTATAATAATCCATTTGGGGCAAGAGACAGTCTGAACCTTATTTCAAAGGATCTGCTGTCTGAAGAGAATCTTGCATATTACAACCTCCTTTGGAACATAATGAAAGACAAGTGCGGCGAATTCTCTCAGATTACTAATGACACTCTCATATATAGATCACTCAAATGGTATCGGCAGTCATCGGATAAATACAACCTGTGCCGGACACTGCTTTATAGTGGAATGTCAAAACATAACTCCGACACTTCAGGCTTTACAGAAATCTCAGAGGCGGAAAAAATCTTTCAAAAAGAGTCTTTCACTGATATTGAGACAAAAGCTTCTATATATCGATATCTTGGAAATATTCTCAATTATAAGTATTGGGTCATCGTTTTCAGCCCAAAACTTATAGGAAACTTACCGGATCAATATCTTAACCTGAGCATGAACCTATACAAAAGTATCGGTAAGGATAATGCAGCCGATCTGGTGAAAATAGACATGTTCCGGGTAATAACTTACGCTCACAGGCCACAGCTCGAATTGCTCTCAGAGATGGATAAGATGGCAGCAAGGAGAGATTATCAGCCGAAGTTCGATTTACACTTTATAAACTGTTCAGTTCTTACTACCAAGGCAAATCAGACTACGAAAAAGCAATATTTTACAAAAAAGAGATCATAAATAATAATCTTGCTCAACTACCTTATAGCGATGGGCTGACTTCTGAATATGAAGAACTTGCCAAACTATACAAATTTACAGGGAATCTTGACAGTAGTATAGTATATTCTGACAAGGCCATTGAATCTTCTAAAGAAGTCGGGAATTATTATTTTAGGGCTTATTCAAACAAATCAGCCTGTTTAAAAGAAAAAAAAGAGAAAGAAGCGGCTTATGAAGCTTTTCGAAAATACTATGATTACCATGTAAGTCATATCGTCTTTGCTAACATAAACAAAATCAAGGAGATTAGGAGCAGAGCAACGACAGACCTGTTATACGCTAATTTATCAAAAGAGAGATATAAACGGCACTTGCAGGTCTCATTAATTATATCCTTTTTAGCAGTTTTATCCTCTGCTTTGCTACTCTATATTTATCTTAGAAACCGAAAAAGGTGTATAAAGGTAAAAAACGACACCGATCACGCCATAAATGCCGTTAGCCAAGAGATTACCAAGATGCGTCTGATAAACGATATATTGAGAATCCCCACCGCCAATATGTCGCAAACACTTGACAGTGTGAGTATTGAAGCGGCCAGATTGAGAAAGGTATCTAAAGAGAGTTCTGATATCCTTAATAACTTTATAATTGACATAAGGAATAATACAAAAAATGATATCTCGGAAATTGCTAGGAGCGAAAAGTTTGCATCTCAATTTCCCGAAGTTGCATCTTTAAATGAACTCTCTCCTTATGAAAAAATCATTTTGGTACTCGCCAACTATGGCTATTCCAACAAAGAGATAGCGGACATTCTGGCCAATAACCACAGCAGTATCCGAACTCTAAAATCAAAATTAAAAGAGAAAATTTTAATCTCCGGAGACCTCTCTTTTGACCCTACAACTACCTTTCCGTTCCTGAACAAAGACCTTAACAAGAGTTCTGATGTGTAAACTTACCGCTCCAAAAAAAAATTGGAAACTTTGCTTTTCAAGCATTTAAAACAAATTTTAGCGTAACTTACCGCTCCGGCACTCTCTCAGGCAAACATTTTCACCACTTATGACCTAATTTCGTCACAGAAACTAGATCATATATCATGTCAAGCAAAAACGTATCTCCGCTATTTATTTTTCCTGAATTCAGAAAATTTTTCAGCAGGTCTTCCATATCTGTTACGATTCAGAACATTGATAACTGCACCGGATGCGGCCTTTGTTCTCAGATCTGTCCGACCGTCTTTGCTATCATTGATGACAAAGTCAGGATACTAAGACAGCCGACAGAGGAAGAAACAGAGTTTGTCAGACTCGCAAAAACAAGCTGTCCGTTCGACTGCATTGTGATAAGATGATTATATAAAAGAAAACAACGGAGAGAGGTGCCTATACTTTGGGTTAATATGGGGTTTTAGTCGATTTACAGGCACCTTCTCCTTTGCAAAATAAAGTATAAATGAAAAACATATTTAACTCACCATTAAGACGGGTAATACAAACAGCAGTAATTGTAATTATTATAATATTCTCTTATAACTTATTTAATATTGGGAAGGACTCAAATCCGGAAACATATTGTCCATTCGGAGGTATTCAAGCAATATCGACATACTCAATAAACAACTCGTTGGCATGCGACATGACAACAGTGCAGATATCAATGGGTATTATTCTTATCCTCTCGATTATTATTTTGGGCAAAATATTTTGTTCTTACATATGCCCATTAGGCTTTTTGAGCGAACTGCTTATAAAACTTCGGAATTATTGTAAAATCAAAACAATAAATATTAAGGAAAGATCTGTATTTGACATAATACTGCGTTCGTTTAAATTTTTTCTTCTATTTATAACGTTCTATTAATAGATTTTTCACATGAGCTTATGAAAAAAATTTTCTTTTTGTTGTTAATATTTCCTCTTACTCTTTTTTCTCAAACACACGAGATTACAAGCCTGCCTAATATTTTCACATATAAGGGCGAAGAACTCCGTACTATTATAAAAGCGAATCAGTCTATTGTAAAAATTTCTGATGTGGAAATAAATGCAATAATAAAAACACTTGACGGAAGGAAAGAAGAAAAAAACAAGTTAATAGATAAAATACAAAAATCAATTCCTGTAGACAAAGATGGGAAACCTATAGGTAAAGCTAACCCGGAATTTATAGGTCAATACAATGCAATAGTGACAGAAGTTTCAGATTCAATTCTAGAGCTACTTGGAGAAAAAAGATTTCGACAATTTCGCAGACTTATTATTGATGATCAGGAAAAGAAGAACGCTGAGTCAGTAAGAAAAGCCCTTGAAGCCAGGAAAAGAAAGAAATGAGACGGTATATATTAGTTATTATCTCAGTAATAATTTCCGTATCTGCAGCAAATGCCCAACGTGCCGGAACGATGAAGGCAAACATAACCCTATCTGTAAGGGATAGTTCTACCAATACGCCTTTAGGGCTGGTTACCGCAACTCTAACAAGAATAGACTATAATAAGAACAGGGAGGTATTTACATATGCAATTTCTGACACGCTTGGAGCAATAAGGTTCAACAGCGTTCCCGTTTCTGAATACGAGATATCCTTGCAATATATGGGGTATTTCATGAAAATTATCCCAAACATCAAGGTTGAAGCAAATGAGCTTGTACAAGGGAATAATATAAAGGACCTTGGGGTGATTAAGTTGAGGGAAAATGCCGCCGAACTGAATGCAATAACAGTTAAGGACCATGTAGTGCCTATAAAATACCTCGGTGACACCATCCAATACAACGCCGCTGCATACAAGCTTTCTGACACCGATGTACTGGAGGATTTTTTCAAGAAGCTGCCCGGATGGAGCGTGGATAATAATGGAAGAATCACAGCCAACGGTAAGGTAATTGAGCAGATAACCGTTAACGGAAGGATTTTTTTCTTTAATGACCCTGTTTTTGTGAGTAGGAACCTGCCGGCTAAAATTCTGAAGAACATAAAACTCTTTGAGAAGCAGTCCGAAAGGTCCAAGTTTACCGGCATTGATGACGGAGCCCGGACCAATACGGTTGATGTCGCAGTAAGAGAGGATATGCTTAACGGTTGGCTTGGTGATGTGAGTGCCGGGGGTGGCACGGATGAGAGGTATAAGGGAAAGGAGTTTATAGCCAATTTTAACAAGTATAATCAAATTGCAATCATTGGTAATATCTCAAATCTGAATGAGCCGTCAATATTTCCGGGAGCTCCGTCCCAGACTAATTCGGCAGACTCCCGCAGTTATTCACTTGGAAGCAACCTGAACCTTTCAAGCGCGAAGAATAAGTACAATACCGACATATCTTACAATCTCAAAGGGAATGACAACATTATAGAGACAGAGGTATACAGACAGAACTTTATAAAGGACAGCTCCTTTGTCTACGAGAGTAGTGCCAGAAAAGAGAATAACACGACCTCTCATATATTAAACGGTGAAATCAGCCGAAATGATAAAAAAATCATGCTAGTCATAAAACCTATGGTAAGATACACCTATGGAAATTATTCGAATTCCACCAATTACAAGACAATAGGAGGAGAGTCCGGGGTTGTAATAAAAGAGGGGGAGAGCAACGATTCCGGGAAAAGAGATCAGGAGTCTTTCTCAACAGATTTCCAGATTACTAAAAGAATGAACAAAGCAAGACGCACATTGAGTTTAACAGGGAAACTGGGTTTTGACAGAAGTGCAAATGAAGGAAGGAACCGCATCTCAGACGAAAGTGATCAGAGATACAATGTGGATAACAATTCAATCAAATTATCAACACAGCTCTCATATACAGAGCCGTTAACCAAAAAAATGATTTTAGTAGGCAACTGGGGATTCTCTACATCGTTTTCAAATCTGAACAAAGAGACATTCAACCCTGACAACAGCGGTAATTTTACTATACTGGACCCAACCCTTTCTGACAGGTCGGATAATACCGAGCTACAACAGAATTTTGACCTTCAACTTCAGAAACCAAAGGGAAAGGGAGAGAGAAGTTTCTACATGGTGGGGGTATCTCTGATGCCTTCATATATCAAGAGGAATTCAGAAGGCAACAACTTTGATAAATGGTTTGTAAATGTAGCACCAAAGGCAGAGTTCAGGATAACAACCCCCAATTTGCTTCAAGTCTTCATTAATTACAAGGCCAACGTCAGGACCCCTGATCTCTCTCAGATGATGCCCGTCCCGGACAATACAGATCCTCTCTATTTCAGGATGGGAAACAAGAATCTCAAGGGTGAATACGAACATTCGGCTTTTATGAAAATATCAAAAATTACAGGCAGTACGAGCAGCTATGCGAACGGCTATTTTTTCTTTATTGATGCATCATATTTTGCAAATAGGATAATAAACAAATCATGGTTTGACGAAAATGGGGTGCAATACTCAATGCCATTCAATGATGGTGGAGATTATTCAGTACAGTCCAGATTGATGACAAACTTGCCTTTTTTCAAGGGAGTACTTGGTTTTTCAGACATAATTACTGCCGGCCACTATAACAACATCTCATATATAGATGGGACCAAGAATGTTACAAAAAGAGTTGTATTCGGAGAGAAAGCCGACCTGACCATTAACTATGGTGACTTAAGGATTGACGTCGGAGCTTCGTTTAATTATGAATTGTCCGAAAACTCAATCTATCCCGGAAAGAAAAACTCTACCTGGAGAAATAATATTGACGGAAGCATAAGCTATATATTGCCTCTTGAGATTAACTTAAGGAGTGATATATCATATCAGTTTTTCAGCGGTTACAAAGGGCAGAATGACAAACCTTACCTTCTATGGAATGCAAATTTATCCAAGTCAATTATAAGGAACAAGTTGATTGCTACCCTATCTGCCAGGGATATTTTAAACCAAAACAAGAACATACAGAGAGTTGTTAGCGATTTTTACATACAAGAGACACGTTATAACATTGTAAGACAGTACTTTTTATTCACCTTAACTTATAAGTTTTTCACAGGTGGCACTACAGGCGCTTTTAAGGAGAGGGTGAACAGTATATTCAGGAATCAAGAAAGGAACGCATTTATAAACGAGATTAACGACATTAAGAGGTAATATACGGAACAATACAGAGGGGGGTGCATTTATTTTGGGTTAATATTAGGATTTGGTCATTATATGCACCTTCTTCTATTTTCTTTTTGCTTAAACAACAATAATTGAGTATATTGGCATAACAAATTCTTTTGTTATGGACATTAATCCTGAAAAGGTTCATTTGCTTACCCTTGACGGTGGTGGAATCAGGGGGATTATTCCTGCTTCAATTCTTGCGCATCTGGAAACTAGATTGCAGGTTGCGAGTAAAAACCCGGAACTAAGAATTGCCGACTGCTTTGATCTGATAGCCGGAACTTCCACTGGCGGTATTCTTACGTGTTTATACCTTACTCCTGACGAAAATAATCCCGGAAGGCCTAAATACACCGCCACCCAGATAAGGGATTTTTACAGAGAGTACGGCCCGTCTCTGTTTCATAAAAGTCTGGGCTATAAAATCATCTCCGGTTTAGGACTCTTCCGGAGCAGGTATTCAGAAAAGGCTTTAAACTCATTCTCAAGGAGACTCATGGGAGATACCTACGCATCTGATGTAGTAAAGGATTTTCTAGTGACATCGTATGACCTCAGCATGCGTAAAGCTTTGTTTTTCAGCAAGTATAATATTGG
>Ga0116171_10006354_pt1 | contig 10223 bp, 10 predicted proteins | sample AD_JPNHW2_MetaG_FD_89798 | JGI IMG/M metagenome (GOLD analysis project Ga0116171, IMG submission 89798) | Active sludge microbial communities of municipal wastewater-treating anaerobic digesters from Japan - AD_JPNHW2_MetaG | ecosystem: Engineered > Bioreactor > Anaerobic > Digestate | place...
CAAGTCATCAATAGATGAAACTATTGAAATGATTAAGAAAATACTTACTCGCAATTCGCTAACATCTCATGAATTGCAATTTACATTAATGGTTGGCGGTTCTACTTATATTCCGTATGTAAGGTTAAGGGTTGAAGAAATTTTGCAAGTTCCAGTAAATTGTGAAATTGACCCTACAACAGCCATTGCCGTTGGTGCAGCCTACTACGCCGCTACAAAACAAAAGGAAATTTCAAAAGTCGACAAACTTAAAAAGCAAATGGCGATATCCGTAAAAACCGCTTACAATAAGAGCTCAAAAGAGAAAGAAGAATTGTTTTCGGCGCGGGTAAAGGGAATTACGGAAGGTTTATTTTATAAAATTATTCGTCAGGACGGAGGTTTCGATTCAGGCTTGAAAAAACTTTCGGAACGAATCAGCGAAGATTTACCATTAGTAGAAAATGCGTATAACTTTTTCATGCTCACTATTTACGATGGCCAAAATAATGTAATAGAAACTGATATAGAAACAATCGGCATAAACAGTGGTTTCGGTATAAGCGGACAGCCCTTGCCCGAAGATATTTGCCTTGAAGTTGATGATTATGACAATCCAGGAGAAACTCGTTTGGCGTTGGTTTTTCAACGGAATACAGTTTTGCCAACAAGACGTACTCTGGCTTTTCCATTAAATAAAACGGTTATAAAAGGCACAACAGACGAAGTGATTCGCGTAAATGTATTACAAGGTTCTCACGAATCTTTGCCCGAATCCAACAAGATTTTAGGTTATATCTTGATTACTGGTAAAAATTTGACAAGAGATATTTCTAAAGGTTCTGATATTGAAATTACGGTATCGCTATCAGAATCCCAAGACCTTACCGTTTCTGCATATTTTAATATGGCTAACCAAGAGTTTAAAGAAACATTTAATCCTAAGGAACGCCACACAGACATCGTTTTCCTAAAAGAACAGGTAGTAGATTTATCTGAAAAATTAGAAAGTGAAATAGCATTGGCAACCGAAAAAGAAGATTACGAAACGGCTTCTACTCTTAACAAACTCAAGAAAAAAATGGATACAGTTACAGAAGAAACAGAGCGTTTAACAAAAGATGATGTAACTGACAAACGTTATCAACTTGAAGATAAAAAGCGAACAATTGCTCAGGAAATTGACAGTGCAACCAAACACAAAAGATTAAATGCAGTAAAAGAACTTTACAACGAAGTAAAAGAAGATTGCAGAAAACTTCTTGAAAAAGCAGGAAATGACTATGAATGGAAAGCATTTAATGATATTGTCATTCAAGAAGTAGCCTTTATGTCAACTAACAGTCCTATCAAAATACAAGAGAAATCCGACGAGTTGCAAAATATTATTGGGCAAATAAAATGGAGAACACCTGAATTCCTTTCAGGAATTTTTAATTGGTTGAAAGGAGAACAACCAAGAATGAACGACCAAAACCAAGCTAAAAGTCTTTTAGATGCAGGTAGATTTGCAATAGAAAGTCAAAATTGGGATAGGCTTCGTGAAATTAATTTCGGATTATTGGATTTATTGCCTAAAGGAGCAAAAGAACAAGCAACAACAAAAATCGGATTTGGATTATGAAAACAGAAGTATTTCAAGAGCTATTGCTCAGATCTGCAATTTCAGCAGTTGCCTGCGATGGCAGCATCGATGAAGCTGAAATTTTAGAAATTAAAAATATGGCCGAAAATGAAATCTACTTTATGGGTTATGATTTTGAGAAGCCTCTTGCAAATAACCTGAATTACATTAAAGAAAAAGGTGTAACAGCAATTAATGAGTATTTAAATGAGGTTGCAACTGCAAATCTTAATGAGAATCAAGAGTTACTTCTAATTGAAGTTCTCATCAGAGCAATTGAGTCAGATGAACGAGTTGAGTCAAATGAAATTAAGTTTCTTCAAATGGTAAAGTCAAAATTGAAAATAAGTGAAGAAACTATAATTACTAAATTTCCTAAGCAAATGGATTATCTTATTGATATTCATAATTATGGTCTTCACCAAAAATTTTCCGATGAACTTAAATTTGAATAGTCTTATTAAAACCGTATTAGCAATTCTGTTCTTCCTATGTTTGGTAAATATGCCATACGGTTTTTATCAATTTGTAAGGTTTGTAGGTCTTATTGGTTTTGCAATTCTTGCTTATCAGGATAATATTGGCAAGAAGGTTCGGATGCTCGGGCGTTTGGTGACAATAAAATGGGTACCAACAGTACGAAAAGAAATAATGAATTTTGGAACCTTTCTTGATGTTACAGGAGAATTTTTTGATACTGTACATTTCCCACCCTCATTAAAAAGCTATCCTTTTAGGGGCGATGGTATTTACCTTGTGCTTGGTAAAATAGTCCAAGAATTTGGTTTCCCAAGCATTGAAGTGGAGAAGATGGCCAAGATGCCCTTCAAACCTAACCCACAGGCATAAAACTAATATTTGAGTAATTTGTTTCGGTAATGTGGTTGTGATGCCTTAATTTTGAATTAATCAAATAGAATAAATATGACAGCAGATTTTGTGAAAATCAAGGAGTTTTGGATTAATGATTTAAAAATTGATATTTTCAGAAATCCTAACGGTGAATATTATACATCGTCCAAATACAAAGATTCTGATGAAGAAGCCAATGTGGAATATTATAAAGATTTTGATTCGATCTATTATGTGTTTTCGGATGATGTTTCAGAAGAAGAGTTAAAAGCAACAATTTGATATATCTTCTAAAATAGGCTTCCTTGAATTGGTGGTAATTCACTTTTCCGTTTACCACTACCCATTCCCTCAAGTCTGACATCATTTTCAATTCTAGTGTCATATTGTGTGGTACTTCCTGAATCAATAGGAATTAGTAATTCCTGACTTTTATTTTTTGGATCTTTTATTTGTATTGAAACTGGTTCAGCTTTTAGCAATTCACTTGGAAAGGGTTTCAATAACTTCAAAACTTTCTCCAATGGGAGATTAGTATCCAACCATTGTTTTTCATCTTTCTTATCAAGAATTACTGGTGATCTGTGATGACCAATGCCTTGTGTTGTTTCATTTGCAACTGTGGTAATGATCGAAAAAGAATTAACAATCTCGCCTGTATTATTGTCAGCCCAAGTGTCCCATATCCCTGCAAAACAGAAGACTTCTTCATCTATTCTGGCAATTTTGAACGGTTTATTTAATTTCTCTTTTGTCGGTCCTTCATAAAATGCATTGGCTATTACCAAGCAACGCTGTGAACGTATTGCAGTCCGAAACGATGGCTTATTGATTATTCCTAATTGCCCTTGATAATCAATTCTATTATCAGGATTAAAATCACCTTCTGATCGAGCATTTATTGCATACATCTGTTTCTTTGCCCAAGAAGGGGTTAAGCCAAACTGCATTTCCTGAAGTTCCGTCGGTTTATCATTGGTGATCACATATGCCAAATCCCCTGGAGCAACATTGAAACTCGATGTAATATTGATTTTGCTGGGTTTCTCAACCCCAAACCGTTTGACAAATAAGTCAATATCTATAATCTGTACAAATCTTCCACACATTATTCCTTCAATTTAACTTGAGTCTGTCGTACAAAACAGTATTCACTCGAATTAGTTGTTTTCAATGCAATATATTGAATAAAAAATTGAGAATATTTAATTTTTGGGTTCACAAAACAAATACCTTAGATTTACTAATCTAAACTTTGTTTGGCATTTTTAGGATAGAAATAATTTAATTATGCCTCATCTTCAGCTGGATGCAATTCATTTTTCAAGCAACTAAATTTAAACGCACAAGCAGGGATTTCCCCTTTTTATTTTTTCAATAATATTTTCAATTTCAGAGAGCGAACTGAAAGTGGTTGTTTCCCCATTCACTTTTATATGTCCGCTAACATTCAATTCATTATCATTATTGTTGCTAATACCCGATAATTCTTCGTCCAATATTTTTTCACTTTGTGAAAATTCTATCGGTTTCGGATTATCATCCCGAATCAAAGGTTCATCAGGAAGCAATTCTGATTCTTCACCAATTTCAGTGATTAATTCTTTTTGTGGAATATCTTTTATTTTCTTATAAATTATTGGTCGTGTATTTTTTAATGTTTTCTCAGCAGCAGAAATAGTAATATTTCCTTTTAGCATATCATTTTTTAACTGCTTAGGACCTTCTCTTAAAACTCTTGAATATCTTACTACCGTTGCTTTTGAAATACCCGCAATTTTGCCAATCTCAGTATTTGTGTCAATTGGATCTGTAACTTCTATTTTTTGTCCCGCCCGTGATAAATTTTCTTTTGCTTTTTTTTCTATTATCGTTTTTGATAAAAATGCAAGATTTAACTTTTCGGCAGGTGATAGATTTCTTCGTTGAAACTGATGTTTCATCATCCAAAGCTTGATGTCATCTATACTTTCAAAATCATTCGCTATTTCTTTTGTCGGGAAAGTATTTATTTTAAGCTCCTTTACAGCTTTTAATCGTGTATGCCCTTCAATCACAAGCCTATCATTTCCATTAATAATGACATACAATATGGGATCATTCAAACCATTTTCTTTAATATCATCTTTTAGCTGCACATATAAAACTTCTTCCATTTCAGGTAAATATGTTTGTAGTTCCCAAATGGTTTTTAATTCTTCATATTCATCTATTACATAGTGATCAACATCAAAAAGTTTTATGGTTTTAACTATTTGATCTGGATTTGATGGATTGTTCCAATATATTTTTCCATCAAGCATACATCCACCTTTAGTGTGATGCGGGTGATTTTTATCTAATGTTGGATCATTTAGGTCAGGATTGTTTTTGGGCATTCCCCATTGCTTAAAGAAGAAGGGTACATTTTGCTGTTCGCATATATCTTTGATTTTAATAACCCAATCATATTCAAGGGGACGTGCATCTTCACTACCGCTTTCACCACCAACTATTACCCAATCAATACCATTCAGGTCTAAATCATTTATTTCTTCTATTAGTGGTTCAACCGATATGAATTTATGTTTTGAACCGCATTGTCTTAGATCATCAATCCTAAATCTTGTATCATTTATACCTACTGATACACCTGCCCAAATATTATCGGTCCAGTTAAGCTGATTCGAATATTTTAGCAGGTTTTGTGACCTTTTCGTCAGCACTTGATACGTGTGTTGTGGTGTTTCATTCATCACCTTAAAAACAGCCTTAATAAAGTCCAAGCTAACGTCATCGTGAAATAAATCCGACATTGAATTTACAAATACAACAGTTGGTTCTTTCCACTGATATGGTTCATTTAAAGTTTCTTTGTGTTCCACTACTTTGTCAAAACCTTCTTCATATTTAGAATATGTCGGGTTATTTTTTCTAATATCAGTTATTATCTTAGCATAACAATTTTTACACTCTTTCCCCAATTTTGTACAACCAGAAACTGTGTTCCAGGTCTGTTCTGTCCACGAAATATAATTTTTCTTCATTTTATTTTTTTAAATTATTAATTACAGCTTTTAATCACCAGATTAAAGGCTTATCACCCCGAATTCATTTCATTTTTAGTCAATTGTAGGAGCAGCAAATTTCCAATATGAAGCTCTGTTAGCTACCATTACCTTAAACCACCCATTGCCTTTTACAGTAGGGTGAACGTCTTTTAAGTGAACTAATGTTGGATTTTTGGCATATACATTACCATTTTGACATATCATTTCGGCTGTTAGCTGATGTGATTCTTCAATCAATAACTGACTTCCTTCAATTGGTTGGGCTGTAGCTTTCTTTATAGGCACTAAGGCAATGTCACCTTGTCTAATTATTTTTTTATAGTCGTGACCAAAAATCCAATTTTGCACTGAAAGAATAACATCCTTGTTTTTTCGTATGGCACTATGAATTACATTGCTTTCAATAGAATGAGCAAATGAGTGTCCATCTTCATTTCGCCCAAGCAAATAGTAGTTTTTACGGATTTGCGGATAGTATCCTTTTTTTCGCAAGACATATTGACGTATTTGAATTATCACAAGTAACTTCTTCGAAAAATAGTCAAACCCATATGCATACAGATCCCAATTCAAAGCTGAACCCCGACCTTTTCGGTCAAATTCTGCACCAAAATCCCAACTGCCGTGTTCATCAATTTTATTGGCATTTGAAGCTTCTTTTATTAAGTTCATTATTTTCTTTTTTGTTTCCTTGTTAATAGATTCCAACAAAATTTCATTGTACGAACCCCTTGTGTAATTTTCTTTTATTTACATTATGACCTGATATTTAATTGATTAATGATATTTTATTCATAACTTAAAGACATAAGCGTGTCCATATTGACATCTTCAACGCATTGATGATGAGCAATAATTTCTTTACAGTATGTACCTTGATTTTTAGTATTTATCGAATTGGGCTTTCAATTCTGTACACTAATTGAAAGCTTTTTCGATTGGATTACCCTTTTAAAGGTGATGGAGAGACTAAAGGATTTGTTATTGGTAATTATTCCCTTCCTTTATTTAGTTTGATTTTTCAATTGGGTAATATTTCCCCAATCATTTCACTTAATATGGAGACATATTAGTCAAGCTTTCTTTAATTATTTCATTTTCATTATAAACCAATGCGTGGTTTTTCCAAAAGTGAATATCAGATTGTGTTGCTCTTGGATCATGTGGCTCTAAACCTGCTTTTTGCCCATAAAAAGCGGTAATAATAACGTATGCATTATTGTCTGCTTTTTTTAGAACAATAGTTACATAAGAAGTTGGTATTGGATACCTGTTTTTAACAAATACCGTATAGCCTTTTCGACCTTTTCGAATGGCATAAATAAGATCATCACTTTCGCTAGTTTCAACACAATCGTTTAATCCAACATAATTGCCAAAGTCATGTTCGATTTCCATAAATCCAAGATTTGTATTGGAAATATTTGATACAACTTCAGGTAAATATTCTTCAATATCAAGATGAGTATGAGTTGTATTTATCCTTTCATAGAAAGCTATACCATACCTATTCCGATATACCTTTCTTATAGCAGATGCTGATTGTCTATCATTTTTTGATTCAATTAAAAATATTACCTCGTCACCAACTTCTACATTATTTTGTAGATTTCTGATATTAAAATAAATATCCTGTCCGTTTTCTTGTGAAATAAAACCAAACCCTTTTGATGTAGATAGAAATTTTATTCTTCCAGTTGATTCGATACTTTGCTGTTTCATAATTATTAATTTAAAAGTTTAATTACTAATGTTTTATTTGTTTGGAGTCTGCTTTTGCAAAGACATAGAGATTCCATTATGACCATTTTATGGTCATTCAATTTTTGTTTTAAAATTTTTTAGAGCTAATTAAAAATGAACTACAACACTAATTAGGTTAGCGCACTGTTGTAGTCATATAGATAGAGATCACTAAATTGTCATTTAATATTTTGGCTATGAAAAATAATCATTCAGCAATTGTAAGCTATTCATTTTTACAACGAAAAACTATCTCCAAGTTCAAGTGCAGCTTTTCTAATTGGGACATCAGGATAGTAATTCCCCCAAGCTTCTGCATTCCACATCATTCTCAATACTATTTCAAGAACCTGAGCATCATCTTCAGAAAGAGTGGAAATAAATTCAATTAATCTTTCGTAAGATCCGTTTGTCATTTTCTCAAATTCTGGGAATAAATTGGACGATTCCACTATTTTATCATAGAGATGTTTTGGATAAAATATTGTTTCCGTAATGTAATATCCATTAGCTGTTTGGGCTAATAAACTTGCATCATAGTAGCCATCTTCGCCTCTTTCATATAAACTATAGAAAATTTGGTTACCCTTGTCAAATATTTCCATGCAATCCAAATAACTGATTTTATCTTTTCCCTTTTTTTCTGCTATAACATCTATAACATCATCCGTTATGCAATCTTCAATTTCAATTTCTTTATTTTTCATATCTTTTAATTTTTAATGATTTTTTTTAATGTTAATCGGAAAATCAAGACCGTATAATCCCCAGTTGACCATCTTCAACGAATTGATGATGAACAATAATTGCTTCACTGTATGTCCTTTGATTTTCTTTTGAAGTTCGATCCAAATTCCAAAACTGTGCGCATCAGTCTTGAATATTTGTTCGATTAATTACCAATTAAGGTAATTTGAGCAGGGTGGAATAATACCTTTATAAGTTCACGAATATGGTTTTTCATCAAAATATTTGAATTTTTCATCTTCAAATGAAAATAGAACTTTATGAAGGTTTTTATTCTTCCTTTTTTACCCTATTTATTTGTATTTCTTGAATTCAAGCGTTTTATATGCTTATAAAAAATTGGACAATCATCTTTCACACTTTTTAGATCATCTAATTTGAATTCAAAATGTGTAAACAGATTATCGTCATCGTCTTCATAATCGGCTGTTTCAAACGGTATCCCTAAATTTTTAAAAGCAAGATCAATAAAATAATAATATATTATTTCTTCTAGATCAGTGACTATTGAAATATTTCCTTTGCCATCGGCAAACCTATCAAATGGAAAATTATCCAAAACAAAATCTATAGTTAAATTTAATTTTTTCATATTTTTTTTTTAATGTATTAATAATTAATTGTTCAATTCTAATAAGTTCATATTCTATAAGCAATAGCCTGGCCCATTGACCATCGTCAACGTATTGATCAATAATTGCTTCACAATATGTCCTTTGATTTTCTTTAAGATATTATCGAATTTACTTTCAATCCTGTACACAAATTGAAAGTATTTTCGATTGGATCACCTGTTTTAGGTGATGGAGAGGCAAATGGATTTTTTAAATCCAAATTTTATGGCTTATTTTTGTTTCTTAATTAGATTCTTTTTCATTAAATCTATTAGTTCCTGTCGAGAAGTTTGACTGAATAGTGATTCGATTTCATTTTCTACTTCTTCCACCGATTTATACTGCCTATATTGCATCTTCAATACTTCTTTAATTTCTGATGTATTTATGGAAATAGATCGGAATACGTGTAGAATATTTGAATCCCCATCAATTAGAAGAAGCTTGATTGGTTCGCAATCAGATTCTAGCCAATTTTCAATTTCTTCTTTTGAACCAAAAGTAAACACGTTCAATGGTACATGGAATTGAAAACCATTTCCAAAGTCTGCAATGATTATTGGAATTTGTGACAAATTGATGGAAAAGAGAAGAAAATCCTTCTTGTTAATTGTATCAATTTCTTCTTTACTAGGACTAGGGATGAAAATTGCAACATCAATAAATTTTTCATTTAGTATTGCGTTGACATATCTTACATGTGGTTGCGGATTGATTATTGGGAAAACATCCCCAATTTCAACATATTGATAATTTAATAAATTCATAATAAATAATTTTGAATTAATAGTTTAACTTTTTTTTTGGATTGATATAGACATAGCTTTCCAATTACAACTAATGTTTAATTTTCTATCATTCTATATTACAGGATGATGTGAATTACAGAAACTGTAATTGATAATTCTATATTAGTAGTGCATCAATATTTCAGCAAATATTCTTAGTTGATCAGGCCAAGGTTTCAAAGTAAGACTGCACTTTTTTTGAAGTGTTCGATCATACTTCTTTTGTTGAAATATTCAGGAAGAACGTATTAGATCATTTTCAAAATATTACTAGTATTTACCTTGAAAATTAAGTGGTCAAATTTCATCTAATGGGTTTTGATAATTTGGGTTATATGATTAAATTACAGGATAATTAAACCCCATATTTTCTTTCTAAACACATTCGAGTATAATCTTCATATAATTGCGGATATTTTTCTGTAATCTTCAACTTGTTTTCATCATTCAAGCCATCCATGAAGAATATTTCACCATTATAAGAAGATTCATAATTAATAAAATCGTCTAATTTCTGACCATAAGCTAAAGCATATATACTAGTATATTGTTTATCAGGATTTTGTTCTGAAGTTGGTTCACTTTCCATAGTAGAATGTTCTGAAGTTGGTACACTTTCCGTAGATGTGTCTGCCCCTTTTTCAATCATTACTTCGACTAATGTCAAATCATTCTTTATTGCTGCAAGTTTTAAGGGTGATTCCCCTTTATCATTTTTGATATTAATATCTGCACCCTTTTGAATTAAGTAATAAACAGGACTATAATCACGTATGCAAATTTTCAAAAAGGTCGTTAGAAGTGTTTCACCGAATTTGTTTTTTGC
>Ga0116171_10006355_pt1 | contig 10223 bp, 9 predicted proteins | sample AD_JPNHW2_MetaG_FD_89798 | JGI IMG/M metagenome (GOLD analysis project Ga0116171, IMG submission 89798) | Active sludge microbial communities of municipal wastewater-treating anaerobic digesters from Japan - AD_JPNHW2_MetaG | ecosystem: Engineered > Bioreactor > Anaerobic > Digestate | place...
AAAATGCTTTACAAAGTCGCCGACACCTACGACGAAGAAGTTGAAGTCATGGTCTCGTCCATGGTTTCACTGCTTGAGCCGGTCATGGTCATCGTGCTTGGCCTCATAGTCGGCGGCATAGTGGTCGCGCTGTTCATGCCGATGGTCAGCATGCTCAACGCAGTACAGTCTACCTCGTCGTCGTCATAAAAAAGCGGAAATAAAATTAATTCCGGCTAAAACAGCCGATTGATTATTGCAACAGCAGGCATTTAAGGATTGATAATATATGACGCAAGCACATAAAAGAGGTTTTACGCTTATTGAACTGTTAGTGGTCATCAGCATTATAGTTTTGCTGGTCGGCATAATAGGCCCAAGTATCAGTTCAATACGTAATCTGAGTTTTAAGGCCAAATCCACCGCAGCCATACAGGAGTTGGCTGCCGGCGCAATGCAATACAAAAGCGAATACAACTACTACCCGTTGCAGCCAAGCATACCCGACTCAGGTACATATAATTCTCAGGCTTCAGCCGCTTTCGGCAAATTGATGCTGGGCTATACAACTGTCATGTCCGGTTCAACTTTCAAATTCCGGAGCGACTCGTCAACGTATGAGCGTACGCCATTGGTTCCGGAATCGACCGACAGATTTGTTTTAAATACATCAACCACCATAAAAACAAACCGAAAAACCGACACAACCGTTTCAGTCCTTTTATATACACCACTTGATCAGTGGAAAAAAGGCGATGAAATGGCCATTCTTTACTACCCGTCAACTATAGGTAACGACGGCACAGCTTTAAGCGATGTTTTTGCAGTCTCGTGCAATGATACATATACAGCTTCAACGAGCTTGACGAATTTCAGTTCCAAACTCCAGGACACCAAGTTCGGCACTACCAAAATCGTCAATTCGGATTCTTTCCTGCTGATAGCTCCGGGAATTGACGGCGAATATTTTACGGATGACGATGTCAAGAATTTTTGACGTTTTTTGAAAATCGACGGGTGAAACGATTACCGGTTTCCATTTAAAAATCTGTAATTTGAATTTTTTATCAGGAAATGACTTATGAAACGCTTATATAAAGCATTCACGCTTATGGAAATACTTGTCGCCATCGGCATAATTGCCCTGCTCGCCGGCATGGCTGTCGTCGCTTTCACAAAAGCCAAGAAAGCCGCAAGAAAGAATCTTACCATGACCTCCATCGGTATGATTTCCGCCGGCGCTGAAATGTTCAAAAACGACTTCGGCGTCTATCCTCCAAGTTCGGACAAAGATCCGGACGAATCAAATTATACAAATTTCACCGAACTGGGTTTTTCTACTAACACAAGTCAATTGAGTGATTTCAAAACTACATTCAACAGCGGTGCAAAGCTGATATGTTTGTTTTTGACCGGTTATCCAAGCCCGACCAATTCAGTTATAATTGATTCTTCGAATTACAACAGTGACGGCACGCTGAAATTAAATGACGTTGAATCCAATGACGCCTGTACCGGCTTCGGTTTCCGTACTCGCAAGCGAGGCAAAGTTTACGGCCCCTATGGCGGCGCTGAAGCCGTAAAAACTCAATACTCCGGCGATGCCGATGCTGAAAATACGCCGAAAGTTTTTATCGACAGTTGGAATCATGCAATACTTTATTATAGATGTAATTATGATTCCGGCGCCAATACTTATTCATACGACAAAGCCGACAATCAAACAGTAACAGTTGATAATTCATCAAGCCCAACGCCTTATGGCACAAGCGGAACAGATACAAAATTCAACAACTTTACTAATGTGCGAAAGGATTTTCTGATAATTTCGGCTGGCGATGTCGACAATAATTTTGACTGGAAAGAAGCATATACGAACGTTTCCGGCGAATAATTGCAAAAGTGAAACATGGAAAAACCGATTAATGGCATACGCACGTACAAGATGTGGTTTTACGTTGGTTGAGATGCTGGTTGTGCTGATAATTCTGTCTGTCGGCACGGCTTTGATGGTGGGTGTCGCCGAAGATGTCCGGCAACACAGCCGCAATGAAACAACCCGTAATATACAGGCCATCCTTGTTCGAGCCCTGAAAACATATAAAAGTTCATATGGCGATTATCCCGCCGGCGACGGCAAAGATGGCAGCAGTTCCATAATGCTGGGTTGTCTGCAGAACTGCTCACGAACGCGAGGCGAATTAATGCGTCTGCCGCGGCAGGCAATACGTTATGACAGGAATGGTCGACAGACCATAGTGGACGGCTTCGGGCGGGAAATGCATTACAGCCGGTTCGGCGGACTGGCGGCAAAGAACCCCCTGCTCTACAGCCAAGGCCAGGATACGGATGACCCGACAGACGATATAACAGAAAGTCTGTAGGATTTTTCAAAAAGTGAATCAGTGGATTGACTGGCAGGCTCGGCCATCGCCGGCTATGTTCGTCAAATAAATTACAGGTAACAAGGTTTTTAAATCTGCAAGCAACGTTGAAGGAATAAATTAAAAATTGCAGCCGCCGTTACTCGTAAAATTGAAAATTGAAATTTGCTTGAGTCCTGTTTTTTGATTCTTGTTATTTTAGTTAAGGAATTTTTATAATGAAACGTAGAACTGCAACCGGTTTTTCGCTCGTCGAGTTACTGGTGGCGATAGGCATTATCGCCCTGCTGGCTACCATAGGCACAATCGCAGCCACCAGTTTTTCCCGCAAAGCAAAGGTACAGAAAACCCACGCTTTCATGGACATGCTAATGAGTGCAATTCTCACTTACCAGGAAAGCACAGGCACTTATCCCAATCCGACGACAAATACGTGGAATCAAGCCAGCAATTCCAGCGGCCATCTGTATTATATACTCAAAAATGATCCGGCTACATTCAATAAAGTAACACAGATGCCCTCGGAATCATTACACATGAGCGGTACCTCTGCAAATGGTTTCGTGGATGCCTGGGGTAACTGGTTGTATTACAATGCCAAAGGCGGTATGGGCGGCACACCTGCACTCTGGAGCGCCGGCGCAGACGGCGTCGGTACTGGTGATGCCGTAACACAGCGTTCCAGTTCATATGATGCGAATCCAACTACAAATTCCAACGCTAAAGACGACGTATATTCGTATCACAAATAAATTTTCAGCCGTCGATATTTGTTTTTTGAAAAATTTTTGCTGAATGCGAGATAATTGGATGAAGACATTCAAAGTACAATTTTCAGGCAATCCTCATGGAAAAGCCGCCTTTACGCTCATCGAGCTGCTGGTGACGATTTCGATAATAGCCCTCGTACTCGGCATCGCAGGGCCGACAGCCATGCGCATGTTTACATCCAGTTCCGATACACAGGCGTATAACATGTTTTCGACGCAGTTATCGCTGGCTCGCGCACAGGCTATTGAATCAGCCAACTACGTCGGCTTACACTGCCAGATTGCCGACGACGATAAAACTTATGTAAAAAACTACAAACTTGCTGATAAGTGCATAACGGCAATCGTCGCATATGATTCCGGCGTTTTTGACCTAAAAACCGGTGAACAGCCGCAGGAAGTCCCAGGAAACATAGCATTCGGCCAAATCGATACTACATACGTATCATCAGGAGATTACAATACGACTGTAGGTAGCGACATGGACAATTTCACAACATTTACAATCCTTTTCAACTGTGACGGCGAAATCACCCAAAAAGCTGATAATGGTAATATAAGTTTCAAGTCATCGTCAGCCTTATTTGACAGCGGAACAACCAGTACCGGCATATGGAGTCTGCCCACAGCCGAACAGGGCGTTACCTGCGTAACGATGTTCGACTATATAACGTTTAAAAACAAAAGCACAGATACGCTCAAGAAGAATTATTTAAATGAAGCAGGCCAATTCATAGCTGCAAACGTATATACCGGCCGCCTGTTCGACAGGGAGTAATGGACGTATGAAGCAAAGAAAAAACAATCGAGCCTTTACATTGGCTGAAGTTATATTAGCCATCGGCATAATGGGAGTCGGCATGGTCTTTACCGCATGTCTATTTCCCGTTGCCATAAAAGAAAGCGAGTCGTCATCCGCCGCCATGGAAGGCCTTATAATCGCACAAAACGGCCTCGACGTGGCAAAACAGATGCTCCACACTTCCGGCACATCAAATGTCGAAGCCAATACCCCAAATAAAACTGTCGGCAATTTCGTCTGGATAGACGGCGATAACAGTGAATACACCGCTATTGCGGATTTGCCGAACAATTCCGCATTAGGTTTGAGCGCGTATTACGCTCCTACAACCGATTGGAACGCAACACCGGCGCCTACGGAGATTCCCAATATTGGCTGCGTTGTTTTACTGAGGCAGCATGACACCAGCTCGAATGAATATATCTTGATTTCAGTTTCATACCGCAAACGCAAAACCGGCAGCACCATAAAAGCCGAAAGCGTATCTTTTCCGATTGGCAGTATGGAGAATACTGTAACAGTGGGTTCGACAAGTGAGGCAAAAAAATTCGTTAAGAACGGCATTCTGATTGTAGATTCATCGGACGAAACACTTGCCGGCAAAATGGCACGCATCCTGGGCCGTGACAATAATAAAATTACCATCAATCACCCGCTAACCAACGGCGGAAGTATAAGTAATGCTATCGTCATTTACGAAGATGACTCCGGAAATGTTTTGCAGGAAACGCCGATACTCTCTGCAACTTCGGCAATAGTAACCATTAACTGAGGCATAATATGGCAGGTAACGTAAAAATCGGATTAAATATGTTCCGCCGCGGCATGACCATGATTGAACTGCTTGTTGCAGTGTCTGTGCTTGCCATTCTCATAATGATTTTCGGCCGCATACTCAGCCAGTCTCAAAGGGTGGTTACCGGCTCGCAGAAAATAATGAAATTCAACGCCAGCGGTACTGCTGCAGCAACCATATTGCGTAAGGATATCGGACAAACAACGTCAGCCGGTTTTATTTACATCATAAACAACTACATTACTGTCGACGGAAATACGTGGCCGCGTGCAACTATGTATATGGGCGTAACAGGAAATTTCACAAGTTGGAATAGTTCGAGCACTACAAGTTCGGAAGCCATAATAACCTTAGGCTTATGCAATCAAAACGGTCTTACTTCAAACAGTCTGCCAAAAATGCTCTGGCGGAATTGCACTTTATTGACATCAAACTCCAGCGACCCCAGTAGTATCACTTCCTCTTCACAAGATACATTGAAATACTCGCTTGCCGATACTGAAAACGTCGGCAGTACAAGTTTGACAAAACGTGCCTTTCTGCTTTCAAACGCATGGTTGGGCAGTAGTGGTCTTCCCGGTAACTCCAACTGGTCGCCGGCAGCCTCCACCGACGGGTTGACATTACCACCTTCAACAATAGATGATGTAAACATGATATGGAAATATCTCATATCGAACGTCAACAAACTTTCGATTATGTGGACCAAAGGCGACTATACAACAACTAATCCCAAAAAGTTGATATGGTACGGTATGGACATTAATGGTGCGCTTCATCTGCCTAACGGTTCAGGCCCTGGCGGCATTACAACCGTCTCCTATGCAAGCAATTACGATAATCCTGTTTCAGACAGAAAGTATAATAGCAACGTAAGCGGATTCTTATCGCAAACAGAAGATTCGGTTTATCCGCTTTCGGCTACGACGAATCTGGCTAAATTTGAACTTCATAGCGGCAATAATTATTGCGTTTTGTGGAATTCGGAATTACCCAACACTTATTGGCCGACGGCTCTCAAGATTACGTATGAAGTGACCGACGGCAAATCTGACAATCCGACAACAAAGACATATGAAATAATCTGCCCGACCGGCATCTGACGCCGAGAAAGGAAACGATTATGCTTCGCAAAACAGGTTGCAGTTCAAATCGCGGGTCAGCATTGCTGATGATTGTAGGGTTACTGACAATATTAGCCCTGCTCGGGGGCACATTCCTGATAGTCGCCCGTTATGAGCGTAAGCAGGCGCAGGCGTTGGAGTCAAGCCCTGAACCTGATGCGAGGGCACAGGAAATATTTGATACCATCCGTGCCAAACTTGTTGAAGACCTATATATCAGCGGCACGAGCGGGCCATACTCATCACAGGAAGCCAGTAATAATCCATCGACCTGGCGCCGTTTTATAGATTGTCCTCCATCCACGGACATGGATTCATCGGCAACACCAACTTTAGGTTACATGCGAACCAACCTTTATGATTTCTGGTTAGCCAGTTTTGAACCAAACAGCAGCGATGTTTGGCCGCAGATATCATGTGTGGTTGCAAATGTGCCTGACCCTTTGGTATACATTGATGAAAATGCAAGCAGCCTGTTCGATACCGACGGCAACACTGTCGGCGACTCACAAGTTACAGACATTGACCTTTCCCTGCTCAACGGCAACAGATATTCCATTGCCGCTCGTGTTATTGACCTTTCAGGCCTGCTGGCATTGAATACCGTTGGCGAAACTTCGTCCACGACCACATGGACAACTATTTGTCCAACGAGCGTGAATATTCTCGGCTTGCAAAGTACGTCCGGCGGAGTAACGTCCACAATCAACACAAATATTCTGTCTCGAATCACCGACGGAAATGGTTCTAATCAAGGCCGTAACGGCACAAACACCAGTGCAACATTAGAGAGCTATTATGAAAATTGCGGATATAAACTCGCCGGCCCTGCATCAAATTACAATCCGTTCAGCGCAGCCGACGAACTGTTCCTGCGATGGCTGAGCACGGACAACCCAAGTAAAACCGGCAGAATATATAATGCAACCTCCGATTTAACCAGTGATTTCGGCCCATCATTCCGGAAATATCTTACAGCTACAAGTACATCACGAAGCATCGTGCGACATCCATCGAGTTTTACGATAAATAACGGCAACCGCGTTCCGTTGGTTTACACAAATTCATCCGGAATCAACCTGTCAAACCCGACGGTACGGGAACAACTTTACACCCAGTTATGTGAAGCCATCCCGAATAACGCTACTCCTGCAAACCGTAGAAAAATTGCCCAGTTTGTTGTAAATTTATGGGCTTATACGGCAACTTCCGCAGAAATACGGGCCAGCGATTTTTCATGGACACCATCAACGCCAAGTGTCGGCACTGTTTATGCAGCCGTCCCTCAACTTGTCATAAGCGACGTTTTTGCAGTTCACATCTCCCCCACCGAAATTGCCGCTCCGCCGGCTTTACCTCCATTCTGGGACGCTGCTTACGGTTATGCATATGGTGTAGAGCTGCTTAATCCGACCAATGTAGCTATTGACCCCGCCGAATACACAATAACCAGTAACGGCGTCAGTGCGGCATTGACATCTGTCATAGGAACTGGCACTATTGAGGCCGGGCACAGCGTAGTAATATACAAATTCAGCGGCAAAGCAGTCGACAAGTCAAAAGATATATCTACGCTCTTTGCAACTCCAGACGCTACATGGCACAGCTGGAACAATTTGGATTTTAACCATAACAATAATCCATTCAGTCTTACTGAGACGAGGGGCAGCACGACGTTTCCGATAGATTCCGTCACTCCGTCAGACTTCGGCTGGTCGGCAAGTCTGGATTACGCGGCAAACACCGCAGCGGAAGAACCAAGCAATGCTATCAGAGCAAACCGTACATTCTGCGCAGGATGCTACCGCGATGATAGCGTAACAGATCTCGGCACAACTCCGGCAACGATTGGCCGCGACAGAGCTCTTGTCGGCGGAAGTGGCGAATCCGGCTATTATCGTCCGACGGCATTAAGCGGCGATTCTACAACTGACACTGCCATAACCAACTTCGTACATCCGCTGGGAAGAAGTAATTTCACCGACGAGGCTGATGCCACAGGCAAAATTTCTCTCGGAACGTGTGCAAAAGGTTTTTATTTCGACTTCGACAGCGATAATTATTCACCTACCTCAACGCCAAAACACGCAATTAACAACTTTGCCGATATTGCCAACCTTTATCTTGTCGGCCCCACCCCTACACAAAGTCTGCCAATGGCGTTGAATTCTTATGCAACTGATTCTTCCAGAGGCCGTATTGATTTCACTACTGACGCTGCCTATTACGCAAGCAGCACTACGTCATATCCGGATGTACCGTGGCCCACTTTACTGAATGAGCTGACGGAAGTTTTAGATACCGACCCCACCGCCACGGTTTCGTCATTTGCAAAAATTTACGGCAGAATAAATATCAACACCGCCCCAAAAGAGGTGCTGATGCAATTACCCTTCACCTATATTGATGTCGACGGCAACGGCGTACAGGATAGCGGTGAAGAAATCACGGATGCGACACGTGAAGCAATCGTCAATGCAATCATCAATTATCGAGATGATTCATCAAGTCGTACTGGTGCAACGAATCTGCGTACGAATTCTCAATATCGCGGCTTTCTTACGCCAGGTGAAATTGCCATTCCATTGCGAACGTATACTACAAGTGTAATTGGAACGCCAGATTCAACTGCATCGCTTAAGGCTGTCAATTCACTCTATAAAGCCGTAGCCAACGTAGTATCCGTCAATAGTGATACTTACGCAGCCTATATTACTGTAATTCTCAAAAAACCGCTCGGCAGCTCTGAAACTCTTAATCAATGGCGATATCTGGCAATATTTGACCGCAGCAACTGCACTTCCAACACTGACACGCCAGATGCATTGCTGGGCCTGACGCGAATAAAATGACGTACTTTGTAGAATGTGTTTTTTTAAAGAAAAAAGCCTCGCAAATGCGGGGCTTTTTTTTATCAAAATTCTATGGACGATGCCGATTTTCAGAATGACGTCATTCTGCCGGCTGAGTTTCGTCAAGCGGTTTAGCCACTATGACCGACGCCGGACGAATCGTACGGCCTTTGAGTGAATAACCTTTCTGAACTTCCTGCAGTACAGTCATCGGCGGCACTTCATTGGTCGGCTGTTGCATCATTGCGGCGTGTTTTTCCGGATCGAACTGCAAGCCGACTGACTCTATAGGCGTCAACCCGTAACGCTGAAGGACAGCTAACAGGTTATCGTGAACCATCGACATGCCTTTGAGCAACGGATCGTCGGCAGGATGATTCTCCTGCGCAGCCGCGTAAGCACGCTCCATATCGTCCAACACGCTGAGCAAATCCCGTAAAAGCGATTCGTTCGCAAAATCCCTCGCATTTGAGATGTCTTTCTGAACGCGCTTCTGATAATTCTGGTAATCCGCACCCAACCGCTGCAAGCGGGCTAAAAGGTCGTCGCGTTCCTGTTCGACGGTTTTCCGCTCCGGCTGAGCAGCATCTTCAGCGGCTGCGGTAAAATCGGGAGCCTGCAACTGCTGCTCATCCTCTTGTGGCGGATGGTTGCCACTTCCGTGATGGTGATGATGTTTTGTCATTTCTGCACCTGCATATTATTACTCAGTGACTCCGCCCAATCTTTAAAATGATCTTTCAGGCGATTGATAAAATTTTTCCTCGTCGTCGTAACATCGGCATCTTCGGTAGCCGCATATTCCACCAAAAGTTCCCGTTGACGTGCGGTGAGTTTTTTGGGAATTTCAACCATAATCTGCACATGTTCATGGCCTGCCGTTCTGCCGTTTATATTCGGCAGGCCGCGACGCTTGAGCGTAATTATATGGCCGTGCTGTACGCCAGCCGAAATTTCAATATCCTCAGGGCCGGCTAACGTCGGAATGGTAATCGTCCCGCCAAGCGCAGCCTGAACAAAAGAAACCGGCACGGAACAGATAATATCGTCATTCCGGCGAATGAAAAACGGATGTTCATTCACATGTACATAAACGTGCAAATCGCCTTTGGCCGTACCGCTGAGGCTCGGCTCACCCTCGCCACGCACACGCAGCACCTGGCCGTCGTGAATGCCGGCTGGAATGTTTACCGTAAGCGTCCGCTGTTTTCTGACTCTGCCCGTACCGCTGCAATTTTTACAAGGATTAGTCACAATAGTGCCACGTCCGTGACAATCCGGACAAGTGATAACCCGCACGCTCATGCCGAAAAAACCCGCCGCCTGCTGTTGTACCTGGCCATACCCGCCGCAAGTTTTGCATTTGACAGGCGATGTACCGGGCTTTGCGCCAGTGCCGCCGCAAGTTTCACAATAATCCATTCGTTCAAATTCAATCGTCTTCTCTACGCCAGACGCCACCTGCTCAAGCGTAATATCAACCTGGGTCTCCAGATCCATCCCCATATCACTGCGC
>Ga0116171_10006356_pt1 | contig 10221 bp, 8 predicted proteins | sample AD_JPNHW2_MetaG_FD_89798 | JGI IMG/M metagenome (GOLD analysis project Ga0116171, IMG submission 89798) | Active sludge microbial communities of municipal wastewater-treating anaerobic digesters from Japan - AD_JPNHW2_MetaG | ecosystem: Engineered > Bioreactor > Anaerobic > Digestate | place...
CTTTTTGGGGGTCGAGCGTGCGGCGCACCACAAGGAACTGATCGAAGTCGAGCACTGGGTTGGCCAGCAATGCGGCGCGGGATGCTTCGATGAGCGTTTCGGCCTCGCGTTGCTTGGCGGGATCTGTTCCGTTCAGAGCCGCCGCCACTTCGGTGCGGCGCGCGGCGAGGAGCTCAACCGACGCCCGATGTTTTGCGGCGTCATAACGGGAGCCGCCCGTTTTTGCCAGATCGTCGATCGCACGGCGCGCGGCCTCGGGGTTGAAAAGCGCGAGGTCCTCTTTGAGCTGCGAGATGCGCAAGGGCGAAAGCTCTTGCGCGAAGCTCGAACCAGACAGGGCCAATGCGACACACAGCCACAGGCAGTTTTTCATTTCGTCTCCTTCGGCCTTCGATACAAATAAATGAATCTAGGAAAGAATAACGAAAAGTGCGGTCGTGCGCAAATGGACGTCGGAAAATAAAAAAGCCGAGGCGGCCATCCCTTTATCGGGCAGCCCGGCCCTTTTCTTTTGCCGTATCGTTGACGAGCAGTCGGACGAGATAAACGTTGGAGGGAAGTCCCGTGTTGAAGCTAGGGAGCTTCATGGTGTGAAGCACTTGCATCTGAATCTTGTCTTTGTTCTGTTCGTAATGGGTGAAATGATAATTGTGCTCGGCATCGAGCAAGGCAAAAAGAGGACGATCGGGGTAGCGCTTGTGAATGTTCAGCACGGTCGGAACGGGGTCGGCATTCGGAAGAGGCGAGACGCGCGGTTTGAGGGACAGGAAGAGCTGGGGCGCCCGTTCTCCAAAGACGACGGCGTTGTCGGGCACGAGTTTGGCGAGTTCGCTGACGGCCTGTTTGTGCAGATGCCCCCGCTTCGTCAATTCAATGCAGCCATTGCGCCATACGGGGCTCGCCAGCGTTCCTCCCACGAAAAGAAGGACGAGGAAAAGGTACCAATGGCCGCTGCGGCGGAACCATCCAGGCAGACCCCATACGACGAAGAAAAGGATGACTGAGCCAACCACAAGCAGGCAGGCCACGGTTTTCATGCTGATCGAAAAAACGGGCGTGAATTTGTAGGCCTCTGAGAGCGGAAGCAGGGCATAGCAGATGTCGGCGACCGCGAGCGATGAGAACAGCAGCCCGGCGAGGCTCCACGGTGTCCATGGGCGCTGGCGTGCCCACAGGCCCGTCAGCATAAGAACAAGGGCCCCCGCAAGAATATACAGGCCATTGGAAGACCAGACGATTCGCTGCGGCAGATTATAGGCGTTGGACAGCAGATCGGTAAGGGTGTTGACTTCGTTCGGCCCGATGGTGAAAGAGAGAAAGGTTCCGAGGATGAAGAGGAGGGTCAGCGCCAGCAGCGCGAAGGTGAGCCTGCTGTCGTGCCCCATCCAGAGTTTCAGGTCGTGGCGAGCTTCTAGCCAAACGATGGGGACAAAGACAATAATGGGTATGTAGTAGTGCGCGTAGAAGACGGGCAGGATGCTGATGCTTAGCGCATAGAGCGGAAAGGTGAAGTAGAGCAAGAGACGGCCATCCCAGCGTATGGGTTTTTCGGTGAGTCGCCTGAGTAGCAGAAGCGTGGGAAACACAAAGAAAAGAGGCACCCAAAGCCCCAGCAAGCCGTCGGCGGGGCACCGCGGAAAAGAGGACAGCCCCTTCAGCGTGGAGAGCCAGTCGAACGGGTTGGGCATTGGATACCCCGAATTGGATGTTTTCAGCAGAAAGTCGATGGTGACGCCTTGAGAAACCGCGTCTTCGTGAATCAGCCAGCGGATCAATCCGAATTGCAGGCACACCGAGGCTATGAAGCCCCCCAGAAACGAGGCCATGCGCCGCGGGCGGTTGGCGGGGTGGGAAGCCATCGCGGCACCGCTGAGACCGAGAAGGAACAGCACCCAAATGGACTGTTTGACCCATAAACCGAGGCCCAAAATGCAGCCGCCTAAAAAGGGGAAGAGCAGCCCTTTCTTGCGGGCTACGATGTAGCCGAAAAACAGAACAGAGGCCATCAGCGTGTCGTTGCACGCCGTTCTGCCATACACGACAAGGAACGGGTTCGACAAGCAGCAGGCGCAGAGCACAAAGGCGATCCAGGCCAGCGTCTTGCGGGACAGAAAGAAAAACATGCACAGCCATGCGAGTGTGCTGATCAAGAAAGGAAGCACGCGGTGTGCCCACGTGGTTTGTCCAAAGATTGAGAAGGCGAACCACGCCAAAACATGGGACGAAGGGCAGATGGCATAGGTACAGGGAGACGCTCGGATCGCATTGACGAAGCGACCGTATAGGAGCTTTTGTTTTCCGCCGCTGGTGTAGTAGCCCTCATCCGTGGCGAAATAGCCATACTCCATGAGCGAGGGTGTGCCGCTGTCGCAGTCGATCCACGCCCAGCGAGTGAGGATCAGCAATAAGAGCAGTAAACCGCCAAAAAAAAGACGCGATGAGATGGTTCTTCCAAAGAAAAAGTTCACCATCTATGTAAACCTCCTACCAGAACGTAATTCATATTTACACTTGAAATCTAGCACAACCGACAGATGTGTTCAATCCGCTTTTTTCTGGGAAAAATATTGCGCCATTAAATCAATCGTGTGAAAATTCAAACCAATCATGAGTCGGAGTATCATTTATCGGCAGGTGTGGTTGTATCGATTGGTCATGATGCTGCTGTATCGCGGTTCTTACAACGCTAGGTTTGAGCGCGTGTGCGCACTGCTGCGCGATGAGGACCGTTCGGTGCTTGAACTTTGCTTCGGCGATGTGGCGATTGCTGAATTCTGTCGGCAGAACAGCAAGGCGTGGGTCGGAATGGATGTGAGCGAGGCCTTCGTAGCCTTTGCCGCGCGCCGGGGTTTTGATGCCCGCAGGCAAGACGTGCAGTCGACAGAGGTTTTTCCCGCGTGTGACGTCTGCATCGTGATGGGGTCGCTCTATCATTTTGAAGCGCAGCTTTCCGCGCTCTTCGGACGCATAAAACGTGCTTCGTCGCGGATGATCATATCGGAGCCTGTTAGGAATTGGACGCAGGCCAGAGGCGTGCGGGGTTTCTTGGCGAGGAAACTGACGGGCGTCGGGGCGCGGGAAGAGCGTTTCCGTTTCGATGAGGCCTCTCTAGTCCGCACGCTGGATGCGCTGCGGGACGAGGTGGGCTTCACCTATCGCATTGTCGATGTTTCGCGCGACATGATTGTGGAGGTCGTATGGTCGAGCTGAGCGTGGTGGTTCCCGTATACAACGGCGAGGCGTGTCTGGAGGAGCTGGCTCGGCAGGTAGACGAGGCCCTCGGCGGATGGTCTTACGAGCTTGTTCTGGTCGATGATCGAAGCACCGATAACGGCTGGAAAACAATTGAGAAACTGTGTGAACGCGGCTCGCATGTCGTTGGCGTTCGCCTGCGAAAGAACGCGGGGCAAGACAACGCCATCCTGTGCGGACTTCGCAAGGCGCGGGGCGTCTTTGTGGCTGTTATGGATGACGATCTGCAGCATTCTCCCGGCGATATCCGCGTGCTGTACGAGCAGTGCAAGGCTCACAATTGGGACGTCTGCTATGCGCATTTTCCTCGGATCAAACAGGTGTGGTGGAAGAACGCGGGAAGTTGGCTGAACGACAAATTGGCGGACATCGTTCTCGATAAACCCAAGCAGCTCTACCTTTCTCCCTTCAAAGTGATGCGGCGCGAGATCGTCGATGAAGTCGTCAAATACACGGGAGCTTTCCCCTATATGGATGGACTGATCCTCAATGTGACGCACGACGTCGGGCAGGTCGAGGTGCTCCATCACGAGCGCTACCGGGGCGAAAGCAGCTACGACATGGCCAAGTCGTTTCTGATATTTTTGCGGGTGGCCACCGGTTTCTCGGTCTGGCCCTTGCGGTTCGCATCGTGCCTCGGCCTTGGATTTGCGGTGTGCGGCTTCGTTTTGGCCGTCTTCTACCTGATTCAGTATCTGGTGATGGAGGACCGCGTCGAAGGCTGGGAGACGCTGGTTATTCTGCAGTTGGTGATTGGCGGGCTGTTGCTGTTTTCGGTCGGCGTGGTGGGAGAATATCTCGGCCGGCTCTATTTGAACTGCAACGGAAAACCCCAGGCGACGATCAAAGAAACACGAAACCGTTGAAGAGGCGAAGCGGACATGATTCCTTTTAACAAACCCTTTCTTATCGGCAAAGAGCTCGACTACATCGCACAGACCGTTGCCCACGGCAAGACGTCCGGCAATGGACCATTCACCAAGAGGTGCCAACATTTTTTTGAGGGGAAGTATGGCTACACCAAGTGTCTGCTGACGACCTCGTGCACCGATGCGCTCGAAATGGCGTCTCTTTTGTCCGACATCCACCCCGGAGACGAAGTGATCATGCCGTCGTTTACGTTTGTTTCGACGGCGCTGGCGTTTGTTCGTCAGGGCGCAAACATCGTCTTTGCGGACAGCGGCGAGCAGCACCCCAACATCGATGCCGATGCGATCGAGCCTCTGATTACGTCGCGGACCAAGGCGATTGTTCCCGTCCACTACGCCGGTGTCGCCTGCGACATGAGAAAAATTCTGACGCTTGCGAAGCGGTACAACCTATTGGTCATTGGCGACTCTGCGCAGGCGATTGACTCCTACTACAAGGGCGATTTGTCGGGCGTGGAGCTTCCGTGGCACAAGCAGCTGAAGAAACGCGGCAACATGTATCCGTTGGGGGGAATCGGGCACTTCGGCTGTTTCTCGTTCCATGAAACAAAGAACGTCCAGTGCGGTGAAGGCGGCATGCTGACGATTAACGATCCGCGCTTTATCCGCCGCGCCGAGATTATCTGGGAGAAAGGCACGAATCGCGCAGAGTATTTTCGCGGCGAAGTGAGCAAGTATGAATGGGTCGACATCGGATCGTCTTTTCTTCCATCGGGCATCACCGCCGCTTTCCTTTGGGCGCAGCTGAAAGGCTTGCGCAAGATTCAGGACAAGCGCAAGCGTCTGTGGGCAGAGTATTACGAAGGCCTGGAATCGCTGGCGCAAGAAGAAGGCGTTTCGTTGCCCTTTATCCCGCCGTATGCAACCAACAATGCGCACATGTTCTATCTGGTCTGTGCGTCGTCGGCCGAGCGCCAACAACTGAAGGACTATCTTTGGTCGAAGGGAATTCAGGCGGCAACGCATTACGAGAGCCTTCACGATTCCTCATACTATCGCGATCGGCACAAGGGCGCTCCACTTGTTAACTGTGCACGGTACGTCAATTGCCTTTTGCGGTTGCCGCTGTTCTACGGATTGGAGCTGAAACAGGTCGACCGGATTGTTTCAACGGTGAAGCTCTTTTATGGCAGGGGCGTCCGAAAACACTGACCCCGGTGCAGCGTTCGGCGCGGTCGCAGGGCTTTCCGTCTCAGCCTGGGCGGGCTAGCCCGTGCCCCCGGATTAGTTGGCGCTTTTCAGCAGCTTAACGAGGACGGGCTCCATCGTCTCGGCCCAGACCTGATAGCCTTTTTCATTCGGATGGACCGTGTCGGCCATCAACTCTTTCTTGGGCAGTCCCGTTGGATCGGCGAAGGCGGGCCACAGATCGAGGAACGTCACGTAGCCGAGCGACTCCAGCTTTGCGGCGGAGCGATTGATCTCGCGGATGGGCTCAACGAAGCGCGCGGGGCTGCGCGGCAGCACGCTGAGAAGGATGATTTTACTCGCGGGGGCGCGCGCGTGGACAGCCTTGCAGATGGCCTCGATGCCTTCGGCTATTTCGCCCGGCGTGTTTTCGCGGGCGTTTTTGGTGCCCGTGCGGTTGTTGGTGCCGATCAGGAGCACGACGACTTTGGGGTGCAGGCCGTCAAACTCGCCGTTCGCGAGCCGCCACAAAACGTTTTGCGTGCGGTCCCAGCCAAAGCCCAGATTGACGGCGTTGCGCGTTCCGTAGTAGCGATCCCAAACCGCTTGGCCGCGGTGAACCGGGGCAGCCGGCAGGCCGCCGAACATGTGGGTGATCGAGTCGCCGATAAAAACCAGATCGACCGGTTGCTGCTTGATCAGCTCTTTGACCTGTGCATCGCGCTGATACCAATCGTAGAAGTCGTGCTCCAGCTTGGGCACGGGAATGACGGCGGTGTTTGTGACGGCGGTCTGTGCCAAGGAGGACGCGTTCGCCCCGGCGAGGGCGAGCAGAAGAAGGAGCGTGAAGGCGTTGCGCATGACGGTGTTTCTCATTTCATTTTTGAGGGGATTCGGATGGTTGGACCCGCGACCATGAAGTCGGCATAGCCGCGGTGGTGAAGCGTTTTTGGATTTTTGCAGGCCGGATCGAGCCAGGCTTTGACCACTTCCAGCACGAAGAAATTGTAGCGCCGCGCCATGCGCGCATCGACCACTTTGCACTCGAGACTGGCGAAGCACTCGTCAATCAGCGGCGCATCGACAAGCGCGGCGGGTTTGGGCGTCAGGCCAAAGGCTGCGAACTTGTCGGTCGTCCGCCCTGAAGTGTTGCCGCAGCCAGCGACCGCCTTGCCCAGCTCTTTCGTTGGAATGTTGAGCACGCAGGCTTTGTTTTTCATCAGGGTTTTGAAAGAGTGGTTGCGCTCGCTGATCACGCACCCCACGAGCGGCGGATCGAAGTCGAGCATGGTGTGCCATGCCAGCGTCATCGCGTTCGGCCGCTCTTTGTCGGACGTCGTGAGCAGCACGACGGGGCCGGGTTCAATCAGACGGTAAACTTTTGAAAGAGGCAGGTTTCGCTTTTTCACGCTTCCAGAATAAACATCGGCGAGAAACGCATCAAGCGGAATCGCGCAGAAGCATGCGGGACGGGGGTCCGCGCCACAGGAAGAGGTGAATGCGCGGGACGAGATGTTCCATTTGGTACCGAGTTGTGCTGCTTGCCATGCGAACGTGTCTTCGGTACAGTAAATTCATCCTACCGCATTCCTAAATAGGGGGTGGAACGGGTGTTCCTGCGGTTTGAGGTCGTGTGTCTAATAATGTTGAGGGAGGTCGCGATGCTTCGTTTATTGACGTCGGTTGTTTTCGGTTCCTTTGCTTTTTGTCTTGTTGCGGCTGAAGCGCCGCAGACCGCTCCGGCCGAAACGGCCGACATGGTGCGCATTTTCAACGGCAAGGATCTCACGGGCTGGAACGGCGATCCGCGTCTCTGGTCGGTGAAGGACGGCGCGATCCACGGCGAGACGACGCCTGCGAACGCCGCGAAGGGCAACACGTTTCTCATTTGGAAAGACGGCGTGACGAAGGACTTCGAGTTGCGCGTGTCGTTCCGCTGCAGCGTCACGAACAACTCGGGCATTCAGTACCGCTCAAAGCATATTACCGAGGGCAAGGTCTCCAACAACTGGGTGGTGCGCGGCTACCAGCATGAGATCCGCAACGAAGTGAATCTGCCGAACGTCTCCGGATTCATTTACGACGAGGGCGGCGCCCGTCGCCGCGCCTGCTTGGTCGGCGAGAAGGCGGTCTGGGCGGACGGCAAGAAGCAGGTTCTGTCCGAACTGATTGATGCGAAGGCTTTTAAAGACCTGTTCAAGCTGAATCAGTGGAACGACGTGGTCATCATCGCCAAGGGCAACCATATCCAGCACTATCTGAACGGACGCCTGATTTTGGACTTCACGGACAACGATCCTAAGTTGGCGCTGCTCGAAGGCATCCTAGCCTTTCAACTGCACGCGGGCAAGCCGATGTGGGCCGAATTCAAGGACATCCGTATCAAAGAGCTGAAATAAAGCGGCTCGAAAAACGTGGGCGGGGAACGGAAGTCTCGAACGCAGGGGGGCGAAATGTCTAAAGCGGTGTTGCGGTGTCTGGCTGTGGGTGCGCTGCTGGTGGGTTCAATGGTGCAGGGCGGCGAAAACGCCCGGCCTGCGCCTTCGGCAGACAGTCTCGCGAAAAGGGTGGACGCGCTGTGGAATGTGACGTGGACGCGGTTTTATGGCAGCGACACGCACCTCTTCTATGACTATCTGACGAGCTATGAGCCTGGGCGCGAATTGGCGCATCTGCCGACGGCCGCCGAGGTCGCGCGGCAGTTTCCCAACGAGTGCGGCTATGGCACCGGCATGGAGGACGGCATGATTTCGGCCGGGGCCATGCTCGCCCTGATCGCCGACCGGTACGAGGTCACCAAGGAGGAGGTTCTCCGCGCGCACGCCTACGATGTTTATCGGGGCATCCGCCTCTGCGCCACGGCTCACGGGGTGACGGGGTTCCTGGCCCGCGCGGTTTGCCGTGAAGACCTCAAGGGCATCTACCCAAACAGCTCGCGGGATCAGTACACGCACGCCGTGCACGGCCTCTGGCGTTACGTCCACAGTCCGCTTTGCAGCTCCGATACCAAGGCCGAAATCGGCGTGCTTCTGTCCGCCATTTCCGACCGCATGACGCGGAATGTAACGGCCGAGAACAACTACGATTCGCTGCGGTCCGATGGAACGCGCGATACCCGCGGCATCAGCCGGATGTGGAACGTCATGGGGCACGAAGCCGCGCGGCTGCCGATGATCTATGCCGCGACGTGGGACGTGACCGGCCGGCGCGAATACTACGACCTGTACCGGAAATATATCGGCCCTGCCGTTGAGCAATCGCGGATGATCGGGGATCGCAACCCCACCTATGCCCTGCTGCAGATGCAGTGTTCGCTGGAACTTCTGGCGTCTCTGGAATCGGATCAGGGGCTGAAGCAGCAGATGCGTGAGATCATGCGCGGTGTGGCCCAGCGGTGCGCTGTTCGCGCGGCCAGCGCCGACAGGGAGGCGCCGAAGCTCGATCTGACTGCGGTCTGTACCGACTGGCGAACGGGCGAGGGGCTTGGCTCCAAAGGGGCCTACCGCAAAGTCTGGTACAACATCCGCGAAAGCGGTGAGGCCGCCGTGACCGAGTTGATGGCCGGGAAAGAATCGTTTCCTCCAGAGCAGAGAGATCTCTTTTCGCGGGCCCTTTTGCGGGTGAACGCCGACCGCGTTTCAAGCTGCGGCATCTTCTATCTGCAAGCCGCCTACTGGAAGGCGCGCAAAGAGGGGCTTCTTGATTAGGCAACGGACTTTAGGCGGCGGAGGCGGCGCAGTTCGCAAACGACGGCGACGCCGGTAAGCACGGTGGCGAGGACGTCCGAAACGGGGTTTGCCATCCAGATGCCTGTGACGCCCCAGGCGTGGGGCAACAGCAAGATCAGCGGCAGCAGGATGATCAGTTGGCGGAGCAGGCTGAGGAGGATGGCAAATTTCGGCAGCCCCACCGATTGGAAATAGGTGATCGTCACGATCGTCAGGCCGACTCCGGTGAAGGCGAGGCAGAAGATGCGCAGCGCCCGCGTGCCGGCCGCCAGCAGGGCAGGATCATGCGTGAAACAGCGCAGGATGGGCCACGCGAGTGACCAGACGACCGCGGTGGAGACGAAGCAGAGCAGCGTCGCGACCTTCATGGTGAAGGTGTAAGCCTCGCAGACTCGCAGGAAGTTTCTAGCCCCGTAATTGTAGCCGACAATCGGCTGCATCCCTTGTGTCAGGCCAAAGATCGGCATGAGCATCAGAAACACGATGCTGTTGATGATGCCCATGGCCGCGATTTGCACCGTGGCCGCTTGCGTTGTGGCAGACCATTTCACAAACGAAGTGTTGTAGGCCACGTTGATCAACCCCGCCATGAGCTGAATCGCGAAGGGCGAGAGGCCGATGGCGAAAACGCTCAGCAGCATCCGCGGATAGATGCGGATGCGTGCCAGACGGAGTCGGACCACGCTGTTCTTTGAGAGAAAGTGGTGGAACGCGTAGAGGGCGGAGCAAAACATGGCGATGTTGGTTGACCACGCGGCGCCTGCGACCCCGAGGTGAAAGCCGAAAATGAAAATGGGGTCGAGGACCGCGTTCAGGACGGCTCCAAAGATCATGCAGCGCATGGAGCAGCGGGCGTTTCCTTCCGCCCGCATGAGGTTGCTCAAGCCGAAGCTGAGGTGCGCAAACATGTTGCCGAAGAGCACAATGCGCAGGAAGCTGCGGGCGTAGGGAATGGCCTCGGGCGTGCCGCCGAACAGCGGCAGAAGATCGTCAATGAAATAGAGCCCGATAAACGGCAGGGTGAGCCCGAAAAGGATTTTGACCGCGACGCACTGGCCCAGAACTTTTTCGGCATCGATCCGGTTGCGCTCGCCCAGCTTGAGCGAGAGCAGCGCGCCAGAGCCCACGCCGATCAGCGTGCCGAAGGCGATGAGGACCATCATGATCGGGAAGGCGAGCGCCAC
>Ga0116171_10006363_pt1 | contig 10210 bp, 10 predicted proteins | sample AD_JPNHW2_MetaG_FD_89798 | JGI IMG/M metagenome (GOLD analysis project Ga0116171, IMG submission 89798) | Active sludge microbial communities of municipal wastewater-treating anaerobic digesters from Japan - AD_JPNHW2_MetaG | ecosystem: Engineered > Bioreactor > Anaerobic > Digestate | place...
GCAACGATCAGCACCATTGCAGCAATTCTTGCAAAGGTTGTAAGGAACGGAGTCCTTCTGCCGGTCATGGTCAATACTGGTTTTTCGGCCGCTTCTATCCTGCTGTTCAGTTTTTCCCAGGCTTTATCGACATCAACCGGGTCAGTTCCGGAAAACTTCAGGTCATTCCACTTTTTCATTATATCTGCTTCTTCACTGACCAGGGCACGGGCGTTTTCGCCGTCACTGTTCTCCTCGCCGGAGAGCCATGCGGCAGCACCGGCCCAATCCCGGTCATTCCATTTATCTGTTTCATTAATCTTTTTCATCACTCTGCAAGTGCTTTTCTGAACTCCTTCAGTGCCTTTCCCATATCTGCCTCCACCGTTTTGAGGGAGACAGCCAGTTTGTCAGCTATTTCATTATACTTCAGACCTTCGAAACGGTTCAACCGGAAAATCATCCTGCATCTTTCGGGCAGTCTCTCGAGCACCCTTGCCACCCTGGACTGGAGTTCATTGTAATAGATTGCATCTGTTACCGGCTCCGAGGTCACTTCGGCAGCAGCCTGAATCTCATCTGCGTGACGGCTGACCACCTTTTGGTGTTCTATTGAGTGCAGTGCCCTGTTGTGCACCGACCTGAAAAGGTAACCGTTCAAAGAACTTTCTATCCTGAGATTCTGTCTGTCCTGCCACAACCTGAAGAAGAGGTCCTGGACTATCTCCTCAGCTTCGTCATGGTCCCTGACAAGTGTCCGGGCGTAGCGTACCAGTGAAGCATAGGAAGAACGGAAGAGCCTTTCAAATTCCTGTTTGTCTCCCTTCCGGATCCTTCCTATGACTTCACTGTCGCTGAGCATGGGCAGTTTCCCCCTTCCCGTTTATTCTGTCCTGTCGCTGAATTTCACCTTCCTGCTGAGCTTGCGGATGGCTGCCTCGATGCTCTGGTCAGGCTCAATTGTGTTGTAGTCGCCCCAGAAATCAGGATCAGCAAAGGCTGCAACCTCTTCGGTGAAGAAGTCGGTAGGCTTAATCCTTTCCTTGTTTGAGAACTTCACAACATCCTCTTCGGTGCGATCAGTGACTGCAAGCTCAGACATGGTTGTATAGTTTGTATTGAAGAGCTTCTTTTTCCAGTCGACCTTGAACTTGACCTCGGCCCTTGAGTGGGTGAAGTACCACTTGCCGCCCTGTTCACGGTAACGGACCATGTACGAAGTCAGTTCCGGGGTTACCTGCATGCCCATGGGTTTCTTCCTGATGAACATTGATGCTGCAAGCTCCTTGTTTTCAAGGTTGAAGGAGAACTCGACCTGAGCCACGGCATAGGTTTCGATGTCAATGAAGAGACGGCCCTGGTAAAGGGGAGTTGATATCGACGGCTTCTGGTAGAAGTTTATGACATAATTGGTACGGTCATCAATCATTGCTATGTTCGAGAGCTCGAGGTCATACTGGGCGAGCGCTTCCGTGGTAAGGAAGGTCTCCGGGTTCTTCACGACGTCAAGATACAGGGTTGTGGTAGGACCGCCCTGCAGTTTGAAGAGGACGGTATCCATTTTCTCAACGTCATTGCTCTTTCTGCCCTTGTAGATTCTGACGGCGTCATACCTGAGGTTGTTCTGGTACGGTGCCTTGAAGACTTCAACCACGGCTTCGCCAATTGAAATATAGGTACGGTTCTTGCGTATCGTCTCGCGGTAGAAGCCGGTCATGTCATTGGCAACTGCAGGGTAATTCTCGTCAAAGTGTTTGATAACCTGTTGTATGATCTCTTCAGGTATGAGAGGTTTTACAATGACCTCCTTGATAGGTATCATTGCCGTCTCAAGTTCTATGACGTTACGCTGCCCGTTGGTCTTCATTTCGTCAAGTGACAGCACCTTGTTCTTGTAGCCGATGTAAGAAAATTCAAGTTTGCCTGTCTCATTGCCCGAAAGTTTCAGGGTGAATTCCCCGTCAAGGTTGGTTACCGTAGAGACGTTGCTTCCCTGTACAGATATACCTGCGAACACCAGGGGCTGGTTGGTCTCGGCGTCAACTACTCTTCCGCGGATGGTTGTCACCTGCTGCGGTTTGTCCTTGCCTCCTTTTCCCGGGGCGGCTGAAACTGTCATGTCGCCGGCGGTCATAACAAGAAGCAGTGCCGAAGCAATTGCTGTAAAGAGGATCTTTGTTTTCATGGTCTTTTTATTTTTGTTGTTTGTAATCCGGATCATTGTTTCGTAATAATGACCGGATTGGTCCCCTCTTCCCTATACATTGACCGGAAAAAATTGTTCATTTGCCTTTGTCATGGCACTTTCAATCCTGAATGCAAGTTACTCTGTTTTCTCTTACGCCGCAAAGAGATATGCCGGCATTCACACCGATCCGCCTCTGCCTCCTGCAATAAGCGTGGAGCTGAGCAGTGTCTGCAACCTGCGCTGTCCGGAGTGTGTCACCGGCACCGGCCTGACCAGGAGGAGCAACAGCTTTATGAGTTATGACCTCGTCAGGGAGATTGCTTCGCAGTTCAGGGGCAGGGCCATGTCTGCATGGCTCAGCTTTCAGGGTGAGCCAATGCTGTACCCTGAGTTTTTCCGGGTGACTGAGCTCTTCAGGGGAATGAACCCGGTGATTTCAACCAACGGCCATTACCTTGACAGGGAGAATTGCATCAGGCTTGCCGATTCTTCGCTGAAAAAAGTCATCATTTCGCTCGATGGCATTACCCCGGAGACATATAATATTTACAGAAGGGGAGGAGATCATCAGCTTGTCATGGAAGGCATCAGGAGGCTTGCCGCCACAATAAGGGAGAGGAAGTCAAAGCTTAAAATCGTTCTGCAGTTCCTGGTTCACAGGGGCAATGAACACGAGGCTGTGGCTGTGGCTGCCTTTGCCCGGGAAGAGGGTGCACAGTTTAGGATCAAAAGCATGCAGGTGCTTGACCTTGCCCGGGCCGGAGAGTGGATACCGTCAGACCCGGCAAGATCACGTTACATGAAGGGTGATGACGGTACCTGGCACAGTGCAGGGTCTCCCGCCAAAGGATGCTTCAGGATGTGGACATCGGCCGTCATTACAACAGACGGCGATGTGGTACCCTGCTGCTATGACAAAAATGGCCTCCATGTAATGGGTAATCTGATCGACCAGTCCTTCCCTGAGATCTGGCGGGGCGGGAGGTACGTATCATTCAGGGAAAAGGTGATGCTGCGCCGCAGTATGGTGGACATCTGCAGCAACTGCCCCGAAGGAAGAAGGCTCTTTTTTTAATTGCATCACATATTGCTCATTGTCAGGTCGCATCCAATTACTAATTTTAAGCGAACCAAACCGGAAGCCTTATGAAGATCCTGAAAATCTCCCTCGTAACCCTGGCCGTTTTACTGGCTGTAGTTCTGCTTGCAGGTGTAATCATTGTCCCCGCCCTGCGCAAGTCGGGCCTTCCCGAGCTTAACGGGGAGAAAAGCATAGCCGGCCTGACGGCCGAAGCCAGGGTCATCCGCGATGAGCGCGGCGTACCTCATATCTATGCATCCAATGAGCATGACCTTTACTTTTTGACTGGTTATGTCACCGCCCAGGAAAGACTGTGGCAGATGGACATGGTGAGGCACGCCACCCAGGGCCGCTTGTCAGAGCTGTTCAAGAGAGACATGTTCAACACTGACTATTTTCTCAGGGCTCTTGGTATGTCAGACAAGTCACGGGTGGTTCTTGAGAAGGAGGATCCCGCTATACTGGCAACACTTCAGGCCTATACTGACGGTGTAAACGCCTGGATTGCCGGGTGCGGCAATAAACTCCCGCCTGAGTTTAAAGTGCTGGGGTACAAGCCGGAACAATGGACAATGATTGACATAACCAATATAATAGGATTCATTGGATGGGACCTTGCATCGTCAAACCTATCCGACGAGATCAATAACTATAAGCTTGGCAGAAAGCTTGGTCCTGAGAAGGCCTCGGAGCTGGATGCCAATTGGAACCTCGTGGATGAGGTGGTCTTCCCAAAATTCAAGATTGACAACAGGCTCATTGACAGTGCGATGGAGGCTATCGGGTCAATGAAGAAGCTGGAGGAGCTGGGGATAGTCACCCTCTCGGGAAGCAACAACTGGGCTGTATCGGGAAGCCGGAGCGAGACTGGCAAGCCCATCCTTTCAAACGACATGCACCTTGGGTTCAATGTTCCGGGTTTCTGGATGCAGGTACACCAGGTCATACCCGGAAAACTCAATGTAACGGGTGTTATTTTTCCCGGTGAGCCTTTCATTGTTGCAGGGCACAATGACCGGATAGCATGGGGGATGACCAACCTGAGCGTCGATGATATTGATCTGTTCGTGGAAACCGTTGATTCAACCGGCAACAATTACTTGTACAACGGCGAATGGCTGCCTTTCAGGGTGGCGGAGCAAGTGCTTAAGATGAACGACGATTCATCCCAGATGAGAACAATCAAATACACTCATCACGGACCGGTAATCTCCGGGATGCAGGGTATTGATGACGCCGTGCTGACGATGTGCTGGTCGGGTTTTGATTACAGTGATGAGATCAGGGCAGTTTACCTGCTCAACAGGGCAGGCAACTGGGATGAGTTCCGGGCCGCTCTGAGCAACTTCAGGTCAATAAGCCAGAACTTTGCCTATGCTGATGTTGACGGCAACATAGGGCTCAACACAGGAGGGGGCATTCCTGTCAGAAAGGGAACGGGTCTTCTCCCGCGCAGGGGCGACACGGGGGAGTATGAATGGAAAGGCTATGTGCCGTTTGAACTGCTTCCCTCATCCTATAACCCTGAAGAAGGGTTTGTCTCATCTGCCAACCAGAGGACGGTAGGTAAGGATTATCCCTTCTTTATCAGCGGAGAGTTTTCAATGCCTTACCGTATCCTGCGGATAAGGGAGATGGCCGCAGAGAAGCAGGTGCTGGGGATAGATGATTTCAAACGAATGATCACTGACAATCATTCAGCCTATGCAAAGATGCTGACCCCTGTAATTCTGAAGGGAGCTGAGGCTCTTACCGCCCCGGGAAAAACCGAAAGCGCAGTGATAGAAGAGTTGAAGGGATGGGACTATGCCATGGACGCCTCGCTGGTGGCGCCCACTCTTTTTGAATTCATCAGGATGGAGATGGCACGCCAGCTTCTTGGTGATGAGCTGGATGAGCTTTACGGGGCCCCGCTGGGCCGGCAGCATGATTTTTATATCTACACCCTCATGAAGGAGGGTCCGGATGAATGGGTTGACAATGTGGATACCCCTGAAAAAGAGACCATGGACATGATAATTGCCCGTAGCATCAGTGCGGCTGTGGATACGCTCACAGCCAGGTACGGTGAATTCGGAGAAAACTGGCAGTGGGGCAAAATTCACACCTTCACCCTCGAGCATCCCATGGGAGGGGTGAAGATCCTTGACAGGCTGCTGCAGCTCAATTCTAAAACCTATGGCGTGGGTGGCAGTTACCATACAGTGGAACCCTATGCCTACAAGGACAATTTCAGGACAAACCACGGCGCTTCGGAAAGGCATATTTTCAATACGGCTGACTGGGACAGGTCTCTTACGGTAATTCCAACCGGAACCTCAGGTATTCCGGGAAGTCCGTTCTACCTGTCGCAGACCGACACGTACGTTAATAACGGGTTTTACAGTGATCCGTTCTCTGATGCAGCCGTGGAGGCTGCGAAGAAATACGAGATGATTTTCAAGCCTGCCAGGTAGCCTGGAGGCTCAGGCATCTTATAAAAAAAGGGGTCATGCGCCCCTTTTTTTTTATACTGTCATTATCTCTTTTTCCTTTACTTCCATGATCTTGTCGACCCTGGTGATATGTTTGTCTGTCATCTCCTGGATGAGTCTGTCGCCGGTTTTCTCCTCGTCTTCGGGCAGTCCATCCTTCAGCAGCGTTTTAAGCTCATCGAGGAACCATTTGCGGCTGGTGCGGATGCTGATTTTTGCAGTCTCGCCCTCCTGCTTCACCTGCTTCACCAGCTGATGGCGCCGTTCTTCAGTAAGTGGCGGCACATTTATGCGGACGACTTCGCCGTTGTTAATGGGGGTCATGCCGATATTGGCTGCAAGGATGGCCTTCTCGATCACACCGAGCATGTTTTTTTCCCATGGCTGAATGAGTATGCTCTTGGCGTCGGGGGTGTTTATGTTTGACACCTGGGCCAGTGGAGTCATGGTCCCGTAATAGTCGACGGTGATGCCGTCAAGCAGCAACGGGTTGGCCCTTCCGGCGCGAAGGTGGGAGAGTTCGTACTCAAGGTGCTTAATGGCCTTTTCCATCTTCTCTTCGGCTTCGTCTTTGATCAGTTCCAGTTCTTCAGTCATATGGTTGTATTTATTCCGGTGGAAACAAAAGTAAACAAAATATTCAGAGAGTTATAATGGTCCCGCACCTGTCACCTTCAGCAACAGCCCGGAGATTGCCCTCCCTGTTCATGTCAAAGACTATAAGCGGCATGCCGTTCTCGCTGCACATGGCGAAAGCTGTCTGGTCCATCACCCTGAGTTTTTTCTCAATGGCTTCGCCGAAGGTGAGTGCTTCATATTTAACGGCTGATCTGTCTTTTTCCGGGTCAGCGGTATATACGCCGTCAACCCTGGTTCCCTTGAGAAGCACGTCACAGCCAAGTTCCACTGCGCGAAGTGCTGCTGCGGTGTCAGTAGTAAAGAAGGGGTTTCCGGTTCCGCCTGCCAGGATGGCCACGCATCCGCAATCAAGTGCTGCAGACGCCCTGTCCCTGCTGTAGAGCTCGCCGACGGGTTCCATACGGATTGAGGTGAAGACTTTTGCAGTGCATCCGGCCCGTGACAGGAAGCTTTCCAGTGCGAGGCTGTTGATCACCGTGGCGAGCATGCCCATCTGGTCTCCCTTGACGCGGTCATAGCCTTCACCGGTGCTGTCCAGTCCGCGAAAGATATTGCCACCGCCGATTACTATTGCAATCTGGCATCCTGCATCAACAACATCCTTTATCTGGTTTGCGTAGCTGGTCAGTACGGCAGCATCAAGGCCTGTGCCGTCAGGGCCGCCTGCTGATTCACCGCTGAGTTTCAGAAGTATTCTTTTGTACTTCATTATTATATTCCTTTTAATGATGGAAACGAAATTAGCAAAAAATGTGCCCGGAAGATAGCGGAAGCACTAAAAACAAAGCGGCGCTCCATCGAGGATGCGCCGCTGCATACCCTTAATGCGGGAGATGCATCTACTCTTTCTTGTCCAGGGTGTCAGTCCGGAAGATGTACCAGATGGGGCAGGTACGGGTCAGGGCGGTAACAGCCAGGATGATGGCAATAATAATAAATATCAGCCCTGTGATCCTGCCTACAAAGAAATAGAGGATTACGAGCAGTGCTGCCAGAACCAGCCTGACAGTCATGTCTGTTTTACCGATGTTCTTTTTCATAGGTCAATGATTTTAGTGTTACCAAATTACTAATAAAATGTCACACAGGGTGGAAAAAGTTTCTGTGAGGTCACCCAGGGGGAAAAAGGAAACGACGTCCTTGCGGGCGTCGTTCCATTTATTTTAGTCAGTTATTGATCAGACATTCAGAGTATAACGGATAAATCCGGTTGCCTTGAGGCTCTTATCGTGGCTCTCGAGGTACTGCCTGATGCTGAGTTTGCTGTCCTTTATGAATTCCTGGTTCATAAGGGTGCCTTCCTTGAAGAACTTGTTCAGTTTGCCCTGTGCGATCTTCTCAAGCATTTCTTCCGGCTTGCCTTCACGGCGTGCCTGCTCCCTTGCGATGTCAAGCTCCTGTGCAAGAATCTTCTCAGGTACGTCGTCCTTGTCCACTGATACAGGGTTCATTGCTGCAACCTGCATTGCGACGTCCTTGTATACCTGCATGTCAATTCCGGCTTTGCTGAAGCCAACCAGTGTGGCAAGCTTGTTTCCCGGGTGGATGTAAGCCTGTACGGCTGCTGCAGTGATGCTGCCGAAGAATGCAAGTTCGAATTTTTCACCGGTGATGCCGCTCTTTTCAAGCACGAGGTCATTGACCTTCTTGCCTTCGATGACGGTGTTTTTCAGTGCATCAAGGTCAGCGGGGGCCGTTTTGAGGGCTCCGTCGAGGATCTTGTATCCGAGGGCAATGAAATCAGCATTCTTGGCAACGAAATCGGTCTCGCAGTTAAGTGAGATCATCATTCCGGTCTTGCCGTCAGCGGTTGTTTTTGCCAGAACGACGCCTTCTGTGGCTTCACGGTCAGCGCGCTTGTTGGCAATGGCCTGACCCCTCTTGCGGATCAGTTCCTGGGCTTTTTCAAAATCGCCTGCAGCCTCTTCAAGGGCTTTCTTGCAGTCCATCATGCCGGCGCCAGTCAATCTTCTCAGTTTGGCGACATCGGCAGCGCTAATATTTGACATAGTGTTGAATCTGTTAAATGGTTGATTTGACTATTCTTCCTCTTCGGTGGTTTCTTCCACTTCTTCTTCTGCCTTCCCGGCTTCAGCCTCAGCGGCATCGTCACCCTTCATAACGGGCTTCTCCTCTTCATAGTCGGCAGCCCTGAATTTTCCCTTGCGTGAGCCTTCCGGCATCTCTTCCCTGTCAGCCTGTGAGCTGTCCTTGTCCTTTTCTGCCTTGCGCTCATTGAGCCCTTCGGCAAGAGCCTGGCACATGATGTCAACCACCAGTGAGATGGACTTGGCGGCATCATCATTTGCGGGGATTACGAAGTCTATGTCTGAAGGGTCCGAATTGGTGTCAACCATTGCAAACACTGGTATCCCGAGTCTTTTTGCCTCATGAACGGCGATATGTTCCTTGCTCACGTCAATTACGAAGAGTGCGGAAGGCTGCCTGGTCATGTCGGCTATTGAACCGAGGTTTTTCTCAAGCTTGGCCCTCTGGCGGGTGATCTGCAGCTTCTCCCTCTTTGAGAGGTTGTCAAAGGTGCCGTCTGTAGCCATTTTATCTATTGAGCCCATCTTCTTTACCGCCTTGCGGATGGTGGGAAAGTTGGTGAGCATGCCGCCCGGCCACCTTTCGGTCACGTATGGCATATTTACCGATCCCACCTTTTCAGCAACGATATCCTTCGCCTGCTTTTTGGTAGCCACGAAGAGAACCTTGCGGCCTGACTTGGCTATCTGCTTCAGTGCTGACGCTGCCTCGTCTATTTTGATGGCTGTTTTTTCAAGGTCAATGATGTGAATGCCGTTGCGCTCCATAAATATGTAGGGAGCCATTGCCGGGTTCCATTTTCTCTTAAGGTGTCCGAAGTGCACACCGGCATCCAGTAATTCTTTGAAATTGGTTCTTGACATTTTGATTGTGTTGTTAAGTTTACGTTCTGTGAAGTCAATTGCAGAGTAGTTCCTGTCTGGAAGTCAATGCAATTTAGATACTAAACCTGCATCTATAATAATTGCTGTTGAACTCCTAACGCTTGCTGAACTGGAATCTCTTGCGGGCCTTGGGTCTGCCGGGCTTCTTTCTTTCAACCTCGCGCGGATCACGCGTGGTGAAACCTTCAGCCTTCAGCTTGGGTTTGAACTCCGGATCAACTTTGATCAGAGCCCTGGAAATCCCAAGACGTACCGCCTCTGCCTGACCTTTTGATCCACCGCCGTCAAGGGTGACTGTGATGTCAAATTTGTCGGCAACATTGAGAAGGTTAAGGGGCTGCAGGACAACATACTGAAGGATCTCATTCGGGAAATACTGCTTGTACTCCCTGTCATTGATCATAATCTGTCCCTTTCCGTCGCTGAGATAAACTCTGGCAACAGCCGCTTTCCTTCTTCCGATAGCGTTGATAACTTCCATGTTTCTTACTTAATGGTTTTTAAATCAATTGATTTGGGTTTCTGAGCCTCATGTTTGTGTTCAGGGCCCTCATACACGTAAAGGTTCTTGAAAATGGCGTTGCCAAGCCTGTTTTTCGGAAGCATTCCCTTAACGGCATATTCAACCAGCCGTGTAGGATTCTTCTTCATCAGCGCGTCAGCCTTGACGATCCTCTGGCCTCCGGGATAACCCGTGTGCCTGATATACTCCTTGTCAGTCATCTTTGTTCCCGTCAGCGCAACTTTTTCTGCATTGATAACAATTACGTTATCACCACAGTCAACATGAGGTGTGAAGCTTGTCTTGTGCTTCCCCCTCAGCATCAGGGCAACAACAGATGCCAGACGCCCGAGTGTCTGACCCTCCGCATCTACAAGTACCCACTCTTTCTCAACAGTCGCCTTATTGGCTGAA
>Ga0116171_10006365_pt1 | contig 10207 bp, 8 predicted proteins | sample AD_JPNHW2_MetaG_FD_89798 | JGI IMG/M metagenome (GOLD analysis project Ga0116171, IMG submission 89798) | Active sludge microbial communities of municipal wastewater-treating anaerobic digesters from Japan - AD_JPNHW2_MetaG | ecosystem: Engineered > Bioreactor > Anaerobic > Digestate | place...
ATCGACATCAATGGATTCCTGACCGCCGACACGCTCAAAGCGCCGTTCCTCCAGCGCGCGCAGGATTTTAACCTGCACACTGGCATCGATCTCACCAATCTCATCCAGAAACAGCGAGCCGCCGTCCGCCATCTCAAAACGTCCTTTGCGCCGTTCCGCCGCGCCGGTAAACGCCCCCTTCTCATGGCCGAACAGTTCGCTCTCCAGCAGCGACGAAGAAAGCGCGGCACAGTGCACCGGGATAAAGGCACCGTTCTTACGCGGACTCAGCCGGTGAATCGCCTTGGCGATCAGCTCTTTGCCGGTTCCGCTCTCGCCCTGAATCAGCACCGTCGCCCGCGACGCCGCAACCTGCCGCACCGTATCAAAGACCTGCTGCATCTCCGGCGAGCTGCCGATGATATTCTCCATCCCGAACTTACTGTCCAGCTGCTCGCGAAGCTGACGGTTTTCCGTTTCGGCCCGGCGCGAACGCAGCACGCGCTGAAGCACCATTTCCAGCTGCTCCAGATTCACCGGCTTGGTCAGAAAATCGGTCGCGCCGTGCCGCATCGCATCAACCGCCGTTTCAATATTTCCGTAGGCGGTCAGCAGAATACAAACCAGTTGCGGTGACACCGCCAGCGCGCGCTGCATCAGCGTCATCCCGTCCATACCGGGCATCCGCAGATCGCTCAGCATCACGTCGACCGGCTTCTCACTCAGAATACTCAGCGCCGCCGCGCCGCTTTCAGCAATCAGAACGTCGTACGAACGGCGCAACGCCCGCGCCAGCCCTTCGCGTGTGTTCTTTTCGTCGTCCACGATTAAAATTACCGGTTTCATGTTCGTACTCCGTATTACGTACTGCGTATTATTTTCTAAAATAGAACGGGTTTATCCAAAAGGTTTTTGACTTTGTATTCGACCGAATCCTCCTCGATGCGCATCCCTCGTTCCTCCGGAACGATCTTCAGGAGCATTTTGATGATTTCGGTTAGAAACGCTGCACGATGAGTAAAAACCTCTTCTCCCAGCACATGTCTGATCCGGTAATACCAGCCACGGCTCTCACGCGCTGATCCCAATGCGTATTCATAGAACCGGGCCCGGTCTTTCGCGCTCAGCTTGGAATAGCCTTCTTCCAAATTGGCAGACACAGATCCAACAGCTCTATAAAGCTGATCCGAAAGAGATTTTATCCGCACATCCTGCACCACCTTCGACGCATCAAGCCAGGCAATGTCAGACAGAAAAAGAGCATAGCGGTAAACTTTCATCTTCCACAGCGCATCATCACTCAAATCTGCAGGAACCGTCTTTTCCCACTCATCATAATTCATAAGTTACCTCTTCCAAAATACGCAGTACGCAATACTCCTTACTCGTTACGCTTCGGCGCTTCGAGAAGCGACAAGCGCACATCGTCCCGCGGGAAATGCAGCGTGAAAGCGGTGCCGCGTTCCGGCGTGCTGCAAATTTCAATTTCACCGCCGTGATCGCGCAGAATCCGCTGCACAATCATCAGACCGAGCCCGGAACCGGTCGCCTTGGTCGTGTGATACGCCTCATAAATCGCGCCGAGATTCTCCGGTGCAATTCCCGGACCGTTATCTGCAAAGCAAATGCTCACGAAACGCGGCGACACGTCGATATTGATCTTCAGAATGCCGCCGTCCGCCATCGCCTGAATCGCGTTCTTAATGACATTAAAGAACGCCTGCTTCACCTGAACCTCATCGGCCGGAACCGACGGAATATGCCCGGCCTGTTTGCGCTCGACCAGAATACGGCGGTTTTCGACTTCGTGGCGCAGCAGCTCCAGCGTTTCATCCAGCAGCCGGTCCATCTGCACCGGCTTGCGGTCGGGAAGCGACGGCCGGATCGCGCGCAGAAACTGCGTAATGATCCGGTCCAGGCGGTGAACCTCGCGCTTCGAAACCTCGACCAGCTCTTTCAGGCTTTCGCGCGCTTCATAATCGGCCAGATCGGCCAGTTCGCGCTCCATCAGCTGTAAGTGGATCGTCACCGCATTCAGCGGATTACCGATTTCATGCGCCACGCCCGCCGCCAGCAGCGTCAGCGCCTTCAGCCGTTCGGACTCGATGGACTCGGCAGTCGTTTCACGCTCGCGCGTCACGTCGCGGAAAATCACCACCGCGCCCTGCTCGCGCTCTTCGATCGCCGAAAGCGGCACCATATAAAATTCCACAAACCGGTGATCCGGATAGGTTACCTCGATTTCGCGGCGAACCAGACGCTCCCACTCGTCGCCGTCCAGACTGAGCACCTTTTCCCAGTCGATATCGCGAATATAGCGGGCAATCGGCTGGTTTTCGGCGTCTGCGAGCTTAAAGCCGAAAAGCGCTTCCGCCTTGCGGTTGGCGTACCGGATGCGGGCGCCGCGCCCGACCACCACGATACCTTCCTGAATCGCCTGAAAGATCGTCTCCATCAGCCCTTTTTCGCGGGCCAGATGCAAAAACTGCGCCTGAACGCTGTCGGCGTCCATCCGCTCAAGACGATCGATCAATTTATCTAAAAACTTCGATTTCACAGGGAAATCCTCCGCTTAAACCGGGACAATTTGTACCACAGCTCCGGCGGAGTTCAACCGCTTAATAGCGCCAGAATGGCAAATGCCGATAAATTTTGTAGCCGAGGTCCGCGACCTCGGTTTAGACCGCGATCACGGATCGCGGCTACAAAACCATATTCTCGCCTCCTGAACGAGGACATCAAACTTGACCGCCTACCATCTTCCCGCAATAGTTCGATCCATCGGTTCGCAGGATGGAAAGTGTAAAGCGAAGTCGAAATTCACTCAGTAATACTATTAGACACCATGAAATCCAATCAGACAGATTCGTGGCCGTTCGACCAGCCTCGTAATTGCGCCGCCTTCACCATGCGACAGGTCTTGGAAGATTCAGAACCGATACTGTTAGTCTCGCACGATCTGGAGGATCATGGCTGGCAGTTCATCGGCAGCTCCGATGCTTCGGCGGAGGACGCCAGACTCGTTTGTTTAGAGGAAATTATTCGAGTTGACGCAACGGTTCTTGAAGTCGCAGACCTTCCACCAGGTTGGCGGGCTATTCGCAATTCGGTCGATGGAGCTTGGACACGCCTAGAACATTTACCTGCTTCTAAGAAAATATAGAGCTACGAACGTTCAAGCCCGCAGCATCACTTCCGCTTAAGGACGGCACGCCAGCCGGTCGGCTCTTCATAGACCGGCATCTGGACATGGCTGACTTCGCGGGCCTGTTCGATGATGTAGAAGGCGTCGGCGTCCTCTGCTTTGATGAGATCGAGAATCCATTTTACGTCTTTGCGGCGACAGACAATCAGCAGTTCGGTCACCGGCCCGTCGCGGCCTTCGCCCTCGAACGTGGTGACAACCTGCCCAGCGGCGCGCAGCTGCCGGGCAATCGCGCCGCCGGATTTACGGGTGAACGCGCGCAAAGCAACATGGCCCAGCGCGAGTTTCCGCTCCAGCGCAATGCCGACGACGTTTCCGGTGGCAAAGCCAAGTCCGTAAAACAGCGCCAGCACCGGCGCGGTGTGGATCTGTTTTACGATGGCGGAAATGATCGTCACCCAGAGAGTGACTTCCATAAAGCCGAGCGCGAACGCCAGCCGCGTCCGCCCCTGCACGGTGACAATCGTCCGGAGCGTACCGATGGAAACGTCCACGATACGGGCGCAGAAAATCAAAAGCCCGATCAGTAAGATGTGCCAGCTCAAATACAGGCTCCGTTAAAGTGCTAAAAAACCGAAACTGTTGCTGTCGCCATTTAAGCGGGGCAGACATTCCTGTCTGCCCGTCCTGCGCAGACAGGAATGTCTGCGCCACAAACAGAACATTCTTCAGCCGTGATTGGTGGCGTCGATAACTTCCAGAATCGCCGGAATTTTTTCTTTGAGAAGGCGTTCGATTCCGTTTTTCATCGTCATCCGTGCGCCCATGCAGCCGCGGCATCCGCCCTGCAGTTCGATGTAAACCTTGGCATCTTTAACCGTGGCAACCTTCGCGCCGCCGCCGTGACCGGCCAGCGCCGGATTGATTTCTTCATCCATGATTTTCTCTACGGCTTCGAGTATTTCAGCATCATTCATGATTCATGTCCTCTCTTTGAATAAAACGTAATCCATTGCCCGGCGGTTGTCAAAAGATGCCGCCGCCCCGGCTCTCACAGCTCTTCCTCGACCAGCCGGGCCGGTTTCTGCGGGTGGCGGGTCTTTTTGTGGTATTTCCAGAGTACGCGGAAAAACCGGATCAAATCCCGGAACGGAGCAATCGGGCTTTTATGCCGCTTGGGCTGCTTGGTGATCCGGACTGAACCGACGCGGATGCGGCGGGAAGCAATGTTGAGCAGCATTTCAAACTCGGACGGAAGCGACGAACGCTCTTCGAGAATAAACGGAAGCACGTCACAGCGGTAGAAGCGGAAACCGCACGGCGGATCGGGCACATACACGCCCAGCAGCCGGTCCAGCCAGTAACGCATCAGGCGGATCGTCCAGCGGCGTACCACCGGAATACGGTGCAGTTCCGCCATACGGTTACCGATGAGCACCGGCAGATGAGTGCGCTGATACGCCTCCAGAAACCGGGGAATTTCATCCGGATCATGGAACCCGTCGGCGTCCAGTGCGATCACCGCATCGAATCCGTAAGCCAGCGCGTATTTAAACCCTTCGGTCAGCGCGGCGCTTTTTCCGCCGTTCACTCTGCGCCGGATCACTGCAGCGCCGGCGGCTTCAGCGCAGGCTACAGTTTCATCAGTCGAAGCATCGTCCACCACGATCACATCCGGCAGATATTTAAGCGCCTTTGCAACGGCAGTTCCGACCGTCCGTTCTTCGCAGAACGCGGGCATCAGAACCGCAACCTTTTTCACTTCCTTATACTGTGCAATGGTCGCCATCAGCCGTTATCCCTGTTGCGGGCCAGCTCGTCGGCGCGGTAGGAAGAGCGCACCAGCGGTCCCGCCGCCACTCCTTCAAACCCGATTGCCCCGGCCCGTGCGGCCAGTTCATCAAAATGTTCAGGGGAAATAAAGCGTTCAACCGGATAATGTTCCCGCGTCGGGGCCAGATACTGTCCCAGCGTCAGCAGGCGGACGCCCTCCGCATACAAATCGTTCAGGCATTCGAAAATCTCTTCATCCGTTTCGCCGAGTCCAAGCATCAGACCGGATTTCACCTGCACACCGCCCCGCTCCGCCGCTTTACGCAGTGTGGCGAGCGACTTTGCATAGCTTGCCTGAGGCCGGATCGCCGCCTGCAGGCGCTTCACAGTTTCCAGATTGTGATTAAACACATCCGGCCCGGCATCCAGCACGGTATCAAGATGCATAACAAAGTCAGGCGTCAGCACTTCAACAGAGGCTTCCGGCATCGCTTCCTTCACCGCACGGATGGTCGTTGCAAAAACTCCGGCGCCGCCGTCCGGCAGATCGTCGCGCGTTACGCTGGTAATCACAATATGCCGCAGGTTCAGCCGCCGGGCCGCTTCGGCCACGCGTGCCGGTTCGTCATAATCAACCGGACCGGGCCGGCCGGTATTCACATTGCAGAAGCGGCAGTTCCGTGTGCAGGTATTGCCCAGAATCATCACCGTGGCTGTTCCGCGGTTCCAGCATTCGTGGCGGTTCGGACATTTCGCGCTGGCGCAAACTGTATTCAGCTGAAGGCTCGCCAGCAGCTTCTGCACGTCGGGATACTGTTCATCCGTTGCAATCGGCCGCCGCATCCACTGCGGCAGCCGCTGTGCTTTGGGTTTCAGTTCACTCATTCCAAAACCTCATACTGAGAGCGTTTCAATCAGCTTCTGGAGTTTTTCGCGTTTTTCGAGCAGTTCGGCTTTCCGCTTTTCCTCTCCGGCAACCACTTCGGCGGGTGCCCGGCTGACGAAGTTTTCGTTGGAAAGTTTTTTAGTGATTCCCATGATGCCGTTCTCGACGGTTTCGAGCTGCTTCTGGAGCTTCTTGATTTCGGCGTCCGTGTCCACCAGACCTTCGATGGACATATAAACCGTGCCGAGCTGACTGATGCCGCTGGGCATCGCGCCTTCCGGCGTGAAGTCGCGGTCAATCCCGATGGATTCCGCGCCGAGCAGCAAGGAAACGGATACGATATCGTCACGAAGCAGTTTGGCGGAACGCTCCTGCGCCGGGCGGACATAAAACTTCGCCTGCTGTTTCGGCGTCAGATTATAATCCGTGCGCAGCGTGCGTCCGACGCGGATCAGGTCGTGCTTGGCATCCACATATTCAACGGTGCCCCGCTGCACGCCCCACGCGCTCAACTCTTCATACGACAGAGCCTTCGGCCACGGCGCAGTCTGAATGGATTCGCTGGATGTGTTATATCCCATGCCGTGCCACAGCTCTTCGGTGATGAACGGAATGAACGGGTGCAGCAGCCGGATGGCATTGGAGAAGACATAGTGCATCACCAGTTCGACTTCCTGTTTGCGCTGCGCGTCTTCGCCGCGGAATACGCTCTTGGAATATTCGACGTACCAGTCGCAATAGTGATGCCACATGAAGTCATACATCGCCAGCGAAGCGTCATTGAACCGGTGACGGGCCAGATTATCTTCGGTGCTGCGAACCGCTTCGCCCAGTTTGGCGAGAATATGCTGATCGTCCGGGCTGAGTTTCATCCTGCTGAAATCAATCTTGTCCGGATCAATCGCCGCGCCGGAAGCATTCATCTGCATGAAGCGCGCGGCGTTCCAGATCTTGGTGCAGAAGTTGCGGCCCAGCTCAAACTTTTCGTCGTTGATGTACACGTCCTGCCCCGTCGCGGTCAGCATCATGAGGCTGAAGCGCAGCGCGTCGGCGCTGTACTTCTCAATGATGTTGAGCGGGTCGATGGAGTTGCCGAGACTCTTGCTCATCTTGCGGCCCTGATCGTCGCGCACGGTGCCGTGAATATAAACCGTATCGAACGGTATCTCGCCCATGAATTCACAGCCCGCCATAATCATGCGCGCCACCCAGAAGAAAATAATTTCCGAAGCCGTCACCAGCGATTTGGTCGGATAGAAATGTTTCAGATCCGCTGTCTGCTCCGGCCAGCCGAATACGCTGAACGGCCAGAGCCACGACGAGAACCAGGTATCCAGAACGTCTTCGTCCTGCCGGATATCTTTCACGCCGCAGACCGGGCAGCTTCCGGGAACTTCACGGGCCGCCCATTCATGGCCGCAGGCGTCACAGTAGAAAACCGGAATGCGGTGGCCCCACCAGATCTGGCGGGAGATGCACCAGTCGCGGATGTTTTCCATCCAGTCGAGGTAAACCTTGTTCCAGCGCTCCGGCACAAATTTAATGCGTCCGTCGCGCACGGCTTCGATGGCCGGTTTCGCCAGCGGCTTCATATTGACGAACCACTGCGGCGAAAGGCGCGGCTCAACGACCGTTGCGCAACGGTAGCAGTGACCGACCGCGTGCATGTGCTTGTCGATTTTTTCGATCAGCCCGCCGTGCTTCAGGTCTTCAACCAGCTGCTTGCGGCATTCAAAGCGATCCATCCCGGCATACGGTCCGGCCGCCTCATTCATCAAGCCGTGATCGTCCATCACATTGATCGGCGCCAGCTTATGGCGCAGGCCGATCTCAAAGTCGTTCGGATCGTGCGCCGGCGTCACTTTAACACATCCGGTACCAAACGCCGGATCGACAAATTCATCGGCCACGACCGGAATTTCCCGTCCAAGAACCGGAAGAATCAGCGTCTTTCCGACCAGATCGCTGTAGCGTTTATCGCGAGGGCTGACGGCCACAGCGACGTCGCCGAGCATCGTTTCCGGACGCGTGGTGGCAACGGTGATTTTACGTTTTTCGTCTTTGACAGCGTACCGGATGTAATAAAGCGCGCCCTCGGTTTCAACGTGTTCGCTCTCTTCATCCGAAAGCGCTGTCGTACAGCGCGGACACCAGTTGATGATACGGTTTCCGCGGTAAATCAAACCCTTATCGTACAGGCGGCAGAAAACTTCAAGAACCGCCTTGCTCAGTCCTTCATCCATCGTGAAACGCTCGCGTTCCCAGTCGCAGGAAGAACCAAGCTTCTTGAGCTGACCCGTGATCGTATTGCCGTATTCTTCCTTCCAGGCCCAGACATGTTCCAGAAATTCTTCCCGTGAAAAATCGTGGCGGCTCTTGCCTTCTTTGGCCAGCTTACGCTCGACAACGTTCTGCGTCGCAATACCGGCGTGGTCGGTGCCGGGAACCCAAAGGGCATTCTTGCCCTGCATGCGTTTCTGGCGGATCAAAACGTCCTGAATGGTGTTATTCAGCGCATGGCCCATATGCAGAATACCGGTCACGTTCGGCGGCGGAATGACAATTGTCCACGGCTCTTTCGCCGCATCGGGTACGGCATGGAAGGCTTTCTCTTCCATCCACTTTGCATACCACTTCGCTTCAACCCCGGCGGGTTCATAATTTTTCGGTAATTCAGCCATAAATTTGTCCTGTCATTTATAAATCAACTCGCCGTTCCTCGCAGAGATGCAGAGGCCGCAGAGACTATTCGGGAAAATTATTCACAATCCGTTTAATTCCATCCCTCAACATCACTTCGTTGAAATTGATTAAAAGCCCCAAATGCATTCCGGTTAACTTCAAATAGGTTCCCAACTGCTTAGAAAAAAGGTTCTTCACGGTTTCGACCGATTTAACCTCTACAATCACCGATTTTTCCACGAGCAGATCAATTCGATATCCATTCTCTTCGACAACTTCACCTCTGAATTTTACGGGAAGATACACTTCTTCTTCAACCTGACATCCCGTATCGCGCAAGGCCTTCGAAAGGCATTTCCGGTATACCGACTCCAGCAGTCCCGGCCCCAGCTCTTTATGAACCTCTATCGCAGATTGAATAATGTCATGCGATATAGTGTTTAAATCTTTCATAAATCCTCTGCGACCTCTGCATCTCTGCGAGGGATCCGCCTCTATTTCCGACCTTTCTCTTCTTCAAGAAACAGCTTGTATTCCACGCTGTCGACCAGCGCCTCCCACGATGCTTCGATAATGTTTTCCGATACGCCGACCGTGCCCCACGTTTTCACGCCGTCGCTTGATTCAATCAGCACGCGGGTTTTAGCCGCCGTCGCTTCTTCAGGATCGAGAATGCGCACGGAATAGTCGATCAGCGACACCCCGGCGATCGCGGGATAAAATTTAACCAGCGCATCACGCAGGGCGTGGTTGAGCGCATCGACCGGACCGTCGCCTGTACCGTTCGCCGAAACGCTTTCACCTTTAACACTCAGCTTAACAGTTGCCTCGGAACGGCAGCCCGGCCCTTTCCCCTGCTTATCGACCGTAACGCTGAAACTCTTCAAGTCAAAGAAGGACTGATGCTGTTTGAGAACCTTTTTGATCAGCATCTGGAACGACGCATCGGCCGATTCATATTCGTAGCCGTCCTTCTCCATCTGTTCGAGCTGATTAAGTACTTCGCGGACCTCGGGCGATTTCCGGTCAAGTTCCAGCCCCATCTCGATCGCCTTCAGGAAAACGTTGCTTGCGCCCGACAGTTCGGAAATCAGAATACGGCGGCTGTTGCCGACCGATTCCGGAACGATATGCTCAAAACTGCGCGATACCTTGCGTACGCCGTCCACATGCATTCCTGCCTTATGGGCAAACGCGCTGTCGCCGACAAACGCCTGCTTGGTGTAAGGACGTATATTCGCCTGCTCGTAAACACTCAGCGAGAGCGCGCGGAGCTGCTTCAGATTTTCCGCCTTCGTCAGGCAGTTGCACCCCATTTTCAGCATCAGATTCGGAATAACGGAACTCAGGTTGCAGTTGCCGACCCGTTCGCCGATTCCGTTAATTGTGCCCTGCACATGTACCGCTCCGGCCTGAACCGCCGCCAGCGCGTTCGCCACACCCAGCTCGCCGTCATTGTGCGTGTGGATGCCGACCGGCGCAGCAAAGGCTTTGATCACCGCAGCGGTAATCGCCGCCACTTCGTGCGGAAGCGCGCCGCCGTTGGTTTCGCAAAGGACAAGGCAGTCAGCCCCGGCGTCGGCGGCAGCCTTAAGCGCGGCCATCGCGTATTCCGGGCTGTCCTTGTAGCCGTCGAAGAAATGCTCGGCGTCATAAATGACTTCTTTGCCGCGGGCTTTCAGAAACCGGACGCTGTCGGCGATCATCGCCAGATTTTCTTCCGGCGTCGTCTGAAGCACTTC
>Ga0116171_10006367_pt1 | contig 10207 bp, 10 predicted proteins | sample AD_JPNHW2_MetaG_FD_89798 | JGI IMG/M metagenome (GOLD analysis project Ga0116171, IMG submission 89798) | Active sludge microbial communities of municipal wastewater-treating anaerobic digesters from Japan - AD_JPNHW2_MetaG | ecosystem: Engineered > Bioreactor > Anaerobic > Digestate | place...
AATGACGACTCCGAAAAAAGAAAGTTATGCGACATATTACTCGCCCAGCCGAGGATGAACGCTCTCGTTGAATACCTGAAAGACAAGTACAATATAAAGGTAAGCGAAGATTCACTGCACATAGAGGATATAAACCTCACTCAGAAACAGTTGAAAAACATATACGGGAAACTGATACTCGATGCTTACGAACATCCAGAGAATGCGTCATATTCCGACCTTGCAAAGATAATGGGAAGTTTCGTGAAGAACTTCCCCGCACCGGATGACGATGCAGACTTCGGAAGGCACTTCATTCAGGTGATGCAGCCGTACAATGCCGTATGCGCGCAATGCAACCACGAGTTCGACCTCGCACCGAACATAACATCAATATGCCCTCATTGCGGACACAAATACGTATGGGACGAGGAATCCGGGAAGTTTCTATATTGATATAGTATTTATATAAATGCAATGGTCGGGATTCAAGTCCCGACCATTCTTTTTTTACTCCATCCTTCTATCCGTGCCGTGCATCTCGATATAGTTGCACATCGCAAAAAGTCTGCTTGCAACCCTCGGTCCGTACCGCTCCTTCACTATATCGTGCCCCATAGGTAAATTGGAGCTGAAAAGGGTAATTAAATCCGTCCTGTCTCCCCTTGATTCCACTATCCTTGCCATCACATCCATCCTGTTTCCCATATAAAGCGACTCCTTGGGTTCCGATCCGAAATCCTGAAAACCGACTATCGGACGATTGTTCCACGTCTCCATTTCGCCATCCTTGGCATAATCGTCGCATATTGAATCGGTCCTGACGTTATTCCAACATAAGTTAATGATGCCGGCCCTACCCGCGCTTATCCTGAATTTCTTAATTTGGGAATACAAGGACATCACTTCCAGAAGCACGGACTTGCCCGTCCCCGTCTTGCCTGCTATGTATATTCCCTTGAACGTATTCCCTTTGACCTTTTTCCCTGTCAGAGGGTCCATTGCCATCATATCAGGATCGTTGTTGCACCATCTGACCATATTTTCGTATGCGAACCTGTTGCCGTCGTCTATGCGGAACCCGGCAATCGAAGAATTCCCTATCGCGCATACAATCCGCATCTCTTCTTCGATGTCGTACGTCTTGTATATTTCTCGTTTGAGCATCCTTTCAAGACCTCCGTTTATCACGGATTCCATAGCCTTGCCTATGTCAATTAATCCTTCCATAGTCCGTTCACATCGAATACCGTTTTCCCCGAATCCTTACATTCGCCGTATGATCCCTCGCTTATCTTCGCCCATCTCGAATCGTTGCCAAAGAGCCAGTCGAAGTCGGCCTTCCATTTGCCGTTAGAACCCTTGAGGAACTTTGAATCCTCCATCTTTCTGAAGACATCCTCCATTACTCCGTAGTCGGAGCCCATCTCGGCGAATCTCATGCGCATCAGGCGCTTCCTTGTCTCCGTTATGAACTTAAGAGGGGAGAAGGACTTGCAGATGCCGTTGAACAGTTCCCTTACCTTGTCGTAATCCACATCGTCCGGCTCAGGGAAAAGCAATTCGGAATCCTTACATACGTGTTCCGGAAAGTTATTCAGGAACGTAGCAAGGTTCCTCATATAAGATTTCCCATATTTGTCTGAAACTTCCTTGTCGAAGGCGAATTTCACGGCATTGTATCCAATTTTCCTTATGAGGGACTCTATCTTCCGCTTATCCTTAGGCCTCTTGTCAAGACTCATCCCCCTGACCGGGCATTTGGAAGGATAGGACAGGTAAAGCGATTCCGCCTGTTCCTCGATAATCGGGATGTCGTCGCATATCGGTTCCGATTCATCGGATTCGGGATTCTCCAATACTAATTCTTCCGCATCTTCGGTATGCATATCATTCACATTCAGATTCACATTCGCTTCCGTCTCCTCGGTTGTCGAAACGCATTTTATTTCGGGAGAATTAAAGGCAAGGAACCGATAACCGTAATTTTCCATTATGGAAACGCCCTCGTCGGAGAACGCATACCAGCATTTCCTGTCCATACCGTCGCCGTTGAAACAGTCCTTCAGCAACATCCCTTGTGTTATGAGGCTCTTTAGCGTCCTTGTCACCTTAGCCTCGCTCATATAGGGAAAGTATGTCGAAATCGCCTTAACCGAACTAGCCACCCAGAAACGGCCTCCCTTCATACAGTCCCCTTCCGTAGCGTTCTTTGCTATCCAGAAAAAAAGATTGTCGGCGACTATCGCCTCCTCTATCCCGTAACGGGATGCGAAATCTATATTGAAATGATGATCCATATTTCATTTTTAGGCCAAAAACGCCCTATTTTTGAATTATATTTAAAATGCTGACAACTATACCAAAAATTCGTAAAGATGCGCCATAAGTCAAGGAAAGCGCCAAAGACGTCACCTTTCCTAAACGTTTACGCATAGGACAAAGATTAGAACGGAAGATCCTCTTCGCTATGGGGAACTTCCATCGAAATAGGAATCTCAGGTTTTCCGTCAATGTCGCCTTCGGATTTATCCTGTTCCTGGCTCGGAATCTGGAACTTGCCTACTATGATGTTGTGGGAATATCTCTTTTGACCGTCCTTGACATACTCTCCGGAAGAAATTGCGCCCCATACCTCTAGTTTGGCCCCCTTTCGGATGACATTGGCAAGCGACTTCGCCGATTCTCCAAAGATTATCATATTATGGAAAGTGGACGACGGTAAAGATTTGCCATCATTGGATTTCCTATAATAATTAGTAACTATGGTGAACGGAAGATAATCGTTACCAGACTTCGAACTCTTAAGCCCGTAGCACGAAAATACCCTGCCAAGTATGTGTACCTCGTTTATGTCTTTCATAATGCCAATATCCTTTTCACCTTTTTAGGCTTATCCATATTATCCGATGCCGTTTCTGTCTTAATGCTCGACTCTTCCGTGTCGATGTTTTTGTCTTCAGCACGGGCTTCGCCAACTGTTTCAGTTTCAGTCTTGAATTCTTCCGTTTCAGGGATGGCGTTGGCATCCGAAAGTGGAAGTCCCCCTTGGTATTCTTTCATACTTTCTCCGGAACCGAATGCAAGCGATTTCGAATTATTGTCACCGTCAATTTTAATATACCTGCAAGTAGTGCCCTCCATCATCGAAAGCACCGTCCTGCATTGGCCTTCGGTCAGGGACATCGATTGCCTTATGGTGTCTATGTCGTTTTTGCCAACTTCGTATTCATATACGGTGGCGTTCCTCTTGGAATAAATCTTGAGAATTTTCATAATTTTATAATTTTATATTTTAAATTGTTTTCATCTAAAATCATAGTTCATTTCTAAATGTCCTCTTCCTTTTCCCTGTCAGCCCAATCCCTGCGTATGCAGTCAAGGGCTATAAGGATATTTGAATTGAGGTATTCGGCTCGGACTATCGGCCTTCCGTCGAGGCTTATATATATGCGTCCGTGAAATTCTCGTATGTTCAGCCTTTCAGCCGAATCTTCTATCCTACGCATATGGTAGAACTTCTTTTTCCTTTCAAAAAATGCAATTATCTTTTTCATATTAAATTGTGTTGGTGCAGGTGAAAAAAAGAACGGGATGAAATTTAGGGGACAAACACGTCCCGTTCCGCATAAATACTAACAATTAAACTTGATTTTTCTTTAAATTAAGGACACGTCCCCTATCCTTCGCCTCTTCCGAATGCCGCTGACCGAACAGCTTTCATCTCCGTGTCCGACGCAAATGTATGGACAATATTTCAGATATGCAAGAATTTTTTCATTTTTTTTTACGATACGAATTAAAGCAAGCCATCGAACGGATCGTCCAGACTTATAGTATGGCCTGGAATTGCGACATCCACCGAAGCGAACCTTGCGGACTTCCGCATCCTTTCGATGAATGATTTCCTGTCGGAATTCACCGATGAAAGATGGATGAGGGTGACAGTCTGCAAGCCCTCCCATAGGTTCTTTTCCACAAACTCGCAAGCCTGCGCTATTGACAGATGCGATCTTTCCACCCTCGCCGCCTGAAAAGCATCCGCCTCTCCTCTTCCCACCCTTCCATAGAGGATGTCGTCATCGTAATTAGCCTCTATCATTATGTGCTCAGGGGCATATTTCTCTAAAAATTTCACATCTATCTTATGCGTATCCGTGGCGAATACCAGATTCCCCAATTCGGGACGATGTATGAAGAATCCGCACGGTTCTTCAGCATCGTGGTAAGTACGGAAAGGAGTAACACTGAATTTCCCAATCGACTTGGATCCCCGATAATGCAGTTTTCCCGATAAAGGGGAATCCGATATTCCCATCGCCTTTGCCGTCCCTATTGTCGACCAAATTCCTATGCCCATCTTCATCCATGAACGGACGAATCCCGAATGATCCCCGTGCTCGTGGCTCACCAAAACACCTTCCACTATTCCCGTGTCGAACGTCCCAAACACATTATCGGGAGAGATGCCGCACTCGATTACGAGCGAAGACCCTCCCCCTTTTATCACATAACAGTTGCCGGAAGAACCAGACCCAGCGACATATAGTTCCATATCGGATTATTTATCCAATCCAAGTTCGAGGTCGAATCCGTCTTCCATGCTTCCGTTTTCGGATGGCACGTCTTCATCGTCGGCTTCAGACTTCCCCGCATACGGCTTTACATACGTCTCCGCCTTAGTCTTTGCCGCGGTTACGCTTTTTTTTGCCGACACTTCCGCATTGAGAGCCGCGGATGCGGATTCAGGTATGAACTCGACATCCTTTGCAACCTCTTCGCTCTGATCGTCTATGCCGCTGTCGGATACGGATGGAATATCTCCGCTGTTATCGGAAGATGTCGACATAAACATCTTGACTGCCCTCGATATGACCGTCTTTTTGCACATCTCCTGTGTAAAGTTATTGTGCGCCGGCGAACTGCCCTTAGTCGCACCCTGCATCCATGCGGTTCTTATCTCTGCGATTGTCATCACCTCCACGTATGGAGGTCTTTCCGGATGTTCGGCGTATTCTACGGATGCCCAAGCACCGACTATCTTTGCGTTGTCTATGTTCGACAGAGCCTGTTCGTGCTTAATTATTGTCCTATTGCCGGTCTTGGTATCTATCGAGTATTGGAAGACATCCTTTTCATATATGACATTGGCGACTATGTTGCCGGCACCACCGTCCCTCTTCGCTATAAGCACCCTGCCGAAATATTCGGTCTGCATATCGAGACTGTTGTCGTGCTTTATGAACGCGCACTGCGCCTTGGAAAGGGAAAGCCCCATTATGCACATCCTAAAGAGGGCGTTCGCTACCGAAGCCTGCGTGACCTGCTGCAATATGAAGTTTCCATTCCTGTCCTTAAGTTCGGAAAGTTGCAGCATCGCCAGATAAAGTTGGTTGCTTGCGTTGTAGCCCTTCGGCATTATCACCCCTCCGTTGTTCTGAACGTCGGTCAATTTTTTCATAACCGCATTGGTTATGTTGGTCTTGATTGTTATCTCGTCCTTTTCCGTCTGAGTAAGGCTCTGCGCCTTAGCTTCGTTGTTCCTTGCATTGTTTTCCATAATCATTTTCTATTTTATTTTTGTTATTTATTTATTCCTCCACCCTTATCGACAAAGGGGAACCCTTTACCACTATAAGCCTTACCATCTGAGCCTCGCATCCCTTGGAAAGATCGCTTGTGACAGATTCGGCATTGTCTACGAATATCGGCGCATCCACCCCGAAATAACTTCCCAGAGCACGTATCACATCCATTCCGGATAGAATCCTGTCTCCTGTGTTCATGGAACTGAATGGCACGCCGTCGGCATTGAGTGCGATGCAGCACTCGACCTGTTGCCCGCTCACCGTATAGTCGAACATCTTCCATTTTACGAATGAGAAATGGGAATCAATCGACTTCTCAATCAGCGACATCTGTTCCGAACCGAAACTGTCAGCTCTGGAAAGTTCGTGTTCTAACGACGACATTTCCGCAGTCATTGCCCTTGCTTTCGCTTTTTCCTTTTCTATCTCTCCTTCTATCCTTTCTATCTCGGCATTATTTTGAAGAGTGAGCCTTATGGCGTCCGTCCTCTCCCTCGTCTCTTTTTCCTTTTCGGATATGGAAGCCTTCAGTTCGTCCCTTCTTGCGCATAACTGCTTGGTATCCGAGACCTGAATCCCTTCCATCATTTCGGTAATTTCCTTTTTAGCCTTTTCAAGTTCAGAATAGTCAACCCCCTTCGCCACTTCCTCCCTCGCCTCGTCTTCGGACTTCATTTTCGCAATGGCCTTTCTCCTCGTTTCGATTTCCATATTTAACGATGCCATCTTGACTTCCAATTCGCCTACTGCGTCAAGAATAGTCTTTTCGGATGTCTCCAGTTTCATAAGTTTCGTCACGTTATCCTTTCTGGATTGCGCAAGAACTTTTGCATCCTCTATCGTCTTTGCCATCCTGTTACGCTTCTCCCTGTCGAAACTTTCCCTTGCCTTGTTCTCGGTATCGTATATCATCGAATCGGGGAATCTCTGTCCGCATACGGGGCACATGTCGTCCGGTACGTAATTCAGCACTTCCGACTTCTGCGATTCATATTTCTCCCTAAGTGAAGCGATATTGGAATCCAAAGATTCAATCTTGGACGTAATGGACTTCGATTCCTTTTCGATTTCCTCAAGTTCAGACTCCTTTCTGTCCTTCTCCCGAAGAAGTTTACCCATTTCGCTTTCAAAATCGCCCAACTCCTCCGTCAAAGAATCACGTTCTTTCTTAAATTCCTTCACGGAGGATGCCATTATTTCATACATCTTCAAGTCCAACTCTCCCATCCTTTCCGACATAAGGCTCTTTTGCTTCCTATGCGACTCGTCGCTCTTTGCTATGTCGTCCAACCGCAATTCTATGTCGGCAAGTTCCTTCCTGTCCGCAAAGAGTTCAGAATAGAGCTTGTCTTCCAATGATGCGATGTCCTCTTCGACCTTGGATTCATCCACCCTTTCGGGCTTCAAACCCTGCATCCCTTCCAATTTAGGCTCGAACCTCGCAAGTTCTTTCCTTGTCTCGGATATTTTAGCCTTCACCATATCCTTGTAGTCGGACAGACTCCGGCCTTCGGCCTTGGACACTACATCGGCAAACTCCTTTCTTATGCCGGATTCGTCAATGTTTCCGGCAAGCTCCACAAGCATCTTCCTTCTTGTCTTCCAATGCGTATAGGAATCATCGATGAAATAAAGTGGATTCGTAATGGTTCTGAACACATTCTCGCTTATCCATCCGCTCACGATGGCATCGTATTGCGATTTTGTGGTGCACGGCACATCGTCCACGAAGAAAGCTCCCTCGTTGCCACAGAAGACCTGCTCTAATCCGTCCGAAGGTTTCTTCCATACTTCCCTCCATACCCTTTTTATCATTCTTTTCGTCCCATTGACCATAAGGTCTGCGCTTACCGAACATTCAAGATGGTGTATCGGCTCCTGCGTTTTCGGGTCTATTGGCCAGATCTCGAAAGAAGTCTGGTCCTGATTCCTGCTGTCTTTTCCGAAGAGAAGCCAAAGGAAAGCGTCGAAGATGGTGCTTTTGCCTGCTCGGTTGTCACCCGATATTTCCACATTCTTCCCCTTGAAGTCATAATGGGCTTTTCTCACCCTCTTAAAGTTGGTTATATCCATCGACAATATCCTTATTGCCGTACCATTTCCTTTTTCGTTGTTCATTTAACTTGGTTCAAGGAAACCCCGAAGTCTTTAGCTTCTGGGAGGAATTGAACCACTATTCCTTCTTTTTGTTTTTTAAAATACTGTAAGTCGGGATTGCTCCCGTTAAATGCTCATCGCCAATGTTATATGGAGGTTTTGTATGTCAGCAACACCGTTCCTACCTCACAGAACTGTTTAATCACTGACCGCAGAGCAAGGAACTTGAACAAACATTCCTTGGTGCCTATATATTCTCCACTAACGTAGCACCGAAGTGCTTAGGCTAATCAACTTGGGCTTTTGCAAGCCCACGAGTCTTTAGCTCGTGGGTAGTTGACTGTCTACAGGTCCGTTATCTCTTTCCATCGCCTTCCTTATATTTCTTGAATGCCAAATTCTTATTTCCCTTATATGGAATGCAATACGGGTAAAGACCTCCGCTAATGGTTCTATAAGGACAATCCCCATTCGTCAGTATCCTTAAAAACAATGCGGGATGCCAAAAGTCGTCTTCTCCCGATGTCACCAGGACCTCTTCAAAGGTATGGAACTCGTGCTTTGTCGGCTTTGTCGGTTTGTCCGCTATTTCAATGATTAAATTATCTTTTCCTGATTCAGTTATCCCTATTCCGGTGACACCGTCTTCCGAATACAAGTCGAAAGAATCTCCATTTTCGCCACATCTCTTAATCCCTAGAATACGATAATCGTTGCAATCTATATTCCAAGAAACAATTTCAACGTGCTGTCCGGATTTCGTCTTGATTGTTCCCTCGACCTCTCCCGACTGTATCTTCTTTGCAAGTTCAATGGTGAACGGTTTTATGACATACCCGGTATGTTCCTTCGGGTATCTTTCGAAGAACTTGTAGAATTTTCCATTAAGTATCACCTCTATCCAAAAATCTAAACCTTCGGGAGTCTTACCCCAAGCGAACCCTCCGATTTTGTGACTTTGAAAATCCTTGACATCGGAACGGCCCCACTGCTCCATCTGACAGTCAACCATTCTCTGCACGACCTCTATCGGAAACCCTTCCAGCTCTCCGATTAAATCCTCTTTTCTTACATTGTACGTTTCCATAATCTCCTAAATTTAATTGTTAATAATATTTTAATATTGCCTATAATTGCCATTACAATGCGGTGAAAGGAGTCTCCTTATGTAGTCTATCCCTTTCTGATAAACCAATGTCTTGAAATAGATGCATGCCTCTCCGTTTCTTTGAAATCTCTGCTCTATCACCCTGAAATAGTTGGCATCCACGAATTTCTGATAAGGCTGGTTGTTATACATCAGCACGCCGTTCCTGCGCAGGAACTCGAAGAGGTTGTTCCGTCCGAATCCGGGGATGCCGAGGACTTTGGACACGTCGTTCATAGGAACTGCATCCCGACTGTCGGATACGGCATCGAAGAATTCCTCCTTAGGGGCCATCCTTTCTATCTGCTCCTTCTGCCTTTCATTCTCGACCATAAGCCTCCGCTTGTCATTGAGAGTCTCCACAAGGAACTTTCTCGTATTAGCGTCGATGTCTCCGAAATAGAAGTCCACGAAGGTATCCGTACCGTTCACGAACCCTCCGGTCTTCCTTATCGTGGGAAGAACCGTCTCCGTCACCCAGTCCTGGAACTCCTCGGCTGTACGTTTGCGGCTCTGGAATATGCACCTATAGAGGTTGGCCTCGCTTATGAAGGTCATCCTCTGCGTCCCTCCGCACGTAAGGGTGTCGGCAGTGACGACACCCTTCTGCTGAAGTCTCGATCGGCAGTCGCTTGCGTTCGATATGCCTAACGCCCTGCATACGTCGGAAAGGCAGAAAAGCGGATTTGCGGAATTTCCAGATACCCTTACGTTCCCGAACTTCTCGCTTGTGAAAACACTCGTCTTTTCCATATTCATCTGTTTTCTACAAATGTATGCACATTTTCCGACAAATGCAAGAAAAATCGCAAAAAAAAGAAGGCACCCCGGTTCTCACGAATGGGGATGCCATAAACACTAACTATTATGAAAGAATCTTTGACGACTCGGACAGAACGTCCTCGCCATCGGCGGTGTGGTGGGATTCGAACCCACGATTGCAAGATGATTGCCGACGGCCCAGCCGCTACACACCACAAAAATATCAATTTCTAAATTTTTATGAATCGAATTAATCCCGTCATATATTCGAATTTCATAGCTATTCCAGATTATCTATCCGTTTAGTTATTTTATCGAATCCCGCATCTAAGGTTTTCTTCCATTCGGCAATGGCCTTCAAGGCCTCGTCCTTGCTTGTCTCGTCACCTAACGTCTCTAAGAATGATATTTTGTCATTCCCGAAATAACGGGCGATATGACACCCATAAGAATAATAGCAATCCCTCAGAATCAAGGTTTCGTAATGGATATTAAATTCAGGGAACTTATCGTGAGGTCCGCAATATACAGACACTTCCGTGATGAAAGTTATCGCCTTCCCCTCCATATTGGCACCTAACGCCATCCCTGCGGACATATAGAATCTGCCCACATACGTGGCTTTCAATTTGTC
>Ga0116171_10006368_pt1 | contig 10206 bp, 7 predicted proteins | sample AD_JPNHW2_MetaG_FD_89798 | JGI IMG/M metagenome (GOLD analysis project Ga0116171, IMG submission 89798) | Active sludge microbial communities of municipal wastewater-treating anaerobic digesters from Japan - AD_JPNHW2_MetaG | ecosystem: Engineered > Bioreactor > Anaerobic > Digestate | place...
TGGTAACATAGTTAAATAAGAGCATTTAATGAATCCATCTACTATCATAATGCTGTTTATTAATTGTATTGAAATTCTGTATTTAAGTTACTGATTGGCCAGGGGTAAATGCACCATAACGGTTAACGGTATGGGGCGTGGCGGCTAATGGATAGTTTCCTGTCGAGGTATACAAAGTTAAATTAGGTTTACAAAGCTTCAGTGGATACAGAAGACAGCCATGACCTATACCGTTTGTTAGCATGCGTTTTTTATTTATTTGTTTTATAATGTTAATCTTGAATTCAGTAATCTTTTTTTGATTTAACAAACACATCTTTATAAGCATACATTATTGCACTATCCCCGTATGCATTGTATATAGGACATGAATCTTGATTCGCAAGTGTTATTTTACAAAAAAGGTGATTAATCCCTGCTACAAATTTTAAATTGCATATTTTTATCAATGAATCTCTTGTTAAAAAGGCTGTATCAACTGATCTAAAATTTAAATTGCTATCAGGATTTCCGATTGTAATTTTATATTTCAATTTTGGAAATGGTGGGATTATCTCAAGAATGAAGCAATTATAGATGTTATCAGTTGTATCCTTGCACTTAATTATAGGACAAAAACTCATCGATCTATTAATACGATTACTGTCTGTCTCAATTACAAGTTTACCATATAAGTAAGAGGAGTCATTTTTTATGAAAGTAAACTCTTGCTTGTTATAATATTTATTTTTTGATTCATAACATGGACAATAGAGAATTCTTTTCCCATTTACATAATATTCTTCTCTAGCCAAAACACTAGTTGTATCAAAGTATTGAAGAACGCCATCTAGTTTATCATTCTTGTAATTCCTTCTTTCGAGAACGTTACCATTTTTTAAATAAGAATAGAATCCTCCTTCTTTTTTCCCTTTAATATATTCAAATCTGTTTAGAATCTCTCCAGTTGGGTAATACTTTGTTACAAAGTAACTTGATGTATCATGGTTATTTGGATATACTTTTTCAGAAAAGAGTGCTCCATTTTCATAGTATTCCTTTTGAATTTTACTTTTAGAGCATCCGAAAATTAGGAAGGGGATGAATATTAAAATAACTAAATTTCTCATATAACGGAGGTTATGAAAATGCATGCTAACGGGTGGCGGTATGGTTAGTTGCCGATTTCGAAGCACTTTCCTATCAAGTTACTACTACTTTTGATACGAGCTGTGCCGCTCGAATACCCACTGCACCGGCAATTAACTATACCGCGTGTTGGCAACTGGTGTTCATTCATATCCGTCTGTTATTCATTTATTTAGCTTTTATTTTCAAGCCATTCTCAATCTGCACCAACCTATCCACGAAGCACAAATTTATTTTGTTTTTTTGAGCGTGGGCAATCCTAAAACCGTCCTGAAAGGCGGTTACTCGGGCTGGAGAGGCGGAAGCTCTTTTGCAAGCCTTTGGTTTGAGCGTTGGCTCGTACGGGCTTGCAAATGTGCTTACGACTGTGGGTTGGCAATTAGTTACCATATACATCAATCAATTGAGAACAATTTTTTAATTCTTCCATTAATGGGATTCTTAAAAACTTAAAATCCTCGTACTTATCATTCTCGTAGTCAGTAATAAGCTCATCCAATGTATTAGAATAAGTCCAATCATTTTTGTTTTCAGTAAAAATTTTGTGTCTCCTTTTTATTTTTTTTAAATGGTCTTTAAGAAAACCTCTTGTTGTATCATTATACCTTTCCTTTACATCAAAAAGCCTATCCCAAGTTTCAATTTTCGCAGAATCACCAATTAAGTTGATTTGCAAATCTTGCCTTTCTAGTTTTCTTAAATCTTTTGTTTTGTCAATGATTAAGGAAATTTGAATAGTATGACTATTCGCATTACTGAATGGATAAAAAGCAGTTTTATTATTCTCTATCGGGTCTTTATCACATTTACGGTCAGAATTGCATTTGTGGCAAAGTGGTACAAGATTTTTGAAATTTACACTTAAAAACGGATAATGGGCTTTAGGTAAATAGTGGTCAAAAGCTTCTCTGTATTTGCTATCCTCTGATTCAAAATAACTCAAACCGCAACAAGGACAATATTTTAAGTCGTTTTCATCAATTAGTTTTTGATAATAATCTTGTTTTGTACCTGGTACTTTTTTTCTTTCAAGCAAAGTTTCATAAAAATCTACCAAAAGAGGTTTCATCTTATCCTTAACTACATCAGGTAATTCATCTAAATATTTTGGAACAGATTCTCCGTTACAAAGTTTTTCAATTTCATTATTTAAAACAAATGCATCTTTAATGTCTTGTTTTTCTTCTGGCTTGAGCTTTTTACACAATTCATAAATCGCATCTACTTCGGTTTTTAGCCAATCGTAAGAATCGTAAATATCTTTGAAATCCTTATTTAGTTTTGTGCTACAATCATCGTTGCATGCTTCACACCAGACAGAACAAACCAAGTGTTCAAGCATTGTGTGGAGCTTGAATATTTCATGGTCTTTAAGAGGTTTGTAAAGTCTGAGCATATTTACTTGTTTGTTTTTGGAATTAGTTGATTTAATCGGGCAAGTATTAAATCTTTCTCAATGGAATCGCCCAAATGCTGAATGCTTTTTTTAGCATTTATTACATCTTCTTCCGTTTTAATATTATTAAAATCAATCTTTTCCAGTTCAAAATTCGATAATTCCCCAATTGATTGGTCGTACTTAAATATCTTGTCGGAGATTTCTTCGATTGAAGTTCCAAAAGTTCTAATATTTAATTCATTAGCTGTTTTTGCTGAGATTGAACCAGTTGTTTCATCTTTATCAAAAACAATTACATTATTAGGCATACAGTCTGAAATAATAAAAGGCGAATGCGATGATAAAAGAATTTCTTTCATCATATTGTTACCGCCTCCTGCTTTTATGCTGTCGTTTAATACTTTGATGAATTTTGCCCGCCAACCAGGATTAAAATGCGTTTCGGGTTCATCTAATAATAAAAGACTGCTTCTGTCTTTAAGCATTAGGCAAATACCCATTGTATGCAAAAACTGATGTTCACCATCTGAAAAGTTGCGAAGTAACAATTCAATTGGTTTTGGCTCACCTTCAACATGCTTAAGAATTAAGTAATCCAAAAAATAGAATACATTTTGTTCGGGGCTTCCTGTTGGTAGTTTTCCATCAGTATAATAGCCTTTTGAACTATATACTTCTTCTTTGATTGAATCTTTTACAATTCTTGAATTCAATTCATAGAGAATCTGGAAAAACCGAAATAATGCAAATGAGCTTTTAAAATTATCTTGAAAGGCTTTTTTTGTGTTATCATCTACATAGAAATCAAGCCACATCAACTTATCATCTGCATACCAAGAAGTAGCACATTTCTTTAGTTTTTGGATTTGTGGTTCTAATTGCTTTAGTATTGGTGATGAAACTTTTTGGTCAATATCATGGTGAATTTTGTGAAGGTTTAAATTCATTCGGAAACTTCGTAATCCTTTAATATGAAGCTCTTTTTCAAGTGGTTTAAGAGTATCTTTATTCTCAAAAAGTAGGATTGACAATAAAACTGCCTGACTCATTTCGCTGTCAATGTATATAAGGCTACTTTCGGGTTCATCGTAAGAATAGTTTTTTATAACGGCTTCCTTGTATTCATCAAACTGAATCAATCTGTTTTTGATAAAAGGCAAACTCAAAATTTCATTCTCGCCAGATGAATATCCAACAACAATATCAGGTAGATATTCCTTGCCCGGAGCAGGAGCGTCATTATTTTTTGATGGCAATAGGGAAACATTAATTATTTCTTGTTCTTCTGAAAATGGGAAAGCCTGAATTGTCATTACAGGCTCTTTGCCAATTTCTTTTATAATTGTAACTCTATCAGCAAGTGCGGGAACATAGTGTTTCTTATTGTGGCTACATGTTAAGTACTGTACCTTAAAAGCATCTGGAATACATTTATTGCGGCGAAAATGCTTTTCAAAAGTTGTTGGACGATATTTAGCAACACAAAATTCCAAATGATAAAAAATAGCTGCCAAAGCTTCCAGAACATTTGATTTGCCTGTGCCATTTAAACCTGCAAAACAAAATGGTTGAAACTTGGGCATTTCGTTCATGCTTTTTTCGGTTAAGCTATGGAAGTCCATAGAAAACCCTGCATGCAAGCTCCTGAATTTTTCTCCTATTTCTAAACTAAGTAATTTCATTTCATAGCTAACTTTAAGCTTTTGCTGTTCTCATCGTATTCCTGAACTAGCTTATTATCTTCTTTTAGAATTTGAAAAACAGCATGTTTAGCTTTATCGTACAAATCTCTTTCTTTAAATTCCTGACTATTTAGCCTGTCAATAAGCCTTTGTAAATAAGCAAAATCGGTAATAATCTTTGAAAGGTCATTTTCTTTTTTCTGTAAATCAATCTCTTGAATTAAAGCATCAAGCTCAATATCGATATTAAAGTTCAGTTCTCCATTAAAAACCTTCTGAATTAAAGATTTAGTTAATTCATTTAATAAGTAATTTGACCCAGTTAGAGTACTGAAATTTTTTTCAACACTGATAATAATATTTTCAAATTTTTTCTGAATATCTATGGGTGGTACAGGAATTTTGATTTGTTTAATATTTGTTAGACTTAAAAAAGTTCTTCCTGCATTTGTCATAATTGACCTAAGTTGCCATTGTACAATCTCAGAATTAAAACAAAATTCAAAAAATAATGGATTAACAATTTCATCATCACAAGTAACCTTATTGAAATTTTGAGATATTATAGCTCTTTTTAATTCACTTGGTACTTTTAGCGCTTTCCCTGAAGAACCCACAGCGACTATAACGACATCATCTGGTTTTATTGCGCTTCTACGAAGTTCTAAAGCTTTCTCTTCTGATACATATTTAATATCTGATAAGTCTAATCTACCCGAAGTTATATTAGTTCCTCTTAAAATAATGACACCTTTCTCAACATAATCTTTTGATGTTAAATTTGAACCAAATGGACCACTTGATAATGAGTATTTTTCTTTTGAAGCAATTTTTTCAATTGTTTTTACTTCAAATTGTTTTCCGTCGCTAAAAAAATTATAAAAAACAGACCATTTAAAAGTTTCAAATAATTCGAAAACTTTTTTGCGCTTTTTCTCCAATGAAAAAGCTTTATCAAGAACCGCAACAATCTTGTTTTGTGTTTCAAAAGGCAACACCGGAATATCTAAATTCTCGATATATTTTTTGGAAATATGTTTTAATCCTGCACCTTTAAAGCCTCTTTCAAGGAAGTGGATATTCCCGAATAAATAGTAATAGACAAACTTGGCGTTTAGTTCCTCAGATTTTGTAATAGCTACGATGCAATCGGTAGAGGTTGAAAATGGTTCACCTGCAAAATGAATACTTGCACTTCCCCCTGTTCCAAATATTAATGCTTCATCGTTATATAAGGCTTTATCTATACGCTTTGACAGAATTGAACTCGAAGTAAAAAAGGGAAAATTACCTTCGTCCAAACCATCTCCAGCTTTAATGCCTGATTTTGGAGCAAAATCAAATAGGTTTTTAAATTTTTCTGTAATCATCCTATCAAGCTGTTTAATTCTTCCATGTCAATTAAGATTTCCTTTTCAAGCTTCATAAGTTTTGAAAGAATCTCTTTTGGTGGGTCGTATTTTTGCTCCACATATTCATATTCTTTGTAACGGTTGTAACTTAAATCCAAATCATTTTCCTGTATTTCACTAACAGGCACAAAGAAATATGATTTACGGTCTTTTGTTTTCGTTTTATTTCTTGCATCAAAAGCAACTTTAGCCTCTGGCAAAGGAAAGTCTTTTAATCGGCGGCGGTTGTCGTCTAATGAATAACCATCGCTTTGCAATTCATAAAACCAAACTTTCTCAGTGTGCCATGTTTTACTTTTTTCTTCTACTTTGGTAAATACAAGTATTGCGGTTTTTACTCCTGTATAAGGTTTAAACGCACCACTTGGCAAAGAAATAACAGCTTCTAATTGATTGTCTTTTAATAATATTTCACGAGTTTGCTTTTGAGCATTGCTACTACCAAACAAAACACCTTCGGGTATTATTACTGCTGCTTTACCACCGATTCGAAGCATAGATGAAATGCGGTCTAAAAACAATAATTCACTTGCAGGGCTATCGATACGCAAACTTGTATTTACATCGCCACGGTCAATTTTGCCAGTGAATGGAGGATTTGCTAATACTATATCATACTGACCAGCTTCGTTGTATGATTTGCTTAACGAATCTTTATAGTCAATATTTGGATTATCAATACCGTGCATCATCAGGTTCATTAATCCCAAGCGAACCATTGTTACATCAACATCGAATCCGTAGAAACTTTCTTCTAAAATTTCCTTCTTTTTTTCGTCTAATACGGCAGAGAAAGTACCTCTTTCAAAACCGTCTTCATCTTTTTCAAGTTTCTTTTTGTCTTTTTTCCGAACTAAATCAGTTAAAATATATTGATACGCCCCCAGTAGGAAACCTGCTGTTCCACAAGCTGGGTCGGCAATTTTGTGGCCTAATTGCGGCTCAACCAATTCAGCCATCAGTTTAATTATATGCCTTGGCGTTCTAAATTGACCGTTTTTTCCTGCCTGAGCAATTTCGCTTAACAACATTTCATAAACATCACCCTGGATATCCTGAAATGTATGACCACCCTCACTGGCATCTCTTTCAATTTCAACAAAAATTTCTTCAATTTTATTGATTGCTTCAAAAAGCAAAGTTGGTTTTTCAATAATGAAAACAGCGTTTGCCATGTGTTTTGTGAATGGAGAAGTAGTTCCATTTAATGATTTGATAAACGGGAAAACATTATATCGGACATGCTCAAGCATTTTTTCAGTCGGAGTAATCCGTTTAAATTGGCTCCAACGCAATTCCTCTTTTGGTCTTGGCTGTTTAGCTTTTTGTAATGCTATTTGCATTTCTTGATTCTCTGTAGGATTGTCTGAAACATCAATTGGGAATTCTGCTTCATTCACATAAGGATTATACATTCCACTAAATCGTGATATATATTTTTCACCAGTAAACTGTGCATCACCTTCTCGCTTCGCTTCCATGTCGTCTAATCTTTTCATAAAAAGCAAATATGTAATTTGCTCAATTGCTGAAAGTGGATTACTGATGCCTCCGCTCCAAAGCGTATTCCAAAGGCTGTTTATTAAAGACTTAAGTGTTGGATTATTCTGTAACATTATGCTGCTATTAATTTTTCAGTGAATAATAATATTTCGTCTATCTCCGCAGGACTGAAAACGCCTCTTATACCTTGCGGATGAATTAAAGTAAAAGGAGACTCAATAAGATTCCGTTTTTGCAATTCACCTTTTTCCAAAATGAAATTGCGTAGCAAATCCATGAATTGTAATTGACGGCTCGATAAATAACTATGCTTAGCAATGAAATCATCAAATGCTTTGGACACAGTTTCATTGAAAGATTCTAAAATTTCAATGCCTAAAATGTGTTTGATGAATTGCACAAACTGTGCTTTTCGATGATTGTAAACCCTACGAAGCAAGTCAATAGTAATATGTGGATGCTCGTTGTGTAATTCTTCTGCTAACTGTTCAGCTTCCGATGCTGTTATTTCTTTGCCTTCCTTTAGTTTTTGTAAAAGAGGATTACTTGAAACCAATTCATTTACTTTTTGCTCAACTAATTCACGGTATTTAGCAATACTTAATGCTTCGTGTTGAGGACCAAATTCCACATATTCCTTTTCGCTCACTAAATCTTTGAAATTGAATTTTGCAGGGCCAAGTGGTACAATGGCTTCTCTAAATCGCATTAATGGTGCAATCTTAGTAATTAGGTTGTCAAAATCCTCCTCTGAAATAATTGACCAATAATGATTTGTTTGACTTTGTCGGATAAGTTTTTCCTCTTTGGCGACAATATTTACTGACAAAGGTAATTCCGCAATTTCTTCTACAATACTATCTTTAAGAGTTTCAAACTTTTCATTTTCGTCAGAAAGTTTTGCCAAAGAAACTTCAACAATATCTTTTTCAAATCGCATAGCTTTGAAATCGGTATCAGAAACCGTTCTGAACAATGGTTTTACAATTGATTTTAAAAATTCGATTTTGTCATTGGATAAATGATTCCAAAAGTTTTCATCTTCTAATCTTTGTAATTCGTGCTTAGCATCTAAAATTACAATTGAGTTTTGCGGAAGCGATTCAATTTGCTTTCTAAGTTTCTCAATTTCATTTTTGGTTATTTCGGTTTTTTCTAGCTCAATAGCTTTTTCAATTTTATCTAATCTTACACCGAACAAACGAACAGGCAAAGGAATTTGACCTTTTAATTCTTTTCCTCTTGGATTAAGTTTAAAATATTCAAAGTTATCCCAACAATCTAAAATCAAGAATCCGTCTTTCTCTGTACACCAAGGTTTTATTTTTTCAGCTTCAAGTAAACGAGTTCCTCTACCAATCATTTGCCAAAACTTTGTATAGCTGTAAACTGGTTTTGCAAAGACCAGATTTACCAATTCTCTCACATCAATTCCTGTGTCTAACATGTCAACACTTAAAGCAATTCTTGGCATGTCGTTATTAGTAAACTGGTCAAGCAATCCGCCTTTTCCGTAAACTCTTGGGTCTTCACTGACTAAAACCTTTGCTAATTCTCCTTTGTATTCAGGATAAAGTGAATCGAAGATTTCTTCCATGCGTCTTGCATGGGCTTTTGTAGCACAAAAGAAAATTGTTTTGCCAGGCAAAACACCATTTGCATCTTTAATACATTCTTCCATGAACTCACGTACTATCAAGGCGTTTGTTCCTCTATTGATTACCTTTTTTTCGAGTTCAGTTCCTTCATAGTTTATTTCTTCAATCTCTTTTCCTTCAAGTATTAAATTCTTTTGGTCTTCGAGAGCAATTGTCCTTTTGCTAATTCCTTCTGCCTGAAACTTAGTTTTAATTTTCATTACCTGAAAATTGCACAAGTAGGGTGGAATATGATTTACAGCTTCGTCATACGAATAGGCATAAGTTGGAACACCATCTTCTGTTTCAAAAAGTTGAAATGTATTATGGTCGATTACATCGGTTGGCGTTGCAGTCAAACCAAGTGTAATTGTGTTGAAGTAGTCTAAAACTTCTTGATAAGTATTGTAAATACTCCGATGACTTTCGTCAACTACAATTAAATCAAAGAAATGCGGACTTAGTGTTTTTTCTTCATTGCGAATTATATTCAACATAGTCGGATAGGTGGAAACGTAAATTCTCCTATCTTTTACAATTTCTTTTTCTCCTTGTTTTGGCCATCTTGGCTCATTTGGTAAATGTTCTTTAAAGGCATCAAGCGTTTGGTCACGAAGAGCAATTCTATCCACTAAAAATAAAACTCGTTCAGTCCATCCTGTCCTCATTAAAGCATCAACTAAAGCGATACAAGTACGGGTTTTACCCGTTCCTGTAGCCATTACTAACAAAAATCTTCGTTTCCTTTTTTCAACTGCTTCTAAAACTGCTCTTATTGCACCAATTTGATAATCTCTTCCTGCAATTTTTGTATTTATAAATTCGCCTGATAGGGATTTTCTTTTTTTTCTTATGTATGTATAGCGTTCAAGGTCATCACGAGTTGGAAAACCATAAACTTTTTTAGGTGGATAGTTGTCCAAATCCCAAAAGAAGATATCGTGTCCGTTAGTATAAAAACAGAAGGGAAGTTCACCTCCAAATTGTTTTTGAATGTTAAAGCAATATTGCTTTGCTTGTTCCTTTCCAATATTTGCATCAACTGTAGATTTTTTCGCTTCAACAACTGCCAAAGGTTTTCCTTCTTTAGCTAATAAAACATAATCGCTATATTGATGACCTGCGTAGGGTGTTGGAGCTTCTTGTACAAGATTTGAATCAACAATAATATCAAATTCTTCAATTACCTGAGTTCGGTCAGTAACATTCCAGCCGGCTTGTTTAAGTCGGTTGTCAATTATCTCTTTCCTAGTCAGTTTTTCGTTTTTCATTTATATTTTTAATCAAAAGTCAATTCAAAGCTCAAAAGTAACAATTTAGCACAGGTGCGTAAGCAAAATTGCAGCTCTTTTGCAAGCTTTGGTTTTGAGCGTTGGCTCGTGGGGCTTGCAAATGTGCTGTAATGTGGGTGGGGTTTCTTTCTTCTTTTTTTGGGGGGGAAGAAA
>Ga0116171_10006370_pt1 | contig 10205 bp, 6 predicted proteins | sample AD_JPNHW2_MetaG_FD_89798 | JGI IMG/M metagenome (GOLD analysis project Ga0116171, IMG submission 89798) | Active sludge microbial communities of municipal wastewater-treating anaerobic digesters from Japan - AD_JPNHW2_MetaG | ecosystem: Engineered > Bioreactor > Anaerobic > Digestate | place...
GCCTGATTACTAACTACATCGTTGTCTGTCATTAATGAGAACTCCAAGTTAAGATTTGTGTTTTATTATAGATGAATGAGGGGATTCATGCAAGCATATTAGCAATACTCGTCAAATAAATCCCAAATCACGCCATTATCTGCCTTCCCATCCATGCAAAACTTGGCAAACGCGCAAGATAGCTTCTTCTTCAAGTTGGGGGTACATTGGCAGGCTCAAAATCCGCTTCACCAGCTTTTCGGTCACCTCGAGCTTGCCGCTGGTTCGAATTCTGCCCCGGTAGGCTGGCTGCTGGTGCACCGCTTGCGGATAGTGAATCCCACTACCAATGCCTGATTGCAACAGGTGGACTTGCAGGGCATCGCGGGCTTCGGTTTCAATCACGTACAGGTGAAACACATGCCGCTGCCCGCCAAATTGCCTGGGCAGGCTGAGCGCCGTCCCGGCAAGCGTGTCAGCATACAAACCAGCCAGCGCGATGCGCTTTTCATTTTCCTCTTCCAGGTATTTGAGCTTGACGTTTAGGATGGCCGCCTGGATTTCGTCAAGGCGGGTGTTCATGCCGGCCATGTCGCTGATATACCGGTTTTTCCACCCATATTCCCGCAGCCAGCGCAACTTGTCATACAGGCCGGCGTCATTACAGACCACCGCGCCGCCGTCGCCGATTGCCCCCAGGTTCTTGGTTGGGTAAAAGCTGAAACAGGCCACGTCCCCGAAGCTGCCAACTTTCTTGCCGTCAATCATCGCGCCATGCGCCTGGGCGCAGTCTTCAATCGTGTACAGCTGATGGGCTTTGGCGAATTCAACCATTTCAGCCATCGGCGCGGGTTGCCCATATAAGTGAACAGGAATCACGGCCCTGGTCCGTTCACTCAGCGCTTTTCCCAGGTCGCCCGGCTGCATGCAGCGAGTCGCCTCGCTGACGTCCACCAACACCGGTATCGCGCCCACCAGCTCAATCGCGGCCACCGTCGCGACCGCCGTGTGGGAGACGGTAATCACCTCGTCACCCGGCCCAATCCCCAGCCCCCTGAGCGCGAGCACCAGCGCATCTGTGCCGCTGTTCACCCCCACGCAGTGCCGGCTCCCGATAAAGCCCGCGAACGCTTCCTCAAAAGCGCTCACTTCCGCGCCCAGGATGTACCGCCCACTGTTAAGTACGTGTTCAATCGCGCGCGTTATTTCTGCCTGGTGGGCCAAAAAACCCGCGCGTGGGTCGGCCATGGGGATAAATGCTTCGCTCATGCTCACCTACCAGTACTTCTCGTGGAATTCACGGTAATACGCCAGGGTCGTTTTCATCCCTTCCACAAAGGGAGTCTTGGGTTCCCAGCTAAAGGCGCGTTGCGCCTTGCGATAATCACCCTGGTAGTCGCCTATATCGATGGTCTTTCGTTGAGGAGGGAAGGGCGCGTATTCATATGTTCCGCCCGGTTGCAGGCCGGCCATCAGCTCGGCGGTCTCGGTCAGCGAGAACAATTCCTTGTTCCCCAGGTTGTAAACTTCCCCATCAAATCGTTCCGAGCGCGCTGCCAAAACCAGGGCGTCCACCACGTCATCCACGTAGTTGTAATCCCTCAGCTGGCTGCCGTCTCCAAAGATGACCATCGGCTGGTTTTCCAACAACCGCCTGATCCAAACACCCAAAAATGTTTGTCGCGCATCCACCACGCGCATCCTGGGCCCATAAGTATTGGTCAGCCTCAGGATTATCGACCGCACGCCGTAAACATCGTTATAGAGCCGGTGGTATTGCTCGCCGGCCAGTTTATGGATTCCGTTGATGTCCACGGGTGCCAGGGGGTGGCTTTCATCAACCGGGATGCGTATCGGCCGGCCGTAAATCTGGCGCGTGCTGGCGAAAACCACTTTAATGTCTTGGTTGAAGTGCCGGCAGGTCTCCAGGATGTGGAGCTGGGCCCGCGCGTTGATGTCCAAATCCGTCTCCGGGTCCTCCATCGAGTCCATATGGCTGGTTTGGCCGGCCATGTTGAACAGGTAATCCTGACCTTGCAGCAGGCACTTTAATGAAAACGGGTCCCGGACGTCCGAGATATTCACCCGCGCCAAATGCTTAATCGGCTCGATATTCCACAGGTTGCCCCCATATTGCGGGATAAGGCTGTCGACGAGCGTCACATTCGCTCCCGCGCCAACCAGGCGAATGGCCAGGTTGGAGCCGATGAAACCAAGCCCACCTGTAATGAGCACCTTTTTATTCTCGAAGGATTCCATGATCATGTTCGCTTCCACACCTAATTGGTTTGCTTTTCCGCTGCGTGTTCTTTTTTCACCACCAGCTTCCACCAAAGCGCGGTCAGTTGTTTAAACGTCCGCCAAAGGTGTTTCCAGTTGAAAAACTGGGATTTCCCATAAGACCGGTAGTAGTGGTTGACCGGCACCTCCGCGAAAACGTACCCGGCATCCTGGAATTTCTTCACCATTTCCAGGCAAATGGTTCCGGTCCTGCTTTCCAGTGTTATCTCGTCAAAGATTTTGCGCCGGATAAGCCGAAAATCGCAATCCACATCCCGCAGCTTAAATCCGAACGCGAATTTCACGATGTAGTGATACATCCTGCCGATGATAATTCGGATGAGCGGGTCGTGGCGCGAGATTTTAAACCCGTTGACCACATCCACACCATCCCGTAGCGCCGCGCATAGCTTTACTAATTCCAGCGGATTGTATTGCCCATCGCCATCCGTGTAGAAGACCCAGTCTTTTGTCGCCGCCCCAAAACCGCTGCGCAACGCGCAGCCATAGCCCTGGTTTTTTTCATGCTGGAGGACCCTGAGCTCGGGAAATCGGCTGGCCATCTCGGCCAAAACTTCGCCGGTCATATCCTGGCTGCCGTCGTTGGTGACAATGATTTCAAGGTCGTCCGTCACTTGTCTTAGCGCGATGAGCGCGCAAAGAACCATGCTCGGGATGGTGCCCCCATCGTTGTAGGCAGGAAATACCGCGCTGATACTGGATATCTTGTTGGTCATCGGGGTGTCGTTTTTCAAGCGTGTGCTCCTGTGGGCAATCAAGGTTTTGTGCGCAACTGAATGGTTTTAAAAGTGATAATGGAATTAAGCAGGTACGAGAGCAAGGCAATCGGTAGCGTGACGATGGCTTCCGCGATGAGTTTGTTCACCCCCAGCCTGTCAATCAGTAGGCCAAGCAGCAGCACATGCACGCCGTAGGTAAGCCCGTACACCAAAACGAAACGGGGCAGCAGCGCGTTCTGCTGGTTCTTGAACACAATCCGGCCGGTGGTGAAAAAGTTAAAAATGATTCCTAAAATTGTAGCGATGAGTGTTGCCAGGCTGTAATGCAGACCCAACAGCACCAAAACCGTGTAAATCAGGTAGCTAAACAGCGTGTTAACGACCCCAATCACCAGAAATCGGAAGATTCTGATTTCCCAAACCTTCCTCACCCAGTCAGAAAGATGCCGGAACGGGGATGGCGAGTTTTCTTTGGCCGTTGTTGACAATTCTTCGCGCATACCTGGTGGATCCCCAGCCAATTATAGTTTATTGGCAAATCTCCGGCCCGTAGTACTGCTGGCAGAAGCCATCCCGGATGTAAAGCAATCCCACATCTTCCCGCAGCAGCAGGTAATACCCCTGCAATTGGTCCGTATCCGCGTCGCGATAAAAAACGCGGCTTTGCTCCAGGCCCTCTGCGTCCTGGCTGGTCACTTCCGGGTTGAGATAATCTCGGATGCGCTGCTGGGAAAGAAACAGGAGATCAAAATTCCGGCTGTTTATAAAGTCATACGTCAGCAGGTCAAACGAATTCTCAGTTCTCCAGCCATCCTTCCCCGGCATGTACAGTCGGTAGTCGAAGTACACGTTAGCCTGCCCTCGTACCGGCTCAAGCGTCTCAAGCGAGTCATTGTAAAAAATGATGGCCGGGTTATCTTTTGCCCGGTTAGTTCTCAGCGTGAAGTTTTTGGCCGACGTCCTCACCCAGGCGGCCATTTGCGCGCCTATCAGTACAAGCAGTAGCACGTTGCCGGCCAGGAGCAACCTGTTTCGCGGCCAATCGGTCTTTTTTTCAGGCACCAGCAAAATCAGGTTGGAGAGCATCGGCAAGGCCACCGGCAACCAATACTGGTACTTGAAATGTGAAAAGAACATTAAGTAAACCGATAGCGGGATGAACCACGCCAGGGTCAAGGCATACAAAAACCGCTCTTCCTTTTTCCAAATCCCCCACGCTGTCACGCCCAGCGTAACCAGCAGGAAGACCGCTTGCCCGAAAAACGCTTGCATGGTTGGCCAGGCCGCCCTCAACCCCACCGGGTACGTGACGCCATAACCCTGCGATGTTTCCGTCATCTCCCGCTGGATGAAATACCAGGCATCCGCGCGCTCACTCGGGAAAACCAGGTAAGGGTTGCCAATGACCACCGAAACCGCCATCACGGCGATGAACAACACCGCGAGCGTGAAAAAACGCTTCCAACTCAGCTTCTTCTCCACCAGCCCCCAAACCAGCGTCATCCCGATGGCCAGGAAAAAGAAGAATCCAATCAGCTTGAGCGCAATCAGAATACCGCAGAAAAATGCAGCAAGAAAGAAGTGTTTTCCAAAGCGGCGCTGGTCCTTCCACAAGCAAAACAACACCAGCACCGCGGCGAGCACCACCAACCCATCAGGGTGCCACCAAAACCCATTTTGCACCAACGCGGGCAGCGTTACCAAAAAACAAAAAAGCAAAACCGACCGCCAGGTTCTGAACCCGTCCTGCATATACACCAGTATCCACGCAGCTATGAGCATGGGCAGCACGCTGATAATCTGTCTCAGCCAAAGCATCACCGCCGGCATGCTTCCCCCCACCCCCAGCAGCTTCAGACCCAAAAAGACCAGCGCGGAGGGCGCGAAAAATGGGAATCCATACGAATAAAAGTTATAGGCAAAGAAATAACCCACCGTCGCTTTGAGGCTTGCCTTGGGCGTGGTCATTTCGTCGATGACCAGGTAAATCCGGGCTTCGTCCGGCTCAAACATGGTCACCATCCCCATGTTTTCGGATCCCTTGGAATTTGGTACGCAAAACAGGCAAAAAACCAAAACCGAGAGAATGGCAAGCACGATGATGACGATTCTATTTGGTTTGGGCATACTGTGATTATAACCATCCAACATGTCAGTTTCCCTTCCTGTCTTCGTGTGTAGATTGGCCATGCTTGTGTGACCGTAAAAGAATTTCAAGGTGGAATTTTATAAGCACTAAGGTTCCACCCAATCATCTGGAAAACGACTTAACAATACTCAGTGCGGGCAACCTCACCAATAGCTCGTCCGCCACCTGATCACCTCACCCGTGTTTCCCCGGTTCCTTTCAATCCTCGTTCAGGGGCGGGTACTCCCCCCAGTCCAGCACTTCGCGCACCCCAGTCTGCGGGTCGGGTGAACCGATGATACCCTGTTCAGCTAACCGGTCAATCAGCCGGGCTGAGCGCGTGTACCCAATCCGTAGTTTCCGCTGCAACATGGTGACCGACGCCCGCCCTTCCTTGCGGATGAGCGCAAGCGCTTCCTTAGCGATGGGGTCTTCATCCGTGGCCGCCTGCCCCTCATGCCATAACGGGCTCTGGGTGAAGCTTGAAATATCAGGCGGCGTATAAATTGCCAGGTCGGGCCGCTCAGGAGCTTGGTCCGAAACCGCTTGCGCCCGCCAAAAATCCGTCAGCCGGTTGATTTCCGCGTCCGATACATACGTCCCTTGCAACCGCACCGATGCAGGTGCGTCCGGTGCCTGGAAGAGCATGTCACCCTTTCCCAGCAACCTTTCCGCGCCGGGCTGGTCCAGGATGACCCGGCTGTCCACGTTGGAAGCCACCGCGAAGGCGATGCGCGCCGGGAAGTTGGCCTTGATTAGCCCCGTAATGATGTTCGTCGAAGGCCGCTGAGTGGCCAAAATGAGGTGAATACCCGTCGCGCGCGCCAGCTGTGCCAGCCTGGTGAGGGATTTTTCGGTTTCTGCCTGCGCCATCAGCATCAGGTCAGCCAGTTCGTCAATAACCACCAGGATGTACGGCATCTTCTTCTGGCCAGCCTTGCTCATCTGCGCGTTGTATTCAACGATATTCCGCGCGTTGGCGGCTGCGAAGGTATGGTACCTTAGGTCCATCTCGCGCAACATCCACTGCAACGCCCCCAAAACCTTGTCGGCATCCACGAAAACCGGTGCCAGCAGGTGCGGAATGCCGTTGTACCCCGTCAACTCCACGCGTTTTGGGTCCACCAACACCAACCGCAGTTGATCGGGCGTCAGGTTCAGCAGGTATCCTGTCAAAATGGAATTAACACATACCGACTTGCCAGACCCCGTCGTCCCCGCGATGAGCAGATGCGGCATCGAGGCCAGGTCCGCCACGCAGGGCGACCCCGAAACATCCTTTCCCAGCGCGAAGCGCATCACGGACTTGTTATTCAGGAAGGTTGGGCTTTCCACCAGTTCCAGCATGGAAACCAGCGCGGTCTTTTGGTTGGGCACTTCAATCCCAATGTATCCCTTGCCAGGTACAGGGGCCTGGATGCGGATACGTGAGGCCTTTAGCGCCAGCGCGATGTCATCCCCAAGCTTGGTGATGTTACCCACGCGGACGCGTGTTTTCCCCGTCCTGGACTCGACAAAATCCGGCTCCACGCCAAACAGCGTCACCGCCGGTCCGCGCCGGATTTCCACCACATGGCCTGGTGTGCTAAAGGACCGCAGCGTCTCTTCAATAACCCGCGCGCGGTCAAGGTCCGATTCCTCGTCCAGTGGCACTTCGCGCGCAGGCGCGAGGATTTCTTCCGGGTCGGGCAGAACCCAGGCTTTCTCGCCTGGTGCTGGCTCCGCGGGTATGGCCGCTGGGCTTGCGCTTTCCTGTTTCTCCACGCTGACGGGCTCGCCCATGGTGGTAGTCACCAGTTCAGTCGTTGTCAGCATTGCCTTGCTGGCTTTTAAGGCCACGGCTTCCTTCCGCCGCGCTCGCGCGTCCATTATCAGCTTGGTCAATCGCGCCCTTGCTGCGCCAAATTGCTTTGCCAGCCAGCTCATCAGGTCAGAAATCGAAAGGTTCACCAGCAGCACCAGCGCGATGAGCAACCATGCGATGAAAATGATGAGCGCGCCCGGCTTGCCCAGCGCTTGCGTGAGGGCCTTCGCGAGGGCACTGCCGGCCGCTCCCCCGCCCGATGCCCTCGAGGCATTTCCACCGGCAATAAACGCGAACCAGCCCAACAAATTGGAAAAAAGCAGCATAATCCCGAGCACGCGCTCGGTCGAGATAGCCGGGAAGCGTTCCATCTTCGAAAGCAACAGCCAGAATCCCACCACGATTAACAGCAGCGGCAGCAGGTAGGCTCCCCATCCGAACCATTGCAAAAACAGATGCGGGGTCTCGCTCTTGGCCCCTTGCACGAAGGTCAGCAATGTCAGCAGCAAAATGACCCCTGCGGCCATCAGGATTATGCCAATAATATCCAGTCGATGCTCCGGCGAAATGGGGGCGCGTGGGGCGGTAGCCCGCGTGGAAGTTTGGCGGGTTTTGGCGGTTGAGGAGGCGCGGCTTATTTTGGCGGTGCTGGTCTTGGCCGTCGGCTTCCTCACCGGCTGGCTCCTTGGGCGTCCAGTGGCTCTGGAACGGCTGTTTACCGCTGCCTTTTTGCTCTTATTTGGGGTCTTGTTTGCCTTGCGAACTGCCATTTCCGCTCCTTCGCCTTTGTTTCAGCATTATAGCATGCAGACTTTTCCAAAGTCCTCTGCCGACGGGGTCTTGACAGCCTGTTTTGTTGCAAAGCTTGTGCCGGTTTTCATCCGCCGTTTGAGACATTTAATAAATGTCGGATTAGCTTGACGCCCCCGGTGGGGGTGCTATAATTTTTACAGCAGTTATTGCAAGCTTTTCCATTTGGCAGGTTTCGCGGTTTCACAATTACTAAACGAAAGGAGTACAGTTCATTTGAACGATTCTTTTCCCGGAGTACGCTTTCCTAAGGGGTTTTCATTAAGCATTTCCTGTATTGCAGCGGGCAGGCGCTTTTCCCTGCACTAAACCAAATCTTTGAAATGGAGAAGAATATGAAATCAATCATTACCCGTTTAATCGCAGTGGCACTCGTGCTCGCCTTGGTCGCGGGCCCTGTTGCTGCCCAAGGTACTTCCCCAACTGGTCCCCGCCAGGTCAATTCTGCTGACCGGGCAACCATGCAGGGTGTGCCTGAAGGTAAGACCAGCCGCGTCAGCGGTGAATTGAAAGAGGAAACAGCTGTTACTGAGCTGCAACTCAACGAAAAGGGCCAAGCCCGCTATGTGGTGATTTTGCCCGATGAACCGCTTGCCACCTACAAGGGCAGCATCGCCGGGTTTGCGCCCACAGCGCCTTCGATTCTTGGTTCTGCCAAATTGGATGTCAAAAGCCCCGCTTCGCAGGCGTACCTGGCTCTCCTCAAGGAGAAACAGGCCGGCTTTCTCACCGCGGCAAACGCGGTGTTAGGTTTCGCCCCGGAAGTGCTCTTCAGCTACCGCTACGCCACCAATGGCTTCGCCATGCTCCTGACCCCCGAACAGGCCGGCAGCCTGGCATCCCAAACCGGTGTCAAGGTATTGCTTGCCCCAGTGGAACACCCCGATACTGACCAGGGTCCTGCAACCATCGGTGCCCCGGCCATCTGGGATGGTGAAACCGCGACTGGTGTGGATACCAAGGGTGAGGGCGTACTGGTCGGCATCATTGATACCGGCATCAACTTCGACCATCCTTCCTTCAGCGCCACCCCATCCGATGGCTATGTCTACGATTGGACTGGCGACTACCTGGGCGTCTGCGATCCGACAACGGGTGACCCAGCCTACGCCACTGCCTGTAACGATAAACTCGTCGGTGCCTTTACCTATGTGGCTACTGAACCGGACGAAATAATCAGCCCTGAAGACTCCGAAGGTCATGGCTCCCACACCGCCTCCACCGTCGCTGGCAACACAGTTGATGTCGTTTTCCAGGGCGTCTCAACCACCATCAGTGGTGTCGCGCCCCATGCGCAAATAATCGCCTTTGATGTCTGTGTTCCCACCCCGCCCAATGGTGCCTGCTACGGCGATGCGACCGTTGCTGCCGTGGATGATGCCATCGCCAGTGGCGTGGATGTGATTAACTACTCCATCTCGGGCGGTTCCAATCCTTATAATGATCCTGTCGAACTGGCCTTCCTGGCTGCCACCGAAGCGGGCATCTTCGTATCCACCTCCGCTGGTAACGCTGGCGATACAACCGGCGAATCCTCAGTGGCACATCGTTCGCCCTGGGTTTCCACGGTTGCAGCTGCCTCCCACGCGCGTATTTTCGCGAACGCGGTGGATATCACCGGACCCGGAACAGTTCCGGCTGAATTGGTTGGCATTGGTGCTTATCAATCGGGTACCTTAATCACTTCCGATTTGGTCAACCTGCCCATCAAGTACAGCCCCACCAATCTTAACGGATGTGCCGCTTTCCCGGCTGGTTTCTTTACGGGTGCCTTCGCTCTAATCCAGCGCGGTACCTGTAACTTCTCAGTCAAGGAAGCCAACGCCCGTGCCGCTGGCGCGACGTATGTCTTCATCTTTAATAGCCGCTCTGGCCCGCCTGTTGGTATGTCTGGCGTTACCTCCGCGGCCATGTTAAGCATTGAAGAAGGTACCGCAATCAAGAACTGGATTGACACCAATCCAACGGCCACAGCGACCATGTATGCTGCCACCAGCCGGATCGTTAATCCTGCCTGGCAGGATATTATTGCCGGTTTCAGTTCCTACGGCCCCAACACGACCTTTGATGTACTCAAGCCGGATATCACTGCTCCTGGCGTAAATATTCTTGCTGCGGTTGCCGATGCCACCATCGCCCCCAGCCCGAATTACGAATTGGACCTGTATCAAGGTACCTCTATGTCCAGCCCACACAATGCTGGCGCTGCGGCCCTCATGAAAGCCCTCCACCCAACCTGGACGCCCATGGAAATTCGCTCGGCCATGATGATGACTGCCCAGGACGGACTGCTGGCTGATCGTGTCACCATGGAAGGCGTCATGCGCCCTGCCACACCGCAGGATGAAGGCGCTGGCCGTGTAGCCCTGCAAAACACAGCTTTGGTTGGCCTTGTGATGAATGAAACCATCGCCAATTTCGAAGCTGCGGACCCCGCGCTCGATGGCAAACCCGCCAACCTCAA
>Ga0116171_10006371_pt1 | contig 10202 bp, 4 predicted proteins | sample AD_JPNHW2_MetaG_FD_89798 | JGI IMG/M metagenome (GOLD analysis project Ga0116171, IMG submission 89798) | Active sludge microbial communities of municipal wastewater-treating anaerobic digesters from Japan - AD_JPNHW2_MetaG | ecosystem: Engineered > Bioreactor > Anaerobic > Digestate | place...
ATATCATCACCATTAAGAGTGTGTCATATTCATTCAAGTTGGATAATGGTATTGGTTATATCCGTATCAATCAGTTCAACAGCCACACAACGGAAGAACTGAGAACAGCCCTGGATAACCTCGAAAAGCAGGGGATCAAGGGTTTGATCATCGACCTGAGAAACAATCCCGGCGGTATCTTGAATGAAGCAATCGATACCGTGAATGAATTCATCGGAAAAGATAAACTGGTTGTGTTCACAAAGGGTCGTATCAAAGATGCCAATATGGAGTATTTCACACGCTACGACCGCATGCGTTCCGGTTACCCCGTGATCGTGATGGTCAATGAAGCAAGCGCCAGTGCAGCCGAGATTTTTGCTGGTTCATTGCAGGACTGGGACAAGGCTCTCATTGTCGGTAAGACTTCCTTTGGAAAGGGTTCTGTTCAGCAGATATTCCCTCTTTCAGATGGGAACGGCATGAAGATCACAACTGCCAAATACTATATCAAATCCGGAAGATGCATTCATAAGGATATCAATGACAAGATCCTTCGCGGGAAAGAAGTAACGGAAGCTGATAAGGAAAAGGCAGCCGAGGAAAGCCATAAGGAAGTATTCCATACCGTAAACGGACGTATTGTCTATGGCGGTGGTGGTATCACTCCCGATGTGGAAATTGACAGCCCCCTCATGACCAAGCTTGAAATCGAGCTTCGCCGTAAGAATGTATTCTTTAATTATTCTGTCGATTACATGGTAAAACACCAGCATAAGGTGTCTGATGACTATAAAGTCGATGATGCAACATATAATGACTTCCTGAGTTATGTTAAGAATCAGGGGATTACGTATACGCCTGCTGAATTGGATAGTGCACGCTCCTTCATCAAGATTTCACTCGAAAGTGATATTATTGGGAAGAAGGATGATGTTGCTTCCTACAAGCACGCATTAAGCCTGGACGATCAGTTCCAGAATACGTTGAAAATATTCGAAAAGCACCCGTCACTTGCCAGCATGTTCCAATATGCCGATACACTGAACAAGACCAGGAAAGACAAAAATGATAAACAAAGATGAACTGAACATGTCCATCTTCGTGGTGGATGATGATTCATTGAATTTGCGATATCTGAAAGCCATTCTTTCCAAGGAAGGCTTCCTCAATATTGAACAATTCCTTTCCGGGGAAGCGATGCTTGCCAGGATGCAGACCCAAATGCCGGATATCATTCTTCTGGATATCATGATGCCGGGGATGAGTGGTTATGATGTGTGCCGTACCATCAAAACAAATCCCAAGTGGCAGCATATACCCATTATCATGATCACTGCTGCATCACTTCAGGAAGAGATGGAGCCCTTGCGTCTGAGTTTTGAACTCGGTGCCATGGACTATATCAGCAAACCATTCAAGACCATTGAACTCGTCATGAGAGTGAAATCGGCTCTTCGTTTGGAGAAGCAAAGACAGGAATTGGAATATGCTTTGGAAACAGTCAGAAGACTGGAAAAACTTCTTCCAATCTGCTCCTACTGTAAAAAAGTACGTAACGACCAGAATTACTGGCAGGAAGTGGAAGTCTATATTTCAGATCATACTGACACCGTGTTCAGCCACAGCATTTGTCCTGACTGTTATGCCAAGTACGTAAAACCTCAACTGGATGAAATAAAGAAGAAATAACCGGATTCATCCAGGTTATATAACCCAAATTAAATCTCTACCCTACACTGAAAAGTTGGGGTAGAGATTTTTTTATTGTAGTGAATCAACAAAAGCAGTTGATTATTATCAACATTGTTTGAAGAGAATCAACCTATCCTACCCTATTCTGAAAACGAATCATTGATATAATACTCTTGTAATTACCTAATATTACAATACATTACACATTTGTTAGAAAAGTGGCGCATGGCTTGCACTTATAGAGAGCAGATGTGGTTCTTGTAGACACGATCAATTTCGTGCAAGACTGCATAAAAATGTTCATTCATAAATAGGTCTGATCTTGCCTGTCTGTTAGATTTCCCCCCCTAACAGACAGAAAAGATCTCAGGTTTCAGAGACTATCTGCATGATGTAGCTCGCGCCCGTGAGCAAAATTCCTCCAAACCTAAATACTGTAGACCCTCTGGAGAGAGGGTCTATTTTTTTTATCTTACTTTTTTCTCTTCAATATTGAGTTTCACACCTTCACCACAATTCCGACAGATATAAATCGATTTACGGTCCTTCAGGATTCTTTGCCTGAATTGCATGAACCGATCATTCTTCCATATGGAAATAAGGTTTGAATGAACAACACTACCCACAGGATGCTCGATATCCTTGTCATAGCAGCAAACACCGATATTCCCATCCCAATTCACGACGGGTTGGGTCCAAATCCTTCTACATCTGTTCTTAATCCCGAATTTCAATTCAAATTCACCTGAGGTGATCTTGTATCTTCTATATTTGGGATTAACGGGAAGAAATTCCTCAATATCCTTCTTTTCATAGATCTGAGCAGTTTTAAAGATCAATTGATCCACCTGCATTTCCTTTGCCAGCCGTTTGATCTCTTCAATCTCATGCTCATTATGCTTCATAACGAGGAATTGCCATCTTACAAGAGGTGTTGTTGAACCAAGTCTTTTCCTTGTTTCCATGATGTTCTTCACATTCTTCCATACCTTCTCAATATCGCCATTGATACGGTATTTATTGTATGTATCCTGTGTCGCACCATCAAGAGAGACAATAATGCTATCCAAACCTGATTTCACAATTGCTTCAGCATCGAGTTCTGTATTTGCATTCGTCGATACCATTGTGAAGAGTTGCTTATCCGCAGCATACCGCACCATATCAAGGAACTCACGATGCAGAAAAGGTTCACCCTGGTTCCATAATATCAGCATCGTGGAATAAGGATAGACTTCATCCACGACTTTCCTGAACAATGCAGGATCCATATAACCCCGTGCACGTGTCAGTGTCTGATTACCGGAAGGGCAAAGCGGGCATCGCAAATTGCAGATATTTGTCGGTTCGAACATGATGGCGGGAGGATATCCCCAGACGATAGCCTTTCTAAAAATACGGGAAAGATAATAGGAAAGATATATCTTCCCCGTGTTTAATATGCGTCGCCAGTGAAGGCTTTTTCTTAAAACGATCTGTTGATTACGTAGCATGAACCACTCAATGATAGATTATGAACTTGCCTGTTTTATCGGCTGAATTGGAACCATTTCTGACTCGGACCTTATAGAGATATGTGTTATTGGCAAGATAATCTCCATCAGCGTCCTTTCCATCCCAATCAATCTGGTTGTATCCCTTTTGTCCCTGCTGCTCGATCGTACGAATCTTCTTTCCCGTTATTGTATAGATGGATAAGGTAAGTTGACCTTCTTCTGACAATACCACGGAGAAGAGACCATCTTTTTTCATCGGATTGGGATATGGCAGCATTTTCAAAATGGTGAGAGCACTTGACTTTTTCGCCGTAAAATGTGTTTCAGCAACTGTGGGTTGATTAAAATTATCAAAGACAATCAATTGCAGTGTATGAACACCTTCGGACAATTCCGGTAACTGATATGTCAATCTTCCGGCATGGAAAGAATCAGTGTTATAGACAAAGTAATCAGTTAAATCTGTATATTGACTCATATTATCCAGGATCATGATGATCTTGTGACCTGCTGTCCCTAAAATATTGATACCTGTACTGTCCGAAATATCAGCGAAAAACATCGGTTTGGTCGAAACCTGATCTCCCGTTCTGAAAGCTTCCGTTTCCAAGTATAACTGAACCTCAGGACTATCTGAATTGTTCGCAATATAATTGTGACCACTCAATGTCAGGGGAGCATAATAACTGACAAAATCCTTACCTGAAGATGCATCATAAAAATAGGATATGACCCGTGCAGTGTTTCCGCCGGATATATCATCTGGTACGATAAAACCAGCGTGATATACACCATTACTCATGGATGAATTCCCCTTGAACAGAGGATTGCTTATCTTCGTATAGAGGGAATTATCTCCCATGTGATATTTGAGGTCACTGTCATATGCCCTTACTTCAACGGTGCCATTCAAGCCTGAATCATCCAAATCACCTGTCAACTGTGCGGTTTGTCTTGCTTGTAATTGATTATTCGTCGCATTGATCGTCACATCGTTGTTCTTCTGAGGAGATGATAACAGCAACAACGGATCACCCAGCAGTACGTAGGTTGCGTCATTATTCACTGAGCCTGAACTGAACTTGGCAAGCATAACTGCTTGACCGATTGATTTTCTTTGATTGATTGCCCGATCAAACACAAAATTCATCAAGGCGCTGTTCTCCGGGGCATAGCACATGCGCGTGGAAGCAATGGATGCAATCGCCCCCCCATTGTTTAGCAGTACAAGTTTCTCTGCCAAGCAATTGAAGGTGTAACTGTCGAATTCTGCAACATCACATGATGCTGCCAGGAACAGTGGGAGATGCTCCGTATTGGATAATCTTCCCATATCCGAAAAACCGTTGAAATAATCCTCAGCGCCAAGTTTATCATACGAACCATGACCATTGTAATACCAATACAATCTTCCATCATTCAATTTGGCGATCATGTCGTCTCTTGCTTGAGGTTTATTTCCGAATTCATCGAAGTCATAATCGATACCGAAAATCTTATCGACCAGCACACTTCGATTCACAGTTTGTGAGCCTGATTCCATATATTGAGAATGAATCCATTCTCCAATTGTTTCTCCGTTCACATCATCGTCAGCAAAGAACAAGAGGGTATTCCGCCACCATCCCGGATTCGGTACAGATCCGTACTGCACTACACGGTTCAGTAGAAAGTTCATTTCTTCAGTCGTACGAACCGGATATCTCCCAATTGCCAGTTCGGGATAACTCGAGTTATTTGCACTGAGCATCACAAAATAATCATCACTGGTGATCTCAGCTGCATACGGAAGTACTTTCTGATACACGATCATTTTATTCTTGGAAGCGGCTTCACCAGTCTGATTTCTCCAATCATTCGTTCCAACCCCAAGAAGTGTTACCGAACTGATTGCAGGTGGCGGATAATTATAAAAGCAATAACGGACGTATTGCCGAATCGCTGCAGGATCAGGCATGCCCGAATTAAACTGGTTATAAATATCCTGTACGTCCACCACTTTGGATGAAGCACCAAGTTTATCTGCATAAAACGCTTGCAGTTGCTGTGCCTGACCCTTGTATTCTGTAGGAGTGATAATCAGATTGTCTATCGCAACGGATTGAGCAGTCAGATCAACAGGAGTTTCACTCCTGAGATTTAATACACGCAGATAGTCATTCTGCTGGACTGCGTAGAATCTTGTTGAAGCATCTCCGGCAGCGATGAAATTAAAACCATTCGTGACTGTTACAGCAGGAACGATGGATACCTGGTTGAATGAAGAGATTTTATAAACTCTCACCGGGTCGGTTGAAGCGGAAGTGAATTCATATCGAACATTCTGATTATAATCGGCGGTATGAACATTGACCCGATATTGCTGTGAAGCAGCCTTGATCAGTTTTCTTTCATACTGGATCTTGAAGAAATCCAGGTATAGATTTTCTGATGTAGTGCGATATACGGTCAAGACTAGCTGATTCGTTCCATTCTGACAGTAATTACCTGTTCGGGATATATCCCCATAATTGTCAGAGCTGAATGTTGCACTCGATATTACTGTATTCTGATTCAGGGCTAGGCTGATCGTGTGTACTTGCCCTGATGTTCCCGTGAGCTGTTGCTGCTGCATTGCAACTTCGACTTTCTGGGGAACTGTCAGATCAGCATTATCCAGGCTGAAGCTGTAATTATACGAAGCCGTTGTACTCCCTGCAAGTAAACTCTGGAACATGTGAAATCCCATGGGATTGGGTTCCCTTTTCATGACATCGCTTTCAAGCTTCAGGGTTTCAGCGTTGGTCGTCCAGGAATTTGAATATGTTTCAAAACCAGGCAGGGTGGTAATTCTTGCTGGTTGAGTATGATAGTCACCCGTATAGGTTAACCAGTACTTTACATTCTGTGAATAGGGATTGAAATAAATCGGTGCATAGAAGGTAGTCGTAATGGCATCCTGGATAATATTCGAATTCTGGGTGTAGTCATCACGATCCTGTCCATAAAAAACGATCTTATCACCTTGGTTGAAACTTCCGTCATTTCCCGCATCGATATATAAAGGGATCTCTTTAAATTGAAGTCCATTATCATCCTGGTGTTGAGACATGGTTTGACCGCCGGTTGTGAAGATACGGATAGAATCCGGTATCACGTCCTGGATATTCAAAACAGTTCTCAGATCATCATAAGTCAGCGAATATAAGCCATCACTGGGGACTTCAAATGAATACCAGTGATCCGAAACAGAGAAATCCGTATATTGGATCGCTGGTTTGTCACGATGCCCCCAATTCTCTGCTGAACTACCGTTGAGGATATCGCTCAGAAATGCATCCTTCAGTTTATCTTCGATGATTTCACGATGCTCAGTGTCCCCATTGATATGAACGTGAAGATCGATGGAGCGTGTAACTGATAGTTCCTTCTTTTTGTGGTCATAACTGAAAGGATAAATTCTCAATTTGACATAGTTCCAGTAACGATAACTCTCTATAGGGCTTACCGCCCAGGTTTCAGCTCTGACATTCTGATATGCTGCTGCATTCATCTCATAGGAATATGCATCTACTTTTGAAGTCCGCTTGATGACCGGTACAGGTTCAATGGGCAGTTTTAAAGTCTGCTTTTCTGTCTGAACCGAAGTAACACTGATTTGTACGTTACCATTATACGGAACCGCTATCTTATACTCCCGATATGGAAGATCAGGATATCCTGTTTCCGGATGCCTGTTCAAATCGGGACTTACGATATTTGAGTAGTTCTCATTTGATTGGATTGAAAAGTCAGGTAGTGTAAAATGAATCGTGAAGTTCGATAAATCCTGCTGTCGCACATCAACTGAACAGAATATGCTTACAGCAGCCCCCCAAATTAGTAGTAAAAGCATTCTTGCTTTCATGTGGTTCTCCCTTTAAATTAAGAGTACGTACTTTCGTTTAGTTCCATTCCTATCAACCTTATGTCAAGCAAAATATAACTCATGTAAAGAATATGACAATATTTCTTGTGCTGTCCCTCCCATAGAATTTGGAATTTTCAGGTTACGATTTTGACCCCTATTTGGCAGATACCCGAATTTATTTTTCATTCACTCACTAGGACTGAATGAATGGTCATGCATTTTCCACAATTATTCCCTGACCGCGGAATGGCTTTAACATGTCATTCCTGAATGTCTTAAGCCATGATGACATGCAAGTTCCGAGTAGAATTAAATGAAGCGGAAGTATTTATTTTCAGGAAAATGAAAAAAATTATGGACATATTTAAGCAAATATGAATATATTATAAATATTAATGCCATCCGTTTTAGTGGATGATTTACAAGTCCGCAACGATACAAGAAATTGGAGGTCAAAATGAAGCGAATAATGTTGATCATGATGATTCTGTCTGCCATTTTTATCTTAATGGCTGATGATCAAATTCCACCTGTCAATTTTAACAAACATGCGATTTCGATGAAACCAGAATGCCTGCAACTACCTGAAGCATCCAGGACAGTCTACTGGTTCACGAGACAACCTGTAAACCTCTTGGATTCATATTGGGACTACCAAATCGGCGGTTATACTACCCTGGCAACGCGTGTACAATCAAGTGAAGTTGGGGGAGGTGTGTACATTTCTTTCATGGGACAACGAACGTCAACAGGACAAAGACGAGTATTTTTCAGTTATATCGATAACAATGGTAATCCCAACACTACAAATGAAATCACTTCCACACAAAGACGAGAAGGTTATGTATCCCATGATGTTGATAGATTGAGCGGAAAGCCTATCTACGCATGGCATACTGATTCAGATCCTACAGATGCTGAACTTGAAGTCGATTATACATGGGATGCCTACCTCGAACATATCCCCGGTTTGATGGGAGATGATATCATAACGATTGATAATCCCATACACCTTACTTTCAATAATGTCCAGTATAATGATAATGAATTCATCTGGCCCCTGGTGGAAATAGGTCCGTCACCGGTACAGGATCACCGCAGGGCGTATATTTTCGCAACGAATTCCGTATCGCATTCTTCCCCTGCAAATGCTTCTGAAAACGTCTATATTGCATATGCAGATTTCACACCAACCATGCTGGAAGAAGGTACCCACCTGACCTGGTCATATACAACGGTTCCATTGCTCGATCAGTGGAATATCGATCAAACTGCTTGGCGCCGGTTCTTCCATGCTACCGTTGTTGGTGATGATGGTCACGTTTATATGATAGGATATCATGTGGGTGAAATTGGTGAAGTCGGAATCAGTGAACCTTACCTGGATGTCCTCGAAAACTCCAATTACGGTGTTGGAGAATGGACACAATATTCCATTAATCCGGACATCACAGTTCCCAATCCCTTGAATTATTTCACAGATGATAATGGCGACCCCTATCCATTCCTTCGATATGCAGTGATGGAAAGCACAAATGATAATGCCTATATCTCATCTGACGGGCACCTCCATTATCCAATTCTCTATGGTTTCACAACGCCTGATAGTGCAAGCTATTTCCCGTTGTTACAATACCTGAAGGATTTGGATTTCAATACTTCCACACATGCTTTCCTTTTACATGACTTGTACCCGGCAGGTGTCCATCCAAACGATGGCAATCCTGTCCTTCCCTGGGACTTGGATGAAGATGGTGTTGTCGATTCAGATGATGGTGCCACGCCAAATCTCTACCCTACCTGGCCCTTTGTTTATTGGGATCAGAATGCAGATGGTGGTCAGTTACTCTTCGATTACAATACAATCAAGTTCACGAAGCAAAATGAACAGGGGATGGTTGCCTGCGTCTGGTCGAGCAGCTTGAATGCTAAGCTATATAATGAAAGCCAGGCAGATTATCCGGAACTATCTCCCTATCAAAATGTTCCCGAGATCTTTATTTCCCTCTATCCTGTCCAGGTAAATGGTGAAGATAGATGGAGTGATCCGATAGAATTGAACTCAGTGGTTACCCCTGATCTACATCCTGCAAACAACATCATTATCCCTGAATGGGTCTATCCGGGTGATTATATTGAGTACACAGGTGTAACGGATGATGCAAATCACTATAAGAAGGGTAAACTCCACCTGATGTTCTTCGATGATAATACCTGGGGTTCAGGTTCAATTACCAACCCGATTGGTCAAAATGACGGTGGAAAGGTCATGTATGCTAATATCGATTTTGCCTGGGCTCCACAACCCTATACCGGCATTGGAGACCCAGTTGCGCCTGCACCAAAGCTAACTCTTTCCAATTACCCGAATCCCTTCAATCCGACTACTACAATCGCTTTCGACCTGGTGAAATCAGGTTCAGTAAAACTGAATATCTACAATATCAGGGGACAAAAAGTGAAGAGCGTGTTGAATGAGAATATGCAAGTCGGACATCATACCATTTCCTGGAATGGAACATCTGAAGATGGTTCCCAAGTTGCCAGCGGTGTGTATTTCTCACGCCTCGAAAATGGCGGAAAGACGATCATCAATAAGATGGTTCTATTGAAATAATTTCCTAATCAATTCACATATGGGGGTCGAAAGACCCCCATGTCTTCTATTTCTCGGGATGGAGACCATATGAAACATTTTATTCTATTGGCTATCACCATCTTTGTTCTCTCTCTATGTTTTGCAAACGATGATATAATTTCTGGTGTAAGGCATTGTAAGTTTACCAAACCACCTTTCAAATATGCCTATAAGTCACCGGACAGAACAGTCTATCAATTCAGAATCCCTCCGGAACAGGTCATGTTTTCCTACTGGGATTACATGATTGGCGGGTATTATTCAAATGCGGTGAGAGTTCAGAGTCCTGATGCGGGAGATGGTGTTTTTATCAGTTACATGGGACAGAGAACTGCCTCTGGTCAGAGACGCGTTTTTTATAATTATATCGAGAATGGTGGGAATATCGTTCCTATAAATGATTTACCTGAGCCATTATATAGGCAAGGTTACATAACCCAGGATATAGACAGAGAAACAGGGAATCCGATTTTCGCTTGGCACGAAGACCATAATCTTGAGGATC
>Ga0116171_10006373_pt1 | contig 10201 bp, 10 predicted proteins | sample AD_JPNHW2_MetaG_FD_89798 | JGI IMG/M metagenome (GOLD analysis project Ga0116171, IMG submission 89798) | Active sludge microbial communities of municipal wastewater-treating anaerobic digesters from Japan - AD_JPNHW2_MetaG | ecosystem: Engineered > Bioreactor > Anaerobic > Digestate | place...
ATTAAATGGTTCCTGAACCCGGGTATAAAGAAAAAATACATGGATGTTATCGTTGCGTATCATGCCGCCGGCGGATTTAGCTATTTGTACAAAGACGAAGCCTTCAAACAAGACAAAGAAAAACTGTTCCTGAAATATGGACGCGGGATGATTCCCGCCGGACTTAAAACGGCGTTACTGAAAATTGTTGCCTATAAGGCCTATGCTAATCGGGAATATCTGAACATGATCCCGTATCTTACGAAATATTTTATTTGCAAGTTTAAATTAAAAATCAAGAATGACAGTAAAACAACTAAATAAAAAAGTAGTTTTTTTGTTTTTGCCTGAATCCGTTGTCTCATCATTTATGCTGATTTATAAGCACAATAAGATTAAATGAAACTATCTATAGTAATGATGGCCTACAACCAGGGCTGTTTTATTGACGAGGCCATCCGGTCGGTGATCAGTCAGGATCTGCCTTTTGCATGGGAATTACTGATCGGTGATGATGCCTCAACAGACCATACCCCGGATATTGTTTCCGGATGGCTACAGCAATACCCGGCGAATATTTTTTATTTCAGGCATGAGAAAAATCTCGGGCTTCATAAAAATTATCAGTTTCTGATCGAAAAAAGCCGGGGTGAATATGTGGCTTTGCTCGAGGCGGATGATTACTGGCCCGACACCGATAAATCACGCTTGCAGGTGGAACTTATGGATGCGCATCCGGAAATGGCCTACAGCTTTACCAATGCCGATACGGTTGATATTAATGGGAAATTATTAGAGCAAAAAACATTTGAACTTCCCCGGATTTGTGACCTTGATTATTTTGTAAATCATTTTTTTATTGCTCCTAACAATACGGTGGTTTTCCGGAAGACAGCCGAGCCTAAAGTATATCCTGATTGGTTCTTTTCCATCCGGCAATGGGACATGGCTCTTCAGTATTTAAGAAGCCTGAACGGGAAAATCGGTTTTTTACCCATCACAGGACTGGCATGGAGACGGCATGAGAGCGCCACTTCGGTTTCCAAAGGGTTTTCCGGCCCTGAACGCTACAAAGACTGGCTGATCCTGAACAGGGAGGTAGGGAAATTAGTCCCGGTGCATTTAAAAAAATTCTTCAGGCAGCGCTATATCGCCTATTCCTATATCGCCATTGCCTATTTAAAAGAAAAAAAATATTTACAATTTGCCCGGTATACCTTTTTAATGATAATTAACAAACCCTTCAAACCGATAAAAATATACAGGGATTTTTTTTGGAAGGTCAGACATTAGTGCATGGTGGCTTCGACAGTTGCTACAATGCTTGCCTAACTGCTCAAGCACCCGGTTCGGCGAAGGTTCTACCTTCGTCGAAACTATGCTGACAGGCTCTGCCTGTAACAAAGCCATATATTTTTTACAAAAGCAAAAAATTAGAAAACCAACAGCTAAGAGTTTTTATGAAAAAAGATTAAACAAAACAGGCTGGAGCCTGTGATGATAATGACGACTTAGGCTGGAGCCTAAGCCGAACAAGGCGCAACATCATAATACCGATTGGAAAAATATCCGCCCGGTTCGGCGAAGGTTCTACCTTCGTCGAAACTATGCTGACAGGCTTTGCCTGTAACAAAGCAATATATTTTTTACAAAAGCTAAAAATGAGAAAACCAACAGCTAAGAGTTTTTATGAAAAAAGATTAAACAAAACAGGCTGGAGCCTGTGATGATAATGACGACTTAGGCTGGAGCCTAAGATGAACAAGGCAACATCATAAATCATCCGCCGCGGCGGAATCATCGTTCCTTGTTTGATATTTGATATTTTTTGATTTTTGAATTTGGCAAAAATGCACGCGTTACAAACGCGCGCGTACCAGGAAGGTCAGGAATGGATGAAGGAAAGAAAACAAAAAAACCTTTTTCCGGCATCGCATAAAAATGAGGGTAGAGACGCTCCCGCTTTATTCATTTTTAGTGATAATCTTCATTAATTCCTTCGCGATCAATTGAGAGCCCCAGGGTGACCAATGGGTGTCATCATAAAAGTAAATGTCTTTTTTCTTCCTGACAGCATCACTCAATATTTGTTTTGAATCAACATAAATATACTTTTTCGGCATACTGTCCATGTGCTCAAAAAACAATGGTTGGGGAAACCTGGTTTTGTTTGCGATATATTCATAGTAAATATCATATTTATCAGGAGCAGGCAATACTATAAGCCTTATCCCATTGTTTTTTAATTTAACAGACAAATCATTAAAAATCCCATTTAATTTTTTTGCATTTTCTAACTTATTGTTTTGCTCAACGGCAGATAAATCATCTCCGTAAAACAGCAATTCTTTTTTACTACCGACGGAAAAAAGGTCTTTGTTTATTTTTGTACGGTATGTAACGGAATAGCAAGTATCTTTTTTTATTAAATAACGTAAATTATAATAAGGAAATTTGATCATTCTGTCGGAAGGAAATTTGTAGCTGCTGTCTTTTTTTTTCAGGTTGTTTTTTTCTTTTTCTGACCATTTGCATAATTCATCATAAGTAATGCTCTGGGCCGTATCGGCCTCATACACTCTATCCACAATATTTCTTTCGACAAATTGGAGTATGACATATTTAACATGTATTGTGTTGAAAAAATCTCCATTCAGTAAACTGAAGAGCACCTGTACCTGATTTTCATTTTTTAGATCAAAGTGGAGAAGATCAATACCGTGATTTTCTCCCACGTAGTTTTTATAGCCATAACATCCTTGTTCGGAAAATGAATCGCCTATAGTCAGAACAGTAAATTGTTTTTTAGTTTTTACATTTACATCAGATATATTGGTATAAAAAACACCCCGTTCAAATTCTTTTTTAAAGATATCTCTGTAATGAGGAAAAATATCCATGATATATCCGGTACGCAGGAGGTCACCTTTATCAGTGGAATAAAATAACCATGTGAATGTGAACAAAAAGATCACCGGCGACAAAAAAAACAGTGTTTTAAATAAAAACTTTCTCATGACCTAGAACTGAAAATAAATAAATTGTTGTTCCCGGCCCCCATACCAAAGTATTGCAATGATCATTGCATAATAAATGGCATATCTCAGCGGTTTTTTCCATTTCATGCCAAAATAGGCCAGGGTATATTGCTGTTTTCTTGCGATCCATTCAACAGCAATGAAAGCACACAAAACCAGCATAAAGAGCTTGGGTAAAATCGCAAGGCCGGTGTCTGCTTCGATTATATACGGAACTGAAAACAGAGAAGGTGAAAAAAATGCGGAAATGTAACTTATGGCCTGTGAAATATTTTCTGCCCTGAAAAATATCCAGGTAAAGACAATGAAGATAAAAGTGATAGACCAGCTTATGAAATTATATAATGTTGGGTTTGCTTTTTTTCTGATTTTCTTTCTGGTTCTGGTTGAAATCACATCCCAGCCTAAAGCAAGCCCGTGCAATCCACCCCAGACGATAAATGTATAGTTTGCCCCATGCCACATCCCGCACAAAAGAAATGTAACGAAGAAGGAAAAAACAATGCCGGTTGTGCCCCAATTCCTTAATTTTATCGACATGGGCATATACAGGTAATCGCGGAACCAGGATGAAAGCGCTATGTGCCAGCGCCTCCAGAAGTCGGCGACACTGACGGAAAAATAAGGATTATTGAAATTCCGTATGATATCGAATCCCAGCAGCCTCGATATCCCGATCGCGATATCGGAATATCCCGAAAAATCAGCATATATCTGCACCGTGTAGAATAAGGCTCCTAAAACTAAAGTGCTTCCGCTGTATCCGGAAGAATTATCAAAGATCATATTGGCAATTCCGGCACAATTGTCTGCAATGATGATTTTTTTAAAAAGCCCCCATAATATTTGTCTTAATCCGTCGGTGGCCTTTGAATAGTCAAAAGTTCTTTTGGAAAAAAATTGCGGCAGCAGTGTTGTCGCCCTTTCGATGGGCCCTGCAAGGATCAGCGGAAAGAAACTGACGAAGGCGGAGAAAGCGATAAAATCTTTTGTTGGCACCACATTTTTGCGGTACACTTCTATAACATAGCCCAGCGCCTGAAAGGTAAAAAAGCTGATACCGACAGGCAGCACGATATTCAGGGAACTGCCGGAAACAGGGAGCCCAAGAAAAGTAAAGGCGGAAGAAAAGCCGGCAATGAAAAAGTCCATGTACTTAAAGACCACCAGAAGTCCTAAGTTATATAACAGGGCGGACCATAGAAGCAATCTGCGTTTTGCTTTTTTTTTCTGATCTGACAACAGCCGTCCGATAAAATAGTTAATCACACAACTGGAAAACAACAAGGCCAGAAAACGCCAGTCCCACCAGCCATAAAAAACAAAACTGGCAACAACAATAAATAAATTCTGCAGTTTTAAATTACGGTTTACAACAAACCAGTAGAGGATAAAAACTATGGGTAAAAATATGGCGAAGTCTATGGAATTAAAAAGCATGCTACTGATCTAAAAACAACCTAAGTCAGAATTGCCGCAAAATTAAAAATTATTGTTATTGTTTCGACATGTAATAAATTAAGCCTGCCGAACTGCCCAAACACCATCCTTGGGAAGTTTCCGGCGTATTTCTTTTATTTGTTGATTTAAGTGGCAGAACGACTTGCTATAAGCGCTTTCCAACGCGTATGCGTACCGCCACTCGCATATGAAAATTTTTAAACAACATCTTATTTTTTTGCAATAAAATTGTCTTTAACCTTGTATTGCATAACTTCTAATTTCCAAAATCCGCCAACTAATTCAAATCCTAAATTTTTGTAATGATCACGAACCATTTCGTTTTTGGTAGTTGGAATATATTCCCCGATAATTGTATCAAAACCATTTTCTTTGGCAATAGAAACCATCGTGTTTAACACATAATTTTCCATGCCCCGTTTAAGCACCCGGCAACTCATGAACCATGTATCAACGAAAAGGCTCCTGTCGTTTTGTTTTTTCATGATAATAGCACATATCAGCCCGTTGTCGCCGAACTTATCTTCCAGGGTAAATGAGATGGTAAAATAATCAGGTGAGTTTGCTATGCGCTTAATATCTTCTTCGGTATAACGAATGGTGCGCAGGTTAAATTGATTGGAACGCTGTGAGAGCTGGGCAATCCGGGGAACAGAAAATGAATCGAAGGGCCTGGTGTCTGAAACCATATTCAGGCTTTTCAGAAAATCATCTTCGTTGGCAAATGTTTCCTGAATGATAGCCCTTTGCGCTTCTTTTTGATATTGTTCTGTGCGTTTTATATCTTCACCCGAAAATGATATTGTTTCAAAAAGATTCAGGTCATACAAATAATCCAGATAAAGCGCAGGATCTTCGGGCAATTCAGGAACTGTAATACCCGGTATGTTTTCGCGCACCATATTCCGTTCAAAAGGGTTGTCGTCAAGAAAAACCATTGAATCAAAACCGATATTGAGAATCCGTTGTATCTTTCGGATATTGTCCGCTTTATTTTCCCAGTTAGCAATAAAAACGGCTATGTCTGCCAGTTTTAACACCATATCGGGATGTTTTTCAAATGGTTCCTTTGCCACTGAATCCGTATTTTTACTGCATACGGCAATTATGATTCCCCTTTGTTGTAATTTTTTTATCCAGTATTGAAATTCAGTAAAGGCCTTACCAATTCCCAATTGTCCGATCTGAATGTTCTCAATGCCATCATCACCAATAACTCCACCCCATACGGTATTGTCAAGGTCAAGTATGATACATTTTTTGAATGTACCCTGAAACGCAATAATGATTTGAACAACAGCCTGTGCAAAATAGGGTAGAGCATCTACACTGACCACCATCTCCGTATTCGTATATACGTCTGGTGACCAGAAACAACCTCTGCCTATTGTGTTTTGAAGTGTACACAGATCGCAGATAAACAAATTATTTGTCTGCACGGCTAATTCCTGGACCAAAACATTTAGTTTGCGAAGCTGATAAATAAACGATGCTTCAACTTTTGAGGCATATTGGCCAAAAATGCGGTCATCTTCCTCCGTGTAATTACAGAAAATAATCTTTGCGTTTGTTTTAGTCTGAATAGCGGATAATAATTGTTTCGTACGCAAAATTGATCTTTCTGCAAATTCGCATCTTTCCTGATGATTTTCCTTGTTGTATTTTTGAAGTAGTTTGTGTGTTGATTCAAAGATCACAATAACATCCGCTTCAAACTGATATAGTTCAGAATCAGTGTATAATATCTGCCGGTCAATTTGGTTAAAATCCGCCTCAAAGACATTAAAATCAAACGAGTGTTCAACAGCCAGCCCTTTGATCGCCTGAACAATAAATTGCGTTGCATTGTCGCCAAGAAAAGCTATTTTTACTTGTTTAAAACCAGCAATACTTTTTTTTAGGTTTTTTTTTAATGCTGTAAAATCTAACATAATACCATGTTTTTCTTAAAAAAACGCAGGATGTTTTACAAGATAATTCATTATTTAATTATAAGTATTATTAGCCCCCCCCTGTATTTTAAGATAGGAATTGCAAAGTTACTTATTTTTCATACAGTACTATAAAATAGCAACCACAAATAAATTCTGTAGATTTAAATTACGGTTCACCACAAACCAATAGAGGATAAAAACTACCGGTAAAAATACTGCAAAGTCTAAGGAATTAAAAAGCATAATGTTTTATTATATTGTCAACTTGTTGTTATTTGAGCCCCTTAAAAAATCAAAAAGTTTCAAAATTGTTTTTTTTATTTACCCCCATATACTTCATTCAAAATTTCACGTGCTACATGTGGACGATAATGAGCCGGTTCATAGTAGTTTTTATAGTCTTTTGTGTATTTATTTATTCCTGAATAGTCATAAACATTATTTTCTCCGAATAAATTTTTAAGAAATTGTAAATCAAATTGATTAATTTTAACTTGGTCATATAAAGGGCTTATTATTATTTTGTAATTAGTTTTGTGTTTTTTGAAAATCTCATATATGCCGTATAATATAAGCATTTGATTTTCTTTAATAGCTATTGGCGAATATTTTACGATGGTATCCCTTGAATAAAATTTTGATAATCTACCCGGCGTATAATACTTATTTTGTCTTATACTATCTTCCCACTCATAACAATCAAAAGATTCATTTGAAATAGGATCAAAAACTGGATACCAATTGATTAATAAATCACCTTCTTTCATATAGGGCTTTACTACGCCTGATATTTTAAAATCAAGAAATGCATAAAGAAATTTTGGAGTCAAAAAATCTCTGAAAAAGGTCAAATGGAAATCAATAATGTTGCTGTTGTTTACCAACTCTGGCGATATGATTGTTAAATGCCCTGTCCTCGGTTTGTCCTGACTAAGAATTCCATAGTCAAATACTAGTATCGCATTTTTTATTTCTAAACCCCTTTTGTCAATATATGCTAATTTCTTATGCAGCCCATATATAGATTCACCATTTGCATCAAAATGAAAACATTTGCTATTTAGAGGCAAATGCTTTTCCCAATCAGAAATTCGAAAAAACCTTGAGCGGGAATTCCCTAATATATAAGAATTATAATTTTCATTTTTATAATTTTTTATAAAAGTAGTTGTGCTTATATAATCCCGATTTATGAAAACCCACCCTTTTGCATTTGGATCATAAAAAGTATCATATGTCTTAATAACTTTAAATGGGTCTAAAACCAAGTATATAATAGGCAAAGGCATAATTAAAATAAGGCCAAGTAATAAGAAAACGATTATTGTTTTTATAAATTTCTTCATTTTAAAACTGAAAATATACAAATTGTTGTTCTTTTCCACCAAGTATTACTATTGCAAAAATAATTGCAAAAATAATTGCAAAATACATTGCCCATCTTAATGGTCTTTTCCATTTTAGACCTAACTGAGCAATGGCATATTCCTGCTCACGGCCCAACCACTCAATAATGAAAAAAATAATGATTACACCCAAAAGAACAATTTGTGATAAAATAAGATTAAAAGTTTGCACATACCCCCAACTATAAATAAGTCCGGAAAGCATATCATGAAAATATTTTGTAGCATGCCCGATATTCTCAGCCCTGAAAAACACAGCCGTAAGAGAAATTAAAATAAATAACCCAAACATTCCAAAAAACTCTTTGAGCAATGTGGTTAGCCTCCCTTTTACAACAATTTTATTTTTATTCATGGAACCTTTAAGAATTTGTGGAATAAAATAAAAACCATTCAATAATCCGAATACAATAAAAGTCCAATTAGCTCCATGCCATAAGCCGACTAATAAAAATGTCAACAAAATAGAAATAATGAGACCGGTTTTTTTATATTTTCTAAGGATAAAAGACAAGGGCGTAAAAATATAATCCATCATCCAAGATGTAAGCGATATATGCCATTTCTTCCAAAAATCTCTAATATTGGTTGAGAAAAACGGAAAAGCAAAGTTGTTTACAATTCTGATGTTAAATAGTTTTGAAATACCGCAAGCCATATCCGAGTACCCGGAAAAATCACAATATATCTGAATTGTATAAAACAGTGCTCCTAAAACTAAAGTGCTACCGCTATATAATGTACTTTCAGCAGAGCTATTAAAAATCGTATTGGCAATTTCCGCACAATTATCAGCTATTACCATTTTCTTAAACAGGCCCCATAAAATTTCCCGCAAGCCATCAACCGCCATTCCATAATCGAATTCGCGTTTCTTTTGTATTTGTGGTAGAAATTTTTGTACACGTTCTATCGGTCCGGATAATATTTTGGGGAAATAAGCCAGATATGTACAGAAGCCCAACAGATCGCCGGTTGGTTCTATTTCATCATTATTTACATCAATAAGATAGCCGATCATCTGAAAGGTAAAGAAACTTATACCAAGGGGCAATAAAATATGAAAAGGGGTAAAACTAATGCCGGCACCACTGTAATTAAACAAAGTAACAAAACTCTGTATAAAGAAATTAAAGTACTTAAAATATAGAAGAAGCCCGACATTTAAGATAATTCCCGAAAAGAAAAATAAACTTCTGATTTTACCTTCTTTTTTTTGTGCAATAAATTTTGCCAGATAAAAATTTATAAAACCTGATGCGGCCAAAAGAAAAATAAATTTCCAATCGGCCATACAATAAAACACAATACTAGCCACTAATAGCAATATGTTTTGTGTTTTCGCATTTTTTTTAAACACAAACCAATAGAGTATGAAAACCAAAAGTAGAAAAACCGCAAAATTTAAGGAATTAAATACCATTTAAAGTATTTTAAAAAATGTTTTTATAATTTTGACTGGATCAGTTCAATTAAGGTGGCCATATTTTTTAGCTTATTCAACTCTTTAAGCCGGAATTTGATATTAAATTCAGTTTCAATTTCAGTGATTATTTCCATATGGGTAAGAGAATCCCAGCCGTCAACATCGGAAGCGGTAAGGTCGTCTCTCATTTCAAATTTCTCGTGTTTTAGCACTGTAATTAATATTTGCCGTACCTTTTCTAAAATTTCAACTTTTTCCATATTTCCATGATTTTATAGTTCCTTTTCCATTAATAATTTAACATTGAACGGAAAATATTTTAGCGTTTCCGGATTTTTTGATTCAACCCGTTTTGTGATTTTATACCCTGAATTTTCATAAACCCTGACAGCCACCGTGTTGTTCTCAAAAACCTGGACCTGTGATTTTTTTATTGACGAATTTTGTTTTTTTGCAATTTTCAGCAACTCGTCAATGATCAGGTTTGTTAGGTGATTGCCTCTCTGTTCTTTTATTACAAAGGCATACTCCAACTGATGAGTCTGCAATTCTCTCTCTATTGCAATACCTTTTATTGCTTCGGATTTGTTTTTCAAAGCAAATAATTTTTCTTTTGGTAAAAGAAAACCAATTAAATTGGATTTTAGTTGTGACGAAGGCTGCCCGTCTTCATTCTCTCCCTCGATCCAGCCGCCAAAAGCAGCAACCGGCGTATCGTTATATTCAGCTATCACAAAACTGCTTAGCGAAAATTCACAACCATCAATTTTTTCTTCTAATATTTTGATTAAATATTCTTTTAAAGTAGATTCATCTGTTTCGAGAATGTTTGCCAGTCCAATCATTGTGGAGCCACTTTTTTCTGCTTCAATAATAACTTTTGAAATAAATTCAATGTCTTTGATCCCGGCTTTTCTGAAAAAATAATTCATGAGTATAAAATCAAATGTTATCTAA
>Ga0116171_10006375_pt1 | contig 10201 bp, 10 predicted proteins | sample AD_JPNHW2_MetaG_FD_89798 | JGI IMG/M metagenome (GOLD analysis project Ga0116171, IMG submission 89798) | Active sludge microbial communities of municipal wastewater-treating anaerobic digesters from Japan - AD_JPNHW2_MetaG | ecosystem: Engineered > Bioreactor > Anaerobic > Digestate | place...
AAACGTTGAGGCGGTTGTTAGCCTTGACATGAGCATCAATCGTGGCGAAATCATCGGTTTTCTTGGCCCGAACGGTGCCGGCAAAACTACAACGCTAAAAATGCTTTCAGGCCTTCTGGTGCCCAGTGCTGGCAGCATTGAGGTGCTTGGTTTCGACCCCTTTAACCGTGATCACGATTTTTTGCGGAGCATCTCGCTGGTAATGGGCCAGAAACAGAATCTCTGGTGGGATCTCCCCCCGGTCGAAACTTTTGAAATCCATCGTCGAATCTACGGCCTGACTGATGAACAGTATAAGACCCGAATCGACGAACTGATTGACATGCTCGAGATCACCGACTGTCTGCAGACTCAGACGCGCAAGCTTTCTCTGGGCCAGCGCATGCGCTGCGAACTCGCAGTATCTTTGTTGCACCAGCCCGCGATTCTCTTTCTTGACGAGCCAACAATCGGCCTTGATATTCTGATGCAGAAGAAGATCCGCAATTTTCTGCTTGATTACCACCGGCGCTTCAAGCCAACCATTCTGCTCACTTCACATTACATGGATGACGTTGCCGCCCTGGCTCAGCGGGTCATCGTCATCAACCATGGCAGCAAGGTCTTCGATGGCGGCCTGCGCGAACTGACCGACCGGATGCGGCCCGAAAAAATAATGACCGTGGTGATCAATAACGGTGAATTCCCATGCAAAATGCGTGAAGGCTGCCGCCTGATTCACCACGAGGGGCAGCTTTACCGTTTTCTCGTCAGCCGCGAACTGGTGGGCGAACTTGCCGCCTGTCTGTACACAACCGGTCAGATTGCCGACCTCAGCATCGAAGACGCACCGCTCGAAGAGGTTATCGGTCAGCTGTTTGCGGCCGGCGACGCCCCCCCGAAACCATCGGCATGAAAAACCTGACAGCCAACCTTGCCACCCTGGCGGCTCATTTCAAGATCATTCTCACCTACCGTGGCCTGATGCTAATTCAGGCGGTGCGCCTGCTGCTGCTGCCGATGGTACTCGCATCAGCCTGGCTTTCGATCGAGAAGACCGCTGAGAACCCATATTCAGATGCCGATTATCTGCTCTATTACCTGATGGTCCCGGTAATTCTCAATCTTACCGACAGCCGGCTCGTTTTCAGGTTTCCACTCTCGGTGCGCGATGGCTCTTTGAGTCGCGAATTGCTCAAACCATACCCGCCGCTGGCAGGCTATGTTCTCGAGAGTGTGGCGAATAATCTCATTCAGTTGCTTTACCTGCTGCCATTTACATTGATTATGGGTTTTCTTATCAGAGACAGGCTGGTTTTAGGGCATCTGACTCTGCCACTGCTTGGGTGCGCAGCAGCGGCGGTTCTACTCGGTGGCCTGTTGCGGATGCTGGTTTCCGGGTCGATTTCTTTGACCGGGTTCTGGCTCGAAGATGTAACCACTCTGAATCTGATTCTCAATGGTGGCATCTGGGCTTTGTTCGGCGGAATGATCATACCGGTTGCCACTTTTCCCGAGCATATTCGCCAGATCGCCGAGTTGCTTCCTTACCGATACATGCTCAGTTTTCCGATCGAAATACTGACCGGGCGCCTGAATTCGGGGCAGATCGCCCAGGGGTTAGTGACCACAATTATCTGGGCCGGTTGTTTTGCATTAATCGCCCGACAGGTCTGGAAACGAGGGCTGAAGGTCTATTCGGCCTATGGTGGTTAGCATGCGTCAGGCTGGCATAATTCTCAAACTCTGGAAAGCATCGATCATGCAGGCACTTGAATACCGTGCCAGTTTTGCTTTCTCTATTCTTGCCAACTTTCTTGATTTTGTTTTTGGCTTTCTGCAGTATCTGGTTTTCTTCACAGCCGCCCAGAGCATTGCCGGGTGGTCATCACAGCACATGCTGGTTCTCTACGGCGTTTTTATGACCGTTTTTGCCCTGCAATTCATCTTTCTCTATCCAAACCTGGTGGCAATGGGCGAGATGGTCAATTCTGGTAGTCTTGATCTGCTGCTGACCAAGCCGGTCAACGCTCAGTTGATCCTGTCATTGCGGCGTGTTTCCTTTGAAGAACTTGGCAGTCTGGGCACCGCGATTGCGTTACTGGCCTGGCTGGCCTGGAACGGCACTATCCAGATGACTGCCGGCAACCTGCTGCTGTTTGGTCTGGGCATGACATCATCGCTGATGCTGGTTTACAGTCTATTTCTTTTTTTGATGAGCCTGGCAGTCTTACTCGAAAGACTCGATGACGCCGCCCAGATCATGTGGTCGATGTTCGCTCTCTGCCGCTACCCCGCTGATGTCTACCCGTCAAGACTGCGTTTTTTATTCTTCACTTTTCTGCCGGTAGCCTACCTGTCTTCGGTGCCGGCTATGGCCTTGCTCGGCACTGCTTCACCTGGCCTTGTTTTTCAGGGCACAATAATAGCCCTGATGGCAGTCATCGCTACGACCATGTTCTGGCGACGAACCATCAGGGCTTATACTTCGGCAGGCGGTTGAATAAGCCGAAGCCAGGCGCAAACTTCAGTTAGTGTTTTTTGCAGCCGCTTCAGGTTTTGCCATTTCACCGGCAAAGAGCGACTCGGCTTTCTTTTTCATTTTTGCGTTCAGTAGCGGTTTCCAGTTCAGAGTGAGCTTGCCGCCGGCAAATGTGCCAACCACCGAATAATTTTTGCGAATTTCCATGGTCAGGCCATTTTCTGTCAGGTTGAACAGGTAGCCGTAACGATCAGACATGCCCTTGTAAAAATCGCTGGTCTGATCGAGACTGGTGCCAATCGAGAGCACGCATTCGCCGAGCAGTTCACGATCAGAAGAGGTCAGGCGCTCGGCAAATGGCGGCATATCGATACGGCGTGTCATTTCGCCATCGTAAAGATTGATGTAATTCCGCTGGTCATACCATTGATAACCAAAATAGATGCCTACCAGGCCAAATACAATCAGAAAGAAAATGACGAAACCCAGAAACCCTCGATTACTTCTCTGCATCTGCATAGTGGTACTCCTCGAAAACGCTGAAGAGCACTATCGGCACGAACAAAACAATTGTTTACCGTGAATTAATTTTTTCTTCGACAATCCGCCCGTCTTCGAGGGTAATAACCCGGTCGGCAAGACCACCAAGCGCCAGATTGTGCGTCGTTACCACTATGGCAAGATTTTTTTCGGCCACCAGCTTGCGAAACAGCGCAAAGACAGCTTCACCATTCGCCTTATCCAGATTTCCCGTCGGCTCGTCGGCAATCATCACCCGGTTTTCAGCAATCAGGGCTCTGGCAATCGCAACCCGCTGCATCTGCCCGCCTGACAACTCTCTGGGAAGGTGGCCGGCACGGTTCTCTAGATCAACCAGCCTGAGCACTGCGAGAGTTTTTTCGCGATCAACCGGCCGATTCAGAAACATCAACGGCAGTTCAACATTCTCGGCGACCGTCAAAGTTGGCAACAGATGAAACTTCTGAAAAATGAACCCGAGCACCCCCTGCCTCACACCCACCAGTTCTTCTTCAGACAGGCCTGCGACCTGCCGCCCGGCGATCTCGAGTGTTCCACCATCTGGCGCGTCAAGGCATGAAAGCAAATTGATCAACGTCGTCTTGCCTGAGCCAGATGGCCCGAGAATCGAAACCATTTCACCGGCCCGCACGTCTATATCTACACCATCAAGAGCCTTGATCGTCTCAATGCCACGCTGGTAATGCTTCTTAAGGCCCCTGGCCCCGATAATTATCTGCTTTGCTGCTGGTTCAATGTAGTTCATGATTTTTTCTCCAGTTTATTCACCCTCGCGGATCGCTTCGACCGGTCGCAGCGAAGAAGCACGCCAGGCCGGGTACAACCCTGCAAAACACCCGATTACCGCTGAACCCAGTAAGGCGGTCAGCATTACTTCAGGGGTAATCGCAACCAGCGAACCTTTCGTGCCAAAATCAATTAATGACTGCAGTGCCTTCTCAACAAGACTCGTGCCGGAAACCGCCAGCAATACCCCGGCCAGACCACCTCCGATACAAATTGCCATGGTTTCGAGCCAGATGATCTGAAAAATATCACTGCGGGTCGCACCAATTGCCTTCATGATGCCTATTTCACCGGTTCTTTCAAAAACGCTCATCAGAATCGAGTTGATTACGCCGATGACCGCAACGATGATAGCAACCACCGCAACCGAGGCAATCATCGTCTGGGCAGTCTCAACAAGACTTACCAGGGTCGTCTTCACCTGCTGAAGCCCGACAACCTGAACTTCAGGCAGCTTTGCCCAGCGCTGCTCAAATTGACGCAAGGCCAGACCAGAGAAATTTTTCAGCTTGAAGCCGACGATCGTCAGTTCGTTGGGCCGGTTAAAAAGGCGGCGGGCTTCAAGGATCGGCATAAAAACCGTGCCGTCATCCTGGGTGCCGGTGCGCTCAAGAATGCCAACGACCTTAAGCTCGGTCATTACCGGCTCAACCTGACCATAGGGTGTGATTGAAACAAAATACGAGTCACCCACCTTGCGCTGCTCATATTCAGCAACTTCGTAACCAAGAACCACTTCGCCGGTCGCCGAGTCGGCAAACCACCTGCCACCGGCCTGGCCGGCCCCCTGAGCAATAGCCATCCAGGGTTTCATATCGCGAAAACTCGCGACTTCGATACCCGAGATAATCGCAAACGATGACCCGCCTTCGTCGCTGATTCCAGAGGCTTCTTTCTCGGCAACCCCTACAAAAATGGGAGTGATAGCTGAAATATCAGGGTCAGAGCGAACTTCTTCATAGGTTGATGCCGGCAGGTACACCAGACCAGTACCGCCCTTCAGCATCATTGTGGCGGCTTCATAGGGGCAGCCCTTGGCCATAATCATCACCTGAAAACCAAGCTTATCAATGCTGGTGTCGATCGAGCGCCGGTAACCGATGTTAAAGCCAATAAGACTCACGGCTACCGCCACCGCCAGCGCAATGGCCAGCACGGTCAGGCCGGTTCGCACAGGTCTGCGAAATAGATTTTTGCAGGCAAAGGCAAAAAAGCGCATAATCAGGCCCCCTTAGTGTTTGTGCAATACATCACAGAGCATGCAGGCCAGCCCTGGTTTATTCGCTGCATGCCGCAAACGAATCGCCTGATAATCTGGCATACGAGGTTTGTCACAGCGAATAATTGTGCAAATTTTCAGCAAAACAACATGACAAAGTAATCTCAAAAAGGCTGGTGGCGATGGGTCAGAAGAATTCGGCACCATTACCGACCAGTTCAAGCTCTTCTTTGTTCTGCAGCAATCGACCTTCGATTTTGGCGCTCCTGCCTACCCATTGCGGAAACTTCAAACCGAGGTGGCCGAGTTCTACTTTGATCTGACGGCCAGAAGCGTCGTCGAGATAAAACCAGCAGCCGCTGCTCGGGCATTGCCGGGTAATCTTGCCCTGCATGACCACAGGTGTGCTCAGATAGCGCTCCTGGTTGCCATAGGCATCAGCCATTTTTACCAGCGGCGCGTCAGCAGCGATGACCGCGCCGTAATGCGTCGGGGCTTTGACGTTTAATAACAGCCACCCGGCCAGAAACAGAGCGACAAAGACGCAAAAAACCAGTATTTTTTTCATTTTTCCCGTCCTTTACTGTTCAGCAATTCGGCAGTTCTTTTGAAGAAAGGCTCAAACAAACGGTTATAAATAAACATGTCAAGCAGAATCAGATTTTTGCGGACACCGCGCAGAGAGGCCGCAAAGTCAGGTCCCTGCTTCCCCGACCCAAAACTTTCAAGAATCGCCTGCAACTTGTCATCCTTACTTTCAGGCTCGGCACGCCTGAAATAGTCGTGTTTGTAAAAGTCAGCCAGTGTCAGGCCATTGAAGCGCTTTCTGAATTCCTTATTTTTCAAAGACCTGGCTTCAGGGCTTTCAAGGCGCTGAAAAAAGAAATTGCCTATTTGGCCGGTTTTCGGGTCAGTGGCCAGAAAAACCTGAATAACACCTCCGCGGCCCGGCACATTCACCCCATGCACGATGCCGATCAGCTCGTTTCCCTTATAAACGGTATATACTGTGTAAGGGGTCGCGAAAGCTTCATAAACCGGGTCCAGGTCTGTTCCAAGGCGGTCTTTAAGTTCTGAATACAAATTTTGCCCGTCAGGGAAATGCCTGAACTCACGAATCTCTTCCTTAAAGCTCGTCACTTCGGGGAAAAGAAACTTTAAATCCTGGGCAGGATTATTCAAGGTGCATCCGATCGCGCCATAACCCACCGCAGCAGGCCAGCAGAGCACCAAAACCAGCAGAATGGTTCGCAAATTTTTCATAAAAACTCCTTGACCGCGCCCCTGATAACAGATAGTAGATAGTAGAACCCAAACAAAATCTTCACCAGTAACGGTAGTATTGCAGAGTGGTAAGCGTGTCTTCAGAACCAGACTGCACCGCCAACCTTTTCTCAACGTTAAGCTTTATCCATGCAAGGTTGGCATTACCGATGTCATTATGCATATACCAGGTCAACTCCCCAAGCATTGACGCGTCAACTTCACGCTGACCAAGCTCCTGCCAGAAACGCCGATACTGGGTTGACCAGCCAAACCGCCGGTCGCGACGCAAAAAATCAAGCTGATAAAGCTGCGAAAACAGGTCATCCTGTTCATCACGCCCGCAGCTAAACTCACCGGTCAGAGTCATTCTCCCCCCCGGAACCGCCATTCCATAACGCCCATCGATGCCAATTCGCGTCGTGTCAACCACCTTGCCGCGCTCAGCGTGCAACATCACATTGTGACTGCGCATCACGGCATGTTTCGAGATTCTCTCGCCGATCAACAGAGAAATACCGCCTTCAAGACCGTGATCATACAGGTAACGATTGGCCAGACTGACTCTGGCGCCCAGCAGACCCTTCTGCCCTTTGTCGGTCATTTCATACCCCGAACCGAGCAGGTAATAAAGATCGTAATTGAGGTTCGGGTTTAAAGCGCCCCAGAATCCGGCATACCAGTCACGCTCAAAGCCAAAATTGCGATCATTAGAAAGCTGCAGCACCGTCGCATGGGTGTCGGTCTGCAGATTCAGCCCGAATGGCAGATAGAAGCGCCCAAAACGAAAGTTGAACCGCCCGAGATTTTCAGCTCGCCTGTCTGACGGCATCCAGGTGTCGAGAGCATTGTATAGATCAACATAGAAGTTGTGATACTCAAGAAAAACCTGGTTACGAAGTTCACCTTCCATGTCGTTCATAACCGAGACAAAATTGCGCCTGAACACCAGACGGGTTTGCAGATTGAAGCTCGAAGTAGTTGAAACCGCATTCGCAAACTTTTTCAAAATCTCAAATCCGTAGGAATGCCGGTGATAAGGCCGATCACTACTATCAACAGCCGAAGAAAATGAAAACTGGCTGAGAATTTCATTTTTCCAGAAACTGCTGCCCCTGCTTGAGCCTGCATCGACGCTAAGACTCGCGACCCCCGCCTTTGGCACCTGCAGATCGGCAAACGGGTCACCACCACGCGCAGGTTGAACAACCAGCACCATTAACAGCAAGCCCAGCATACAGAAGCTACGATGAATAAATAAACCTGGCACAAGCAGGCCTCTTTTCATAAACCGGCAAACAACTCAGTGCTTATATAACGCTCACCCGAGTCAGGAAACACGGTTACAATCGTCTTGCCGGCGTTTTCAGCCTGCATGGCCAGACGCGCCGCAACGGCCATTGCCGCACCGCACGAAATGCCAACGGTTATACCCTCTTCGCGATGCAGGCGCCGGGCAAATTCCATAGCTTCTTCATTGGTTACCGTGGCCACCTCATCAACCAGACTCATGTCGAGAGTATCAGGTTTGAAGCCTGCGCCTATGCCCTGAATTTTATGCGGCCCAGGCTTCAGCGCTTCACCGTTTCTAAGCTGTGTAAGAACAGGTGAAGCAGCCGGTTCGACAGCTACCGCCCAGACGGCAAGGCCCCTGCCCTGCTTCAGATATCTGCTTACACCCGTGATGGTGCCTCCGGTTCCAACTCCGGCCACAAAAATATCAATTTTGCCTTCGGTATCTTTAAAGATTTCTGGCCCGGTTGTCTGATAATGTATTTCAGGGTTAGCCGGATTCTTAAACTGCTGCGGGCTGAAAAACCTTTCAGGGTCGGCAGCCACAAGCTTTTCCGCTTCCTCAATAGCCCCTTTCATTCCCCGGGCGCCTTCGGTCAAAACAAGTCTGGCCCCAAAACCAGCCAACATGCGCCGACGCTCAACCGACATGGTTTCGGGCATCGTCAAAATCAATGGGTACCCCCGGGCCGCACACACAAAAGCCAAACCGATACCTGTGTTGCCGCTGGTTGGCTCTACAAGAGTCACTTCTTTGCTTCCGGGTGTGAGAATCCCTCTCTTTTCAGCATCCCAGATCATTGAGGCAGCCACCCGGCATTTAACTGAATAAGCCGGATTTCGCCCCTCAATTTTAGCCAGCACCCTGGCCGGAAACCCTCTGGTTATATTGTTGATCTGAATCAGCGGGGTGTTGCCGATACTTAGGCTGTTATCACTGAAAAACATAATAAAACTCCTTATTAAATCTGGAAATCCGCTGGTTCATCGTGGCGTTCTCTCTGCGTAAGAACCAGTTCTTCAAGCGTGATATTCTTGAGAGTATCTTCAATCGCCCGATTAACTCTTTGCCACACAGTATTTGCGGCACAAAAACCTGGCATTGAGCAGTTCTGCCGCCGCACAGCACAATCTGCGATCTCAGTTCTGCCCTCAAGCACACTGGTAATCTCTAAAACATTGATCATTTGCGGCGATCTGGCAAGATGATAACCGCCATTCGGCCCGCGCATTGCCACTACCAGTCCGGCGGTTCGCAATTCTCTGATGAGAACATGAATGTAGTTTACCGAAATATGCTGATTCGCGGCAATAACGTCGGCCATAACCGGTTCGCCGCTCTGCCGCAAAGCCAGTTCAAGCATTATGCGCAAACCATATCTGCCTCTGGTCGACATTTTCATATAATATCCTGAATGTGTTCTTAAGTTTGTTAAGCGTTATACTTAATAATATAACAAAACTGCCAGACTTGTCACGCAAAATTTTTCTAAAAAGGAACCGCAGTCTCAGGCACTATAGCCCTGAGACTGCGGTCGATCAGCAAACCTTAATAAGAGCGCGGCGAGTATTTCTCGGGGATTCGACGGCGCGGCCAGTGACGACCGGGTTGCTTTGAAATACTCAACCAGCCTTTGTATTACTTTTTCAAGATAACACCGGTGGTCGAAGGAACATTGTAATCGCCTTCGGCAGTGTATAAGCCAGCGTCATTGAACTTTTCGCCATCGCAGATGACTTTCCAGGTGCCGCCCAGAGGCAGTTTGAAGTTAACCCAGTTGTTCTGGTCGCCATTGAGAAGCACCAGGAAATTGGTATCACCCTTGAGAAACATGCCCAGACCATTGTTATTGGCAGGCTGAACCCATTCAAGATGCTGATTATTAAGAGCGACCGGCTGACGGAAATTGGGGTATTTTTTGCGCATCGCGATCAGGCCTTTGTAGAGATCGAAGATATCGCGATTCTTTTCTTTGGTCTCCCAGTCGATGTAGTTGGTGTTGTTGTCCTGGTCGTAGGAATTGTGGTTGCCGCCCTTGGTGCGGTTGAATTCCTGGCCAAAATGAATCATCGGAATACCCTGGGCAGTCAACAGGGCGATGGCCGCCAGTCTGGTTTTCTTTTTATCGCCTTTATAGAGGTCATTGAGTGTGTAACCGTCATGGGCTTCGAGATAGTTGAGGCTTTCGTCGGGTTTGGCGGCCCACCAGAAGCATGACCCGGCAAGAACGGTCATTACGTCGTTTCGTTCTGTCTGACCGTTGAGCATGGCTCTGACTTTTTCACGGAAATCATCGTTCCATTTTGAAAGGCGGGTATTTCTGAAGTCGCTCTTGCCCCACTGATTGCGCTTCCAGTCGGCGGCCCATGGTTCTGAGGTAAGAATAATGTCTTTGGGCAATTCATCAATGATGCGCTGCATCGTCTTTTTGTCGATGATTGTGCCGAGATCGAATCTGAAACCATCGACCTTGTATTCGTCAACCCAGTATTTCAGGCTGTCAACGATCATTTTGCCGGTCATCGGGTTTTCGGTGCGCATTTCGTTGCCACAGCCGGTACCGTTCCAGTAGAATTTGCGGTTGTCATCCATCAGGCGGTAGTAACCACCATTATCGAAACCCTTGAAATTGAGTGGC
>Ga0116171_10006376_pt1 | contig 10201 bp, 9 predicted proteins | sample AD_JPNHW2_MetaG_FD_89798 | JGI IMG/M metagenome (GOLD analysis project Ga0116171, IMG submission 89798) | Active sludge microbial communities of municipal wastewater-treating anaerobic digesters from Japan - AD_JPNHW2_MetaG | ecosystem: Engineered > Bioreactor > Anaerobic > Digestate | place...
CCAGTTTCCTGCGGATTTGCCGTTTTACGCAAACACCGGCACGGGTTTTTTTCCAGGCCGTGGCACAGGGATGGCCGGCATTCCGGGATATTCTGAGTGTGAGGAGCGGACGCTCCCGGTCCGAGTCGGGAGCGGGAACAGTTGAAGGAGAAGGGACGTGAACGCGATGAATTCGATACAGCGGGGAAACAGGAGAAGAGCGGGGCCGGGATACCGGGGATCCGGGATTTTTTGCAAAGAACGGGAGAACAACGGGTGCACCGGACTTTGGGGCGGCCGCATGGCGCAGCAATTGAGGCGCAGGGGCCGGATCCCTCAGCGGCTGAGAGAGAAGATCGGGCGGCTGGAACGGAAGTTTTTAATCCGGGAAGAAGCGCGGAGGCGCGAATAATGCCGCGCCGGCCGACCCGGACGTATGCGCACCTGCCGCTCTTTCTTGTGACAAACGTGCTTTCGCACGAAGTCCGGACGCATGGCGGGGAGGTGGAATGGATGGAAGCGAGAAGGACGCAGGGCCATTATTACACGGTCCGGGTCCGGACCCGGCCGGTGAACCGGGAGTTCCGGCGGGAGCGGGCGCAAAGAAAGACCGGGACGGCGGGGCAGAAGGAATGACACGCGGGCCGGACTCGGAGCAGGCGATCGCGTGGGCGACCGAACTCGCCGTTCTGCGGGGCGATGTGTACCTGTTCCGGAAGAACCGGGACCGCCCGTGTGATTTCCTGCTCGTGAACGATCGCGAGATCCTTTTTGTCGCGGTCAGGCGGACCCGGAACCTGTACCGGTCCATGGAGACGCACGCGGCCGGGTACGAGGAGACGATCGGGCGACTCCGGATGGTGCGGAATCCGGCAGCCGGCCGGCAGCTCTGGCTCTTCTCCCGGCGCGGGAAGTACCGGATGTTCCGGGTTTCTCCGGAAGGGATGGAAGAGATTACGGCGGCAAAGGAGGATTCTCCCGGAAGACCGGCAGCGGGGGTACCCTGACCGATCCTGGAGAAAGTGCCGGGGATTCAGGACGTTCGCGTGCCGGATGTCTCCCCCGGTTTATTCTTCAGGTTTTGCAGATCCCAGCAGCCACTTCCATGCCGGCACAATCCGGATTTTCCGGCCGTCAATGGTGAGGGTTTCTTCCTGGCAGCAGGTGAGCACCATGCCGTTCTCAACAGAAAGCGTCTCCATTGCTTCCGTAAGACCGGCAAGTTCGCCCCCCGGAAGTTCCGGGCGGGATTTGTATTCCCGTGAGTGATCGGTGGGAAAAGATTCCCTGAACTGGATTTTCTTTCCCGGATTACCGGATTTTTTTCCCGGCCCGGCTTTTCCGTTCCAGCTGTTGTGCCACCTGTTCGAATGCCGGATCCGGTCGGGCACTCTCGTCTGCAATTCTCCGGCTGGAAAATTTCTCGTACTCTTCAAGTGCAAGGGCACGAGCGATCTCCATTGAGACGGATCCCTTGTCGCTGAGGATCTCCTGTTCGTTGAACCGGAGGAACGCGTCGAGTTTCTCTTTCCACTCGCTCATGTACACCGGCTGTTTCCGTTCTGCCTGCAGTTCAGCATAATCGAGATACATGGTGATGATGCGGTTCAGCTGTTTGATTTCGGTCTCGTTCAGGTAATTCTTCGCAACCGTAACGTCTCCCTTCCGCACCTTCGCGCCTTTCCAGCTGGTGAGTCCCATGTTGGGCTGGGATGCGTTCGCCCTCTCCGCGATGATCTCAGCGGCTGTATGACCGGTGATCGCCCAGTGGAGTTTGTTCTGCACAACCCGGAAGAATTCGAGCGTAGCCTCTGCATGGGGATCGTAATCGATGGCGAGAGCGTAGATGTCCCGGATCTTCAGGTAGAACCGTTTCTCCGATGCCCGGATATCGCGGATGCGTTCGAGCAGTTCATCGAAATAATCCGCCCCGATGCTTCTTTGGTCTTTTAACCGTTGATCATCGAGTACGAAGCCCTTGATAAGAAATTCGCGCAGCCGTTCGGTTGCCCACCGTCGGAACTGAATGCCGCGGTGGGAGCGGACCCGGTAACCGATGGCGAGGATCATGTCGAGATTGTAATAATCGATTGTTCGTCTGACTTCACGAGATCCTTCCGTTTGAACTGTAAGATATTGTCTTACTGTTGTTTCCGGTATGAGTTCATTTTCCTCGAAAATATTCCTGATATGGTGACCGGTTGTCTGTTTCGTAATCTGGTACAGATCGGCGATCAGGTTTTGCGTGAGCCAGACAGTTCCCTCTTCGAGCCGGACTTCGATGCGGCTCGTCCCGTCCTCGCTCTGGTAAAAGAGGATTTGCGATGGGGTGACCGGTCCGGGGATGGGAGGTGTTGGCATTGTACTTAATCTGTACCCGGATGTGTGGGCTTTTATAGTGTGAGGGTGTGCGGTGAAACTGTGCCGGGGTGTCGACCGGAATGTATGGTGAAAATACAATGCGGTGGCTCTGGTGCTTAAAAAACCGCTACTATAATCTAACCAGAGATCGTGCCGGAATTGTGTTTCAATCACTGCATGTCGAACAGATCTTCCTGATGACCGGATAAACCTCTTCTGCGGACATTGCACCGGAAAAAACCTGCCGGATTACATGAAACGCCGGTTCCCGCTTCCATGAACGCTCCCATGATTCTTCAATCGCATCATGGAAAGCCGGTATGGCATATTCGAGCGGCGCCCAGTCGTAGGGAGCGGGGATGTCCTTGTTCCGTTGCAGTGCCCGGAGTATACAGGTATGGGTGGGGAACACGAGCCAGATGACCGTAACCGGGATGCCGGATTTAAGGAGGGCGTCTCGTACTTCACCCGTATGGGGTCCGCAGCCGGAAAATTCCAGGACCGCCGGCGAGGCATTTTCACACATTGCAAGAAAATGATCCCATGCGCAAATCTCTCCTGCCATGGTTCCATCCCCGTATTGCAACCGGCAGTCATCGATTGATGCGTACGAAAAACCGGCATCCCGTGCGAGGCGTTCCGCGACCGTTGTCTTACCGGATCCCATGGTTCCGATGAGCAGGACTTTCTGCGGTTGGATCATGGTGTTATTTTTTTGTGAGATCCCGGAAACCTGCCCGCGATTCTCTTTACCATCGGCTTTAATATTCATCAGGTCCGGTCTCCTGTTTATTACCGGGGGTGTCTGCTGTTATAGGGTTTTTGTGCCAAGAACCGGAGCGAAGGCAAACGAGGAGAGGTCGGCCCGCAGTTCCTTCATGGCCTGTCTGATGAGGTTTTATTTGGAGAGAGGGTGCCTGTCACGCTGAAGAAGGTCATACAACCCGGAGGAACTCTCCGGGGCGAAGAAGGATTCCCCGGAAGGATTGACAGTTGGGATGTTCTGAACGATTCAAAAAATAGTTATGACGTGAATGCTGGTGCATAGCCGGACATTTCCCCTTAGTCTATTCTTTGTGTCCGGCAGATCCCAGCAGCCACTTCCATGCCGGTACAATCCGGATTTTCCGGCCGTCAATGGTGAGGGTTTCTTCCTGGCAGCAGGTGAGCACCATGCCGTTCTCAACAGATAGCGTCTCCATCGCTTCCGTAAGACCGGCAAGTTCGCGGCTCCGGTTCTCTTCGTTCAGCTCAAAGCAGACCTGGATCGCCGCCGTTATGACCCCCCGGTCTTCGATAACAAAATCGCACTCGTGTTTCTGCCGGAAATAATAAACCGAGAGGTTCCTGCGCAGGAGTTCGATGAAGACAAGATTCTCAAAAAGCCTGCCGGTATCGCCGGAGAACCGGAACGCGACGGCATTTCGCATGCCGGTATCGATGCAGTACAGCTTCTTGTCGCTCACGTACTGTTTTTTCAGGGAACAGTCGTACCGGAAGATCTCGAAGACGAGATACGCTTCTTCCAGGTATCCGACATAATCCCGGACGGAGGCAGCGCTTTTGAAATTCAGGGTTTTTTTCAGCGCCTGGTAACTTGCCCGGTTCGCGACGTTGGTGAAGATGTACCGTGCGAGCTGGCGGAACGGTTTTACCTCGCGGATGCCGGCTCGTCCGATGATATCCCGGAACAGGATATCCTCGTAGGTCCGCTTCAGGTATTCCGGGTCCTTAAACTTCAGGTACTCGGGAAACCCGCCTTCAACGAGATACCGGTCGAATGCAGAGAGAACAGCTGCTCTCGTTGTCTCTGTCATCTCGCCTGCGGGAATATCCCGGAACGCGAGGGCTTCTTGAAAGGAGAACGGGAAGAGCGTGATCTTCACGTACCGGCCGGTCAGGTGCGTCCCGAGCTCTGCGGACAGGAGGTTTGCATTGGACCCGGTCAGGAACACCTTCCAGCCTTCGTCATGGATCCGGCGGACGAACCGTTCCCAGCCGGCAACGTTCTGGATCTCGTCAATGAAGAGAACCCGGAGGCTCGGGAAAATTTTTTCGAGGATGAGCACGAGCGACGAAAAATCGTCCGTTGTGAAATCGATGAGGCGTTCGTCATCGAAGTTGATGTAATGGAACGCATCGTACTGCTGCGCGATCTGCCGGAGGAGCGTCGACTTGCCGCACCGGCGGATGCCGGAGATTGCGACGATCTGGCCGGTTTTGGTATACTGCGCGACATCGATGGTTCTCGGTATGCCGGGATCCCGGGAGAGGAAGACCTCCTTCTGGCTCCGGGTTACCTCTTCGAGCTGGGAAACGGGAATCATTTTTGTATATTGCTAATGTATGTTTTTGTTATTTATGTATATTGGTAATGTATAAAATTCCATTCACGATAGGAACCTGCATACGGCGTCCGGGAAAAAGAAGCCCGTACAGGCCCCCGATTCTCCTCTTTTCCGGACCGGCCGGCCAGGTTTTGGGGATTCTGAGCCAGGTTTCGGAAATTTTTGGGATTTTCACGTCGGAGGAGGCCGGCCAGGTACAGGCGGGTTTGGAGGGGGGATCTGGTAGGGGATTAGGTAATTGGTGGATCGGTATCTTGGCAGGAACCGGGGGGCTGTTTTGGGATGATCAGGTCATAAGGTCCCCGGTAGAAAAATACGCCCGAATCGGGCTCCGATTCCCCTCTTTTCCGGACCAGCCGGCCAGGTTTTATAAAAACTGAGCCAGGTTTCGGTAATTTTCGGGATTTTTCCGTCGGAGAAGGCCGGCCAGGTATAGGCAGGTTTGGAGGGGGGATCTCCTATGTGAACGGGTAACTGGTGGATTGTCACTTTGGCAGGAACCGGGGGGCTGTTTTGGGATGATCAGGTCATAAGGTCCCCGGTAGAAAAATACGCCCGAATCAGGCCCCGATTGCCCTCTTTTCCGGACCAGCCGGCCAGGTTTTGCAAAAACTGAGCCAGGTTTCGGCAATTTTTGGGATTTTTACGTCGGAGAAGGCCGGCCAGGTACAGGCGGGTTTGGAGGGGGGATCTGGTATGGGATCGGGCAAATGGTTGATGGGGATTTGGTGGGAACCGAAGGGCTTTGTTGGGATTATGCAAAGAACATCTCATATTTTTTTGAATAAACCTCGAGAACCGTTTCAAGTTTTTTCTGCAAATTGGAATTTTTCGTGAGAAAGAAAAAGAGGATTCCACCATCAGAAATTGTTACCGGTACTTTTTGGATGAATTCTCCAATTTCTTGAGATTTTTTTGACGGAAAATTCGTTCGCTCTTCACTCGTGCAAACACGTGGATAATGCTGATAGACCATGAGTAGGGAACTAGGACTGCTTTTTTTATAGACTTCGAGCAATTCTGAAAATTTCATATGCTCTTCTGTTGGATTTTTCTCTCTTAGTCCGGTATCGGGATCAAAAAAAATTAGGGAATTTTCTGGTAAATTTTCAATTATTTTTTCAAAATACTCGATTCGTCCCTTTCTTGTGAATTGGTTATTATTCAGGATTGTTGTTTTAATGCCCTCTGATTCAAAAAGATGTTGAATTTCATGAAAATACAGTTCTGCTCCATTTTCACCAGAGAATGGTGAAAAGAGTTTGATAAGTTTTTCATTATCTTGCCCGGCTTTCATCGTCTTTGTTTGGTAAACAGGAGTCAACATTGGGATAAAGGTAAACGATGCTAGTTCGGGCAGTTTTTTCATTATCGTATAAATAAGGTCATATTTGAAAAGATCGCGGGAATCGCCGCAAAATTTCTGATTCATAGATCTCCCATTATCTCCATTTGCTAATAAATTTGAATATCAGAATGAGGAAAACCCAAACTTTCAGTTCTTCTCTCTAAAGATTTGTATTGCCTTTTTCACTCCTTCAATATCATTTTTTATGAAAATAACTCCGAAAATCGCCTCAATTAATGTCGCTTTGATACGATTGAGCGATTTCATTTTTCGATAGTCAGGGTCTGCATGTATCCTATAATCAAATAATTTCCAATTATTACATAATTGTGCTAGATGTTCATTAGCCTCAAACGATTTCCTTTGATTATGCAACTCTTCGGTTGAAATTCCCGAGTCCCAAATATCGAATAATACTGCATATTTCACCGCAGTATCTCCAGCCCATGCAAGTGATTGCGCAAGTTTCGCTCCGTTCTTTAGATAATCCATGTCTTCTTGAGAAATTTGTAATGCTCTCACATCGGGAAATTGTTTATTAATTTCCGAAAAAATTGTTGCAGCACTCGGTTGAAACATAGCAATCAAAACAAGATTTCTATCTGAAAAATCAATATCGAGATTTTTCTCGATTTGAGGAATAACCTTCAAATCGACATCAGATATTTTATTGAGTATTTTTTCAAGATCCTGTATCCATCGATTGAATTTATTAAGGGATCTCTTCCGTAACTGGTGATTTTCTCGTTGTTCTTTCAAATTATCTCTTAAAAGTTGTATGTTTCTTTCAATTTCAATCGTTTTTACCTCTAATTGAGCCACAATCCTCTCCTCAATAATCAACTTGATTTCTCACCTTTTTAATTAGATACGTTTATCGATCATTCCTGGCTTACAATATTCAATACGAGATGTTCCCCTAATGTCTGAAAGAAATCCCACCGGTTGGTTTGGATCTATCTCGAAATTTCTCTCACTTCCAAAATCAGATTGGCTCTCCTTGTTACAGTCCCACCATGAACTATGCATGAATTGTAGCGCTGACGACAGTCAGATTCGTGCATGGGATCACGAGTTCGATATCCTTCAAGCGGAATTGAACAAATTACTCCTCGCTCATCCCTCTTCCGGAAAATTCGCCCTCATTTTTGAATATGAATTACCACGCGAACGAGGGCGACGGCCGGATGTGATCATTCTTGGATCTTCGACCCTCTATGTTCTTGAATTCAAAGACTATGCAAAAATTCTCACGGCCCATGTCGATCAAGTTGACGCCTATGCCCGCGATTTGAAACATTACCATGCTGGGTCCAAGGATTACAACGTTATCCCAATTCTCATCCTTGCTCGGGCGAAAGACCGGATTCAGCAGTATGATACTGTTACCGTTGTATCTGCAAATTCCCTTGCGGAATTCTTCGGAAAGTCTCCGATGTGGGAACAAGAACAACCCGTGAATGAAGTTCAGTGGCTGTTATCTGACTACGCTCCGCTACCTTCTCTCATTGAAGCAGCTCGAACGATATGGGACGAGCAACCTCTCCCGCAGATCAAGCGTGCGAAGAGCGCCGGCATCCCCAACACTATCGCGGAATTGGTCCGGATAGCTCGCGAGGCCCAATCGAAGAATGAGCTGCATCTCGCCCTTGTGACCGGTGTTCCCGGTGCAGGAAAGACGCTTGTTGGCATCCAACTTGTATATGAAAATCATATCGATGGAAACGAGCAAAGTGCCGCTTTGTATCCGACATCTCTCTATACCTCGGCGCAACAATTTCCTCAACAGGCCGTTGCAGATTCTGGCGTCTCAACGTATGGCCAACGTGCACGGAATTTCACAAATAATTCCCGGAATAACGCGGTCTTTCTCTCCGGCAATGGGCCACTCGTAAAGGTTCTCCAACATGCGCTGAAAAATTCCATCTTTGTGCAGGATGTTCATGGATTCTTGAAAGAATATGGCGGAGCGACTTCCAAGATTCCGCATGAGCATATCTTTGTCTATGACGAAGCACAGCGTGCGTGGGATGCCGAGCGTGTGAATGAGAAACGTGGGCATACAACGTCAGAACCGGAAGATTTTCTCCGCATTGCTGAGCGTAAGAACTCATGGGCAATGATGGTCGGTCTCATTGGTGAAGGGCAGGAGATCCATCTTGGCGAAGAATCCGGGCTTCCCCAATGGAACGATGCCATTGCAGAGATGAAGAAGCCGTGGATTGTGCATTGTTCTGAAAAGATCGCTCCGTATTTCCCTACCGCATCAAAATTGGAGAAGAATAATGTTCTTGATCTCACCGTCACACTCCGATCTCATCTTGCTGAAGATGTGGCCCAGTGGATTAAAGCCCTCCTTGATGGTGATCTCATGACAGCACGAGCCCTCGCTGAGCGGGCCAGGAGCCAAGGTTTTGATGCTTACATCACCCAAGATATCAACGTCGCGATCAACTACGTGAAAGAACGATACCAAGGACAAGAGGACAAACGGTATGGCCTTCTCGCATCATCGAAGGCGAAGAACCTGCCGGCGTGGGGCATCCACAACGAATACAATTATACCAAGAACATGCGGGAAGGGCCGTGGTATAACGATCCTCCCTCTTCGTTCAATTCTTGTTGCGCTTTACGCGACGTCGCATCGGAGTTTTCGTGTCAGGGTCTTGAGCTGGATTTCCCGATCATTTGTTGGGGGAATGATTTCACGTGGGATGGGAAGTGGAAGAGTCCGGCGGCGAAACGATCAAAGGCAAAGGATCCACATCAGCTTCGGGTGAATAGCTATCGGGTGTTGTTGACACGGGGGAGAGATGGATTTTTTGTGTTTGTGCCGAAGGAGATTGGGATGCAGTTGACATACACAGAGCTTGTGGGGGCAGGAGTAAGGGAGACATCATCCAACAGTATGGAGAACATTACTAGTGTGGGATTGGTTCAAGACTAATTGTCGAAATTTGTCTAATCTTTAATAATATCTAATCCTAAGTAACATTCAATCAAAAAAGGACTCAGTGAATCGAGTGAATTAGTATGCCAATAAATCCGACGCAAAATAAAAAAATACATCATATCACTCATTATACAAACTTAATCTCAATTATTAATGAAAGCCGTTTATATTGTGGTAATGAGCTTCACACACATGGGGTAATAACAACAAATATCGGGCATTCATCATTGAAACAAAGGCGTGGTCAACATCCCGTTTCGGTTCCATCTGGAGGTACTCTTAATGATTACGTTCCTTTCTTTTTCACGACACGGCCCCCGATGCTAATTGCCATAGAAAAAGGAAGTGTCGCTGATTATCGAGGGACTCAAAGAGAGATCATATATCTTGTAACATCGATTGAAAAAATTTTGGAATCGGATTGTATTTGGTGTTTTACGGATGGTCATGCTGTTGAAGCTATTACAAGTTATTTCGATAATCTAGATTACCTCTCAAAAATTGATTGGGAGGTAATTGCAGCATGGGATTATCGACCTACATCTGGAGATCCGGACAGAGAAAGAAAAAAACAAGCTGAATTTTTAGTAAAGGGGTATGTTCCTTGGGATTGTATCGAATCAATCATAGTCAAGGACGATAAAATGCTAGATTGTGTACATGAAATTATCAAATCATCAAATTCACCCCACAGACCTACTATTAATATCAACAGAAATTGGTACTATAATCCAAGGAGGCCTCAATAATGATTGAAGAAGGTAAGGGTAATCTGCTTGAAGCAGATGTTGAGGCATTGGTTAATACAGTCAATACTGTTGGTGTGATGGGGAAAGGAGTAGCACTTCAGTTCAAAATTGCGTTTCCCCAATTGTTCAAAGAATATCAAAAGGCGTGCAAGCTCGGACAAATTAAAATTGGAAAAATGTATGTCTATCGGAATAATCCGACTTTAAATCCAAAATTTATCATTAATTTTCCTACAAAAATTCATTGGAAACAAGACTCAAAAATCGAATATATCCGTGAGGGTTTACCTTCTCTCATAGAGGTAATAAAAACAAACGATATTAAATCGATAGCTTTACCTCCATTAGGATGTGGGATGGGGGGATTAAACTGGATTGAAGTTTTACCCCTCATCCATCAGGCATTCAAAGAACTACCCGATGTGCAAGTTCTTATTTTCCCACCTAATGTTACTAACGAACC
>Ga0116171_10006377_pt1 | contig 10200 bp, 10 predicted proteins | sample AD_JPNHW2_MetaG_FD_89798 | JGI IMG/M metagenome (GOLD analysis project Ga0116171, IMG submission 89798) | Active sludge microbial communities of municipal wastewater-treating anaerobic digesters from Japan - AD_JPNHW2_MetaG | ecosystem: Engineered > Bioreactor > Anaerobic > Digestate | place...
ATCAAATCCCCTTTTTTCAGTTCTATTAAATTATCATAAGTGAGTTCCAGATGCTTTTTACGGTCAAAATGATCAATGCCTATGGTTTCGGTAAAATAATGATAAGCATAAAACAACTTTCCAGGAATTTCAAAATTCTGTTTTAAATAAACTGTCAACTTCCGGGCACTTACCTGACGTTCAGTTAAATTCAGATCATTTTTAAAATTCATCGCGGCGGGATTCTTTGTAAAGGGGAAAATGCATATATACAAAATGAAAATAATCTGAATGACAAACTTTAATTTTTTATTGAAAAATTCTTGTTCAGTAATAAAATTAAATCCGCTCAGTGCAATGATTGAAATAAGCGGCATTATCCCTATTAAAACTCTCTTAAGACCCATTGAATTAAATATTCCCAGATACCAGAACAAACTATGTGAAATTATATAAGCAAGTGTGCATCCCAAAACCAGTAAACTATTTTCAGAGAATAGTTTGTCCTTTTTCTTTATCCATGAAACAATATAACTAATGATTCCTAAAAAGAAAAGAATGTAAACAGGAACACCGGTCACATAAAACAACTGGGTAATGAAATGGTTTAATTCGCCGCTTCCATAAGCACTTGACAGTCGTGCATAAGGTATTTTTCTGAAAACCCACAAAAAATCGTGATACACAAAAAAACCTGCCAGTGAATAAACAAGGTGTCCGGTAAGTAATAGAAACAAAACCATCCACTTTTTCCGGCAGATAAAAAATAGTGCAAAAACTCCGGCAATGATTATCCCTTCCGACCTTACAAATGGTAAAAATGAAATCAGGATGGCAGCAGCAGCATAGTTGTTTTTTAGAATTAAATAAATGCCTGAAATAAGAAACAACGCAAATAACGGTTCCGTCAAGCCTGAAAAAGTCTGAACATACACATAAGGTGCAAAGATCAGAAATAGCGGAACTATGATACTGTTCTTGATCTTCAGCAAACTACATGAAAGAAAGGTAAAATAAATTGAACATAATGTAACCAAAAGGTTGAACAACTTCATACCGTTCATGCCAAATTGCGCAAATGGCGAAGCCAGTAGAACAAATACAGGTTTTGCCCAGTGATCAAAGAAAAGTTCCGGATGTGCGGGAGCATATCGGGCAAAAAGATAATGAAGAATACTGTCTCCATCATCAGCTGTGCCTTCAAAAAAATAAATGGTCAGCAAGCCGCAGATCAGGTATAAAAATAAAGCAAAAAATATGAAGTACTTTTTATTCAGCATACTTGAAATACTAGTTCATAGCTTAATCTGTCGCAATCAATTTTTATCATATATGATCTGATCAATGCAAATGACCAATGCAATAATAAAGGCCTCATTTTCACCGCTGACTATGTCCACACCATATGTGTCGGAAAATGCGAACCATTTTTTTGAAATGCTCGCTACAAGCGTATCACCGCGCATGATGGTGAACTCGTGAGACCATTTATCTCCTGCAATATAAAATGGAGTCCCGTTCTGATCAATTTCTATTTTCGGCTTTAAAAACGACAGCTTCTTTTTAAGAACTGCATATAACTGTCCGCCTTTAAATATCTCATATACAGGGAGTATCTTAAAATATTTCTGTTCGATATAAAACAACTGGTTGCCATTTACATCTTCAAGATGTATCTTCTTCCCCACGGTAAAAAGTTTGGCGTTAACAAAAAAACGGTCGTTTTCAAATTCATCTTTTATACTGAAACGGTCGGTGAGTGAAAACACTTTTTGATTGATGATGTATTTCATTTTATTACTTTTACTCATACAAAAATAATTATTTTACGCCCGTTGGTTACAAAAGCTTACGGTAATTGATATATAATTTAAAAAAACATGAAGCCATTTCAATTTATTTTTGTTCTTGTAATTCTCTTAAGCAATTTTAAACCGCTCAAAGCCCAGGAGCCGGTCGCACCAATACCCAATGACTCAATAACTACTTATACCGACCTGCCCACACTGGAACTGAGGCTTGCATGGAATAAAATAGACGACGATTGGAGGCTGCATTATTTCCACGATTGCCTGGCAAAAGACAAATTAAAAATGAGTTGCGCACATTGTGCAAGCATATACCTGACCGTTGACTTTAAGATCGACAGCGTTGGAAAAGTAATAGAATACAAGGTTGTAAAAGAAAATATGTGCGGTAGTGATTTTACCGAAAGCCTGAAAAAATGTTTCCTCGAATATTTCCTGACAATAGAGTTTCCAGAGGGATTTAGAAACATGGTGTTCGAAATTAATATTGGCAATGGGTTAAAGTGTTAGCTTTGTGCTATGGTTCGCATAGGAATTTTATCCGACACCCATTGCTTTTTGCATGAAAAAGTTTTTAGTTTTTTCGCTGAATGCAACCAAATTTGGCATGCCGGTGATATTGGCAATCTGGAAACAGCCGAACGCCTTGAAAAATTCAAACCGTTTATAGCCGTTTACGGCAATATCGACGGACAAGAACTTCGGGTAAAATACCCTGAGAAACAGTTTATAAAAGTTGAGCAACAACGTATTTTTATCACTCATATCGGCGGCACACCTGCAAAATACGATGCACAAGCAAAAAAAATAATCGAATCAACGAACCCGACCATTTTTGTTTGCGGCCATTCACACATCTGTAAAATACAATACGATCAAAAACAGAAATTACTTTATATCAATCCCGGAGCTGCTGGAAAATACGGATTCCATAATAAAATAACACTCCTGCGATTCGTTATTGATGGTAACAATTTAAAAGATATGGAAATTCTGGAGCTTGACAAACACTAATCACGCAGGCGGTCCGATGAACTGACCATCTTTTCATCTTTGCGGATAGCCCGGTGAGCTAAAACTATAAAAATTACAGGGATCAATGAAATATACATTCCGACTTTGTACGACGGAATAATTTCAACCTTATCAGCGCCAAGAGCTATGATTCCTTTTGTTAGTGAATCTGCAATAATATTTTCGGCTGAATAAAATAAAGCTGCAATAAAACCAATATGCACCAGTAAAGTTATTGCCGTAATTTTTATCTGCACCGGACGTTTTTTATAAAGAAAAATAGTAACAAAACAGGCAATTGCCATCAGGCATACAGCAATGATAAGAGGCAGCGTACTATTGCTGTTTCCATTGGGAATTTCAAGCATTGAAAAATTGTAGTTATTGTCTAATACGCTGTATTCAGCGATGGGAAAGAAAAACAATAAAACATAAGCTGCAATAGCAAGCAAAAGGTAAAGACTTTGTAGGCGCTGTATCATGGTCGATTTTTTTACAAAAATACGATTTTCCTTTATTTTCCCCCATTCATAATTGTAATTATTTAAAAAAATCAAAATGTAAACTAATATTTATTAATTTTACATAGAGTATCATTCATTAATATGTAATGCATAATCACTAAAGTATTTTGAGAAAAGCCCTGATACTTATAATTTTTTCTTTGACAAGCCTGCATATTTGCGGGCAGGATATTCATTTTTCTCAATTTTATGCAGCACCGCTTGAATTGAATCCCGCGAATGCCGGCCTTATAAAAGGAAGGTTTCGTGTAGGTTTGAATTCAAAACGCCAGTGGAGTTCGGTGACAAAACCTTTCCAGAATATTGCTGCTTATTTTGATATGCAGGTTGTGAAAAGAAAATACCGTAAAGATGCGCTGGGAGCCGGAATCGTTTTTAATGCCGATATTGCCGGTGATTCAAAGTACTCGACAATCAACACCGGAATTGCAATATCATACATTAAATCAATTTCTTACCGCAACAATAATTTCATTTCTATCGGAATAATGCCGGGGCTCATTCAGCAAAGTATTGACTACACAGCGCTGTATTACGACAATCAATTTAACGGTAATTATTACGACCCGAACATAGATCCTGGTGAGCAATATGGACGGAGAAGCTTTCTGAATTTCGACCTTGCAGCAGGTGCACATTGGTTTTACCAGTACGATCAGAGCACCTCTTATGATGCCGGATATTCTGTATCACACCTGACCCGGCCAAAAGTAAGTTATATGAACAATAACGATATCAGGCTCAACATGAAACACACCATTTATGGAAGTTCAAGATTCACGATCGGGCAGGATCTGGATATGCTGCCTTCCATTATGTTTAGTTATCAGCAGCCCTATATGGAGATTTTATTCGGCTCACTTCTCAAATACAACCGCAGTAAGCATTATCTCGACCAGACATCTATAAATATCGGATTATATGGTCGTTATGCCGATGCTCTTATTGTAGTAGCGGGATTTGATTATAAAAACATCTGTTTTGGTGTCAGCTACGATATTAATTTATCACGGCTACTGCCTGCAAGCCGCGTCAGAGGTGGCCTTGAATTTTCAGTTAGTTATATCTACGACAGAAAAAAATTTAAACGCAATAAAGAAATCCCCTGTCCTATTTTTTGATGCAGATGAAACCTGGAAACTATCATAAAACTCTTATTTTCATACTCGGCTTTATTTTATTACTAAAGGCTGATTACATTAGTGCACAAAATTACGAAGAAAGCATTGCCATAGGCGATGAAGCTTTTGATGAAGGGGATTTTTACACAGCATCGACCTTCTATAACAACGCGCTGTGGTACGATTCGGCAGATATAAAACTTGCCTACAAATGCGCTGATGCGTTCCGTTTTTTTAATAACTATCAGAAAGCGGAGCAATGGTACAGGTATGTTTTGAATAACGATCTCAAAGGAAGCCTTCCTCTTGCAAAATTCTGGCTGGCGCTGGTCGAAAAATCACAGGGGAAATATACTCAGGCACTCTTGCATTTCAGGTCGTATTACAACGAGAACAAGAACAAGGCTGATGAGTATTATATAGAAAAGGCAAAAACAGAGATACTGGCTTGTCAGGAAGCGCCGCAAATGATTGCCAACAAGCAAAATGTGCTCATAGAACATTTGAATGACAGTGATATAAATTCTACTTCTTCAGAGTTCAACGCTGTTCAGCTGAGCGATACCGCACTTGTTTTTTCGGCCATGCGCCCCCTGAATTCCGGAGAATTCGACACGTATCTGCCCAATGCCTACCTTTCGAAAATATATATGTCGAAATCAACCGTGGCCGGATGGGGCGAAGCAAAAGAAATTGACGCTAAGATCAACGACAAGGAAAGCCATAATGCCAATATTTGTTTTTCAAAAGATCACAACAAAATATTTTTTACACGCGCCAAGGCAGATGACAACAACAAACTTAATGCTGAAATATATTCTATTGAAAACATCGACGGGAAATGGCAGAAAGCCCGGAAACTTCCCGAACTGATCAATGTTCGCGGTTTCACTTCCACTCACCCCGATTATGTTGAATATGACGATTACAGTGTTCTGTTCTTCGTTTCCGACCGTCCCGGTGGGATAGGCAAACTCGACATCTGGTATTGCATTATCAAGCAGGGAAACTTTCAAAGACCTATAAATTTAGGTAGTATCATCAACTCACCCGGTGATGAGATTACTCCCTTTTACCATGACACGACTCAGACACTTTATTTCAGTTCCGACTGGCATAAAGGCCTGGGCGGATTTGATATTTTTTATTCAAAAGGAAAATTCAATTTATGGACCGTACCGGCCAATATCGGTTATCCGATAAACAGCAGCTGCAATGACACATATTTTACTGTAAATGAAATTGATAACGATGGCTATTTTACTTCAAACCGGCCGGGTTCGCTATCCATAAAAAGTGAAACATGCTGCTATGACATTTATTCGTACGAATGGCAGGATACACTAAAGCCAAAAACAACTATCACTGTTGTGCCTCAGGATACAATTAAAATAGAAGAAAATATCAGATCGATGCTGCCGCTGACATTGTATTTTCATAACGACGAACCCGATGCAAAATCGTTGGACACTACAACGAAAAAGAATTATCAGACGTTGCTAAGCGAATATTACCAGATGGAAGGAACTTACATCACCGAATATTCAAAAGGTTTATCGGGCAGCGACAAAGTGAAAGCTGAAAAAGATATTAAAGATTTTTTTGAGAACTATGTCGCCAAAGGTTTTTCACAACTCAAACTTTTTGCAAAGCTACTGCACATGGACCTTTCGAAAGGCAACAGTATTAAGATAAAAATAAAAGGTTATTGCAGTCCGCTGAATACAACAGAATACAACCTGAATCTTTCGAAGAGACGCATTGCGTCTATCGTGAACTTCCTGAAACAATACTACGAAGGAATTTTCATGGATTATATAAAAGGTACAGCTACAAATGGCGCCAGATTGACAATACTGAGAGAACCTCTTGGAAAATCGACAGCCAGCCCATTGGTAAGCGACAACCCTAATGATAAACGCAATTCCATTTACAGCCGGGCTGCTGCTTTCGAACGAAAAGTTCAGATCATTCTGTATGAATACGAAAATCAAACATCTTCTGAAAAAATCCCAGACATTCAATTTGCCGATACGTTAATAGATTTCGGAACTATTGAACAAGGGAAAGAAGCCAACATTCTGATTAAATTCAAAAGCACTGGTACTGCCAACCTGATGATAACAGGAGTAGAAACAAGTTGTGGCTGCACAATAGTGGATTGGCCGAAAGAACCTTTTGCACCAGGCGCTGACGGTCTTCTCAAAGCTTCATTTAACACTAGTGAAGATTTAGGCGAACATAACGAAACGATAACTATTTACACGAATACCAAAAAAGCAAAATACATTATTCCCGTTCATGTTATCCAGCTGCCAAAAAACTAATCTGCCGAAAGTTAATTTTATACTGATACTTATCATTACTTTCTTAAGCATGGGCGTATTATCATGCAATCAGACTGTAAAACAAGAAATTGTGTGTGCTTCAACCGTCAAAACAAACACATTTTACAAGGTTTTTTTTAATGAAATTTTATCGCCCATTGAGCAGCAAATGATACACCTGGGATTGGTGGATGTATGTGCATTTGATACAACTATTCACGCCAACATCAAGTATTCTACTTTGGATAATTTTCTTAAAAATGATATTTATGGCAATTATAACAAGGCATATTTGCAACCCGAAGTCGCTGAGAAATTAATAAAAGCGCAAATATTTTTAAAAGAACGTTATCCGGGGTACCGTTTGCTTATATACGATGCAGCCCGGCCAACGTTTATACAGAAAATGATTTGGGATTCGCTAAAAATGCCTGTCCGTGAAAAAGGAAAATATGCATGCAGCCCAAGGAATGGCTCGCTGCACAACTATGGCGCTGCGGTAGATCTGAGTATCCTCGATGAAAAAGGTAACGAGCTCGATATGGGATGCCCTTTCGATTTTTTTGGTCCGCTCGCTTATCCTGTAATGGAAAACCTATTCCTTGCCGAAGGTAAACTCAGCCAAAAGCAAGTTGAAAACCGCAAGTTATTGAGACAGGTTATGTATAAAGCAGGTTTTTTTAATATTCAAACTGAGTGGTGGCATTTTAATTCATGCACAAGAGCAGTGGCAATAGCAAAGTATAAAAAAATTGATTAATTTTTAAGTGAGAGCTTCAATTGCATTTTTAGCTTGCGCATTAAACTTAAACTTATAGTAAAACTTTCACTTGAACAGGAAAATCTTAATCATGAAACAACCAGCTAACCCCAAACCTGAACAACCTATCCTGCATAGGATAATGAAGAACAGTAAAATAATCATAGCCAATCAGTCCACTTAAGAAATTAGATAATTTCAGAAATACTCTCAGGCGCTTCACCTTTAGATTGATGAATACATCAGCATTTAGATAGTTTCCAACTTTACGTTCGTCCTGCAGGTAAAAAGTTGCGGTTGCGGGATTATAGGCATTGGCATAATATTTAGTGTTGTACAGCAGATCAATCCCGATCTGGGCAAGCAACGCCTTTTTGAACATCGGCGTTGTAAACATATACGACTGCATAGCAATCAGCTGTGGTTTTCTTATCAAATTTTGTTTATCGGTATATTGATAAACCACTTTATTATCGATCTGAAACTTTCCGAAAACAAAATTCTTATAAATATATGCAGAAATAACGTTGATCGAACCACCGGCATATTGCCTTGGCCGCGAATCTGCATCCATATACACATAGTTGTTTAAATTATAATAATCAAGGCCAGCGCTTAAATTCCGGTAAGTATAATTAAATCCCGCGTAAAGTGTTTCCTGTTTTGCAAAATCATAATCCCATTGAAAATACTTAGAAGAAAAATGTTCGTAAAACCAGGCAGGTTTTGTACTATTATAATCAGTTTTCAGTGTGACCGACCCATAATTCCGCTCCTTAAAAATGAAATCATATTTGATTGAAGCGTTTGCTGAATAGTCATTCTGATAATAATCCATAAGTACATATTCGCCAGATACATTGATTTTCAAATTTTTAACTAGCGTGATAGAAATGCCTGCAGATGGTTTTATATTGGAAATATAATATGTCTTATCAGGCTGATGAACCTCAGTATAAGCATGTTTAACTTTAATAAAATACCGCAACATTCTGTCTTCATTTCTTTTGTTTTGCTCAGAATTAGTCCATTCCAATGTGTTCTCTATTTTATAGAACCACAAAGAATCATTTATAGTTCCGCTGTCATTTGCAATCAAAGGATAATAATTCAGGTTGGGGTTTTCATCAGAAAATTTAAACCGCTGTTTTGTAAAATCAAATGTATGAATGATACGACCCAGATTGAATTTTTTTAAAGGCGTCAAGCTATCGTTACGATTAAATGTATTTTCTCTTGAAAGTGTTACATATTGTTTCAATAAAACTGTAGATTCACGCCAATTTGTCTCAGCAGAGCTAAGGTTAACGCCAAACAGGCCAGAATTGTCTCCTTTTCGAAAATTTAAATATAACGTATCATCGGTAACGCCTCCATTTTCCTGTGTTTTAATCTTGTTAAAAATATAATTGATAAAGACACCATATCGTTTATTCTTAGTAGCATAATACGTGAACACAGATAATGCATGATCGTTCGATTTCTGTTTATAATTATCACGGCCAGGAGAATTTACGATACGATAATCTACGCCCATGAATACTTTATTATGTACATGGTGGTAATGTGTCACCTGAAATATTTGTTCTTTCTTCATCCCAATTGTATAAAACAAATTGGTGAAGGGTAGCAGGGAATAATATAGTAAATTATTTGAAGAGCAAAATTTATAAGCATCAAATGACTTCAGTCCGTATGTAAACCCGCATTCAGGTTTTGTTTCAAAAACCATATTATCTGAAGCCAAGCCAACATTTCCAAGATTCGAGTTAAAAATATATGTCTTGTGAACCGGATCATAATTTTGGAAATAAATCAGGTTGGTATCAATATTAATTTGAATATCCTCAACCGAAACTGTCGTATCAATTTTATTCATTGTAAATGCAACAACTTTTATAGAATCCTTTCTGGTCAAGACAGTGTCTTGAACCTGACTTGATGCAATAAAAGGACTAATAATAAAAATACTTACAATAAATAAAACAGCGCGATTCATTATGGTTTTTAAGTCTCGGCAAAGGTAAAAAAAAACTCCAAGTATGAATATAAAAGAGGTGATGAAATTAAAAAACCCCGAAGCTTTCGCAACGGGGTTAATTAAAATTTGGCAACGACATACTTTCCCAGAACTAAATCAAGTATCATCTGCGCAGGTGGGCTTAACTTCTCTGTTCGGAATGGGAAGAGGTGAACACCACCGCCTTAGTCACCATAATGTCTTAAATAGAATAATGACAATATAGGAAAGAAAACACAATAATGAGAAAAATCGAAATAAGTCAGCATACAGAAAGTTACGGACAATTAGTACTGCTTGGCTTTGACGTTACCGCCTTTACACCTACAGCCTATCAACGTGGTAGTCTTCCACGGTCCTTAAAGGAAGTCTCATCTTGAGCTGAGTTTCGCACTTAGATGCTTTCAGCGCTTATCTCATCCGAGCATAGCTACTCTGCAATGCAGCTGGCGCCACAACAGATACACTAGAGGCTCGTCCGACTCGGTCCTCTCGTACTAGAGTCAGGTGCTCTCAAACTTCCAACGCCCACAACAGATAGGGACCGAACTGTCTCGCGACGTTCTGAACCCAGCTCGCGTGCCACTTTAATCGGCGAACAGCCGAACCCTTGGGACCTTCTCCAGCCCCAGGATGTGACGAGCCGA
>Ga0116171_10006378_pt1 | contig 10198 bp, 10 predicted proteins | sample AD_JPNHW2_MetaG_FD_89798 | JGI IMG/M metagenome (GOLD analysis project Ga0116171, IMG submission 89798) | Active sludge microbial communities of municipal wastewater-treating anaerobic digesters from Japan - AD_JPNHW2_MetaG | ecosystem: Engineered > Bioreactor > Anaerobic > Digestate | place...
CATGCTATTAATCCTCTGAAAGTATTGTTTTTTACGGTCTTTAGCGATTCCATAATTAAACAACACTGTGAGTATTAATAGCATTTTTTATCATTTCTCTAAATTCTATGGGACAGTAGTGATTTCTAATATTTAATATTACAGAGACTTGCAGCTGATTATTTATCATAACCTGCATTTTGGGATACCAAATAATATTCAGATACATTGTCACTGAACGTGCTGAAATTAGTAGTTGGAGTATTCCTTTAATGCTGTTAAATCGTTAAGAATATAATAATCGGGTCTGTTGACAGTAGTTTTTTTAAAGATAAAAGTTCCAAGAGGATAGTATTAAATGATCAGGAGATTCAAAAAACGTCCTGCGGAATTAGTGAAAAATGTTAATACAAGTCTGCCCGTCGTGTTTTGGTCTCTTGCAGGAATAGTTACATTATTTAGTCTTGTCATCAGCAGCCCTGTTTACGCTCAAAAAAATTACATGTGCGTCGAGGAACACGGGTATAATTATGCAATTATTGATCCTGTGCCGAAGTTTGAGAACGGTGCCCGTTGTCAGGTTTCTATGAAACATAATATGCTGACAAATGAAAAGATAGGATGGTATGTAGCTTATACTCAACTCATTTTGTGGGAAATCAGCAAAAGTTCGCCATTTAAAGAGATAACCTTTAATCCTGAAACATTCATGGAACTAAAATCCAAATACAACTATATCGATGATAAAGATTTCGGCATGTTTGATTTTTTCAGACTCGGCGTTACCCATAAATCAAATGGTAAACAGGATGAAGAGAACAGGTCATGGAACTACATATATGCTGAAACACAGATGAGTACCGGCGGTAAATTTGATTTAGGCCTGGATCTCAGGGGAATGACATATATTTTTGGCGACAAAGACAATCAGGATATATCTAATTATATGGGATATTTTCAAACAGAGATTTTTTTACAATTGGCCACCGATAATCCTCTTTTTATCGACCGCGAGAAAATATATATTAAGGGCGGCGGGAATCCGTATTACGGCAAAGGCTGGATCGAATATGGCTTAATGTTCCGTTTTTTAACAAATCAAATTCATCTGGGTTTTTTTATTCAAGGTTATTATGGCTATGGCCAGAGTCAGAGGAATTATAAAGAAAAAGAAAATATGATTAGGGTGGGACTCATACTGAGATGAATAATGTATCCTGAATTCAACAATGAATTAAGGCATACATTATTCCGTAAAGTTTATTCTACTGGTAGTTTCAGATAGAGATTATCAACTCAGAATAACTTTTTTTCTTCCGATAAGTTTACATTGTGTTCCCTGGTTATGAGAAAGAGATATCACCACAGATACATGGATTTAAGTAACCGTGACCTTGGTACCTCTAGGCGATGCTTGTGTTGATTCTTTCAAACAGTGTAAACCTTATATTGTTCAATCTTCTGCAGTAACCTGGCTGCGAGGTTCGGGTCTGCGTCTTTAAGTGCTTCGTAAATAACAAGTGCTTCGTCATTGTAGTCTATTCTCTTATCTTTTGTCCAGTTCTCGGGTGGAGGTCCAAGGTTCACGATCCTGTCTGCCATTTTTATCATCCATATTTCCTCAGGCTGTTCTTTTATCCTCTTCAGGCTGTCTGCCACGCGTTCATTCTTTGGAAGATCTTTGTTTTTAGTTAGTGAACATATCCCGGACAGAACATGTTCCCCGAATTTCTCCATCAGGAAACTTAGCGGAATCTCGGTATCCTCTAAAGTATCGTGAAGCAGGCTGCACGCGACGCACAGGTCGGCGTCGGTATCATCACGCAGCAGTGCGGCGTGCAGAACCTCGTTGCATACATTAACGCAGTGAATGATATACGGGAGATTGGTTCCTGTAATCTTCTGGCCCGAATGTGCGTGTGCTGCGCTAAGCAGTGCTTCCCTGTAAAGTTCCTGTGACCACATTTTTTCTACCTCGGCAATTGTTAATCGATTATAACAAGTACTGACTTTTTTTTCAATAACTTAACCTATTCAGGAAAAAAACTTGCTTTGAGATATACTCGTAAATAATTGGCTTATGGCGGCATTTCGCCTGTATAATCCTAACACGGAGCAATTATGAGCGAACTTAACAGCGGCGAGAGAAGAAAACTTAAAAGTCTTGCACATCACCTTGAACCCGTAGTAATGGTGGGGCAGAAGGGATTCACTGAAAACCTTTCAAAAGCCGTTGATAAAGCTCTGAGCGACCATGAACTGATCAAAATTAAATTCGTCGATTTTAAGGATGAAAAACGCAAACTAACCGACGAGATAGTGTTATCGACAGAATCAAACCTTATAGGAATAATTGGCAACATTGCAATACTCTACAGGGAGAATCCGGATATTCCGGCAAAGGAGAGGATCAGGTTTTAAATTCATCTGTTGAATAATGTCGTTCCCGCAAATGCAGGGATCCATTTTTATATAAGTATATGAATGACATATGGAGAGATAAGCAAAAAATGTGAAACCTCCGTGCCTCTGTGCCGCATTTTGTACGGGTGCCGGATTAATATTAAATTTCCAGGAGAATTTTATGAAAAAGTACAATGTAGTAATAGTCGGCGCTCTTGGCGCAGTTGGTAATGAATTCAGAAAAATACTGCTTCAGCGCAAGTTTCCTATAGATAAAATCAGGTTTCTCGACCTGACCGATGTAGGCTCCCGGGTTGATTTCGGCGGCATGAAGGTTACTGTTGAGAAACCTTCAGATGATTCGTTCAAGGGTTATCATATCGCTCTGTTTTCTGCCGGTGCAGATGTAAGCCTGCAGCTTGCAAAACATGCGGCTGCATCCGGGTGTGTTGTAATCGATAATAGTTCTGCGTGGAGAATGGATCCTGAGGTTCCACTTGTTATTCCGGAGGTCAACCCGGATGATGTAAAATGGCACAAAGGGATTATTGCGAATCCTAACTGTTCAACAATACAGATGCTCCTTCCCCTTAAGCTGATACATGACGCGGCAAAAATCAAACGCGTTGTGGTAAGCACGTACCAGGCTGTTTCAGGAACAGGGATTAAGGCCATAGATGAATGCCGCAACCAGGCGTTTGAAGTATCGCAGGGCAAAAAAGTTTCCAGGGTTGACGTTTATCCTCACCAGATAGCGTTCAATGTTCTTCCGCATATTGATGACTTCCTTGATAACGGCTACACCAAGGAGGAGATGAAGATGGTCAATGAAACAAAAAAAATTATGGGTGACCAGTCAATCAGGCTGACAGCAACAACGGTTCGTGTGCCTGTGATATACGGACATTCCGAGGCAGTGAATATTGAGACTGAAAAAAAGATCACTGCTGCTGAGGTGAAAAAGCTGCTTACGGGGAAACCGGGGATCGCTGTCGTAGATAATCCTGCAAAAAAAGAATATCCCATGCCTGTAGACGCTGCAGGAAAGGATGATGTGTTTGTGGGGAGAATCCGGGAAGATGAATCTATCAATAACGGAATCAACATGTGGGTGGTTTCTGACAACATAAGAAAAGGGGCAGCGCTTAACACAATACAGATCGCGGAACTCCTGATAGCGAAAGGGATGATTTAGGTATCATCTCAACTTGCTGAACCAGCTCAAGCTCGGGGTAATGGATTAGTTCAATCCAGTTCATTATCCCGTTCATTTGTAAAATCTACTGTTTCCGGTATATCTTCTATCTCCTGTTTTATAAATAGTAACCTGCAACCCTGTTGATTTTTAAAATTATTGCCCTTGGGCCGGTGTTTCTATTCGGTCGATTTGTTTTTCATCTTAATTAAAAAATGATTATTCATTGATTTCAATGTATAATTACTAAATATTTGTCTTAATGGGTCGAAAATAATATATAGAATACCGGGACACAGGAAGCGATAGAATGAGAAAAATTATATTTTATTTTGATACCGGAGTACACGCTATACTTCTGCGTAAAAAGAACGCAGAAGGTGAAGAGAAAACTGTACTTAGTTCAAGGTATAATTTTGTGGCACCAAATGAGATTATTGCGAGAATAATCGATATTAAAAATGAAGATGAAGATATCACTTCCAAAATCGACCAGGGTTATTCCTATCATAATTTACATGATTACTTCAATTTCGAACCCGGTAATGGTATATATTTTGATGAAAACATCAAGGCTTATAAAGCATCAACGTACGGTTTTGTAATCCTCAAAGAAAACAAAGTACTCATGCTTTCTCCACTGGTAATTTCCCAGGATAAGATAAAAGCGTATTATTATATGTACCCGTCAAAGTTCGGGGACTTTCCGCCATTTAATAATATAGAAGAGATGCTTCATGCGGAAAAAATTATCACGGTTGTGCCGAAAGAAAGGTATGAAAAACAGATCGCTTCACTCAACAAAGAGAAACCCCAGCTTGCAAAGGTTGTAGTAGCAGAGGGTAAGGAGCCGGTTGACGGATTCGAAGATTATTTTGAACCGCTGCTTGATATTGAGAAGAAGGTAGGCAAGCTGCTTGCAGACGGAAGAATAGACTTCAAGGAGACCGGGTCTATCATCCAGGTGCAGAAGAACCAGGAGATATTAAAAAAGATCCCCGGTGTAAAACCTCAGGCCGGCTATGATCTCTATGGCGAACAGGTTTCTGCAACAATCAAGGATACAAACGGATTGAAGAAGGGGGATGGAATTGTTGCTTCAACATTCGATCAGTCTATATACCTTGCCGAAATCGATGGATGCCTTAAGGTTGTAAAGAACAAGGTTTCAATATTCCCGGTTGCTATAATTCACGGGGATGTCGGCCTTGATACAGGGAATATTAATTTTAACGGAACTGTTCATGTGACCGGATCGGTTCAACCAGGTTTTACGGTACATGCAGACAGCGATGTTATTGTCGATGAAGAGGTTGAGGAAGCCTTTATCTCTGCGGGCGGCAACATCACTGTTAAGTCCGGCGTTCTGGGGAAGGATTCGGGCAAGATGACTGCGGGAGGCGATATTTCAGCAAGGTTTCTACAGAATACCAGGATTGAAGCCGGCGGCAGCATTACAGTCGAGGATTCGATAATAAATTGTGATGTTTTATGCTATAAAAAAATAAATGTAACCGGTAAGAACGGAAAGATTATCGGCGGCAGAGTTATGGCCTTGTATGAGGTAAAATCCACAGTGATTGGTACTCAGAATGAAACAACAACAACCGTCACTGTAGGCCGTAATCTTATTGTTGAGAAGGAATTGAATGATAAACGAAATGAAATGAAATTTGTACGTGACCGTATTGATGAGATTACTGCCAGTATTAAGATGCAGTACGGTGAAGAGATTTTTCTCAAGCCGAAAGAGTATATAGCAATTCTCCCTCCCCCCAAGAAAAAAGCATGTCTTGTTCTTCTTAACGATCTTGGCGTGGCCAATAACAGCATGAGAATACTTATAGATGAAGCTAAAGCTATCGAGGAGCGCCTCAAGCTTGATAAAGACCCCTTTATTATTGCCACCGGCAGGATTTTCCCTGGAGCTGTTCTTAATATTAAGAAGAGCGTTAAAAAAATTGAACGCCCTATTGATAATGCAAAATTCTTTGAGGATTCAATGGATAAAACAATAAAATTTGTAGCTGCAGTATAGATATATACCTTTAATTTAACGCTAAATTTGCAATAAAAAATATTCTGTATTGTATATGGCCCTGTAAAGACATGGCCATCTGTCTGTTTAAATATATCTAAAAAGAATTGTATAGTGCACGCAATGAAGTAAATTCTTTAACAGATAAAATCCGTACAGTTTGATGTTTTTGCTGAAAAAAAGCCAGGGAATAAGCTCCGGCTTGGTTTTAGACAGCAGCATTTTTCTTAATATGGATAATAGAATTATTGACACGGGCAGGTTAGTATTATCTTTGTTGTTTGTAAAGATTTTAGCTATGAAATTTTTACAAACAACAAAGAGAGGTGTAACATGTTAGGAAATATCGGTATGAGCGAACTGGTGGTAATATTCTTTATAGTGCTGGTTCTATTTGGAGCAGGCAAAATTCCCAAAATTGCAAAAGATCTTGGCAGCGGGATAAGAGAATTCAAGAAATCTGTTTCCGGTGAGTCTGATGATGATAAGGATAAGAAATAGTTTTAATGTTTATGTCGAAAAACTGGATTATCTCCTTCTGTGGGAATAATAAAGCTGATTCTTTTTTTATCATGATTTATAAAAATATATAGTATTACCTCATTCCTGGAGAGTACAATGAAACGGAATGAATTAAATATGAGAAGCAGGTCAATCCTGAATAATAAAAAAGTAGCTGTTTGATCAAGGAGTTTATGCTATATGAAGCCTTACAGGATAGATGAGAATGGCGAACAGATTCTTCAGATTTTATCGGAAAACGGTAAAACATCTCATGAAGATATCGCAAGACAGCTTTCTATGAAGGTTGCCGAAGTCACTAAAATCATTGAAAAACTTGAAAAGGACCGGATCATCCTGGGATACAGGACAAGCATAAACTGGCAGAGAGTAAAAAATGACAATGTCAAAGCGCTTATCGAGGTTAAAGTTGCACCTGAGCGTAAAGTCGGTTTTGACTCAGTAGCCGAAACTATATACAGGTATCCTGAAGTTACTTCTTTATTCCTTATCTCCGGCAGGTATGATCTTCTGGTACAGGTCGATGGTGATAACCTCAGGGAAGTTGCGCAATTTGTTTCAGAAAAGCTCTCGACCATTAAAGGTGTTCAGTCAACTGCAACCCATTTTCTTCTTAAAAAATACAAAGAGGATGGCGTAATCCTTGAAGACTATGGCGAATCGAAAAGACTCCCTGTAACTCCATGATTAACGAAACCCGGAGAATATATAAAACGCTGCTCAGGCGTTATGGTGCTCAGGGCTGGTGGCCTGTTTTAAATGTTAAAACAGGCCTCTCTGTTTACAGGGGCACCTCATCTTTAAACAGCCGCGTAATGTTTGAAATCTGCATTGGCGCGATATTGACCCAGAATGTTGCATGGAAAAATGTTGAGAAATCCCTGTACCAGCTAAAAAAATCCGGACTGCTTTCACCGGGGAATCTGGAATCCGCTGAAAACAATACTATTGCAGGATTGATCAAATCCTCTGGCTACTATAACCAGAAGGCGATCAAGATAAAAAATTTCCTGGCCTGGTTCAGTACCTTTAACTATTCATTCACGCGCCTTGAAAAAATAGAAACGCAGGCACTGCGCAATGAACTGCTTTCGGTTAAGGGGATCGGACCTGAAACGGCTGATTCGATCCTGCTATATGCCCTTGGGCGAAAAATATTTGTCGTCGATGCGTATACAAAACGTGTTTTCACAAGACTCGGGCTTGTTGAAGAAAACTGGAATTACGATCAAATCCAGCATTTTTTTCATAAAAAAATTCCTGCCGATACATCGCTATATAACGAGTATCATGCACTTATAGTTGCACACGGGAAGGATTTTTGTAAAAACAGGCCTTTATGCAGTGAATGCTGTCTTTACGGACTCTGTAGAAACAGGCCTGAAGAAGATCTCCGGTAATGAATCATACGGAACAATTATTCTTGACTTTTAATATTTAACAGTTATAATTTATACCCATTCTAATGTACTTGTACCATCATTAGTTAATAATCCATATTCAGGGTCTGTTTGAAAGCGTCTAAGCTCGATAATCAAAATTCTGAATTTTAACAAATCCAAACGGCCGCGAGGGACTTATGTCCGGAAGAACTGATCTTGTAAAAATGAATTCCTGGAAAAAACTTGAAAATCATTTCAATGAGATGAAAGCGGTCCACCTGCGCACTCTTTTTAATGAAGATGAGACAAGGGGTGAACGATACAGGATAATCCATAATGAGATATATTTTGATTATTCTAAAAATATTATTAATGACCGGACTATACAGCTTTTACTGGAACTTGCAGATGAGGTAAACCTCAAGTCCGAGATTGAAAAAATGTTCACAGGTGAAAAGATAAACGGGACAGAGAAGAGGCCGGTGCTCCACGTTGCCCTGCGCAACCGCAGCGGCAGGCCGGTATTTGTTGACGGTAAAGATGTCATGACCGATATATATGCCGTTCTGGAGAAGATGCGCATCGCATCGGAAGAGATACGTTCAGGCCGATGGATGGGATATTCCGGTAAGCCAGTTAAGAATGTCGTTAATATAGGTATAGGGGGATCGGATCTTGGTCCTGTTATGGCGTGTGAAGGCCTGAAGTACTATTCTCAGCGCGACATTAATATATTTTTTGTATCAAATATTGATTCAACTCATATGGCTGAAGTGCTGCGCCGTGTTGACCCGGCTGAAACCCTTTTCATTGTCGCGTCAAAGACATTCACGACAATGGAAACAATGACCAATGCAGAAACCGCGAGGAGGTGGATAGTTGATTATTTCGGTTCAGAGCAGGCTGTTGCGCTGCATTTTATTGCTCTTTCCACCAATGGCGCAGAGGTAAAAAAGTTCGGAATCAATACTGATAATATGTTCGAATTCTGGGACTGGGTTGGGGGGAGGTATTCACTCACCTCTGCAATCGGACTTTCGATCATGATAAGTATAGGATACGAAAATTATATTGATATGCTTGAAGGCTTTCATGATATGGACAACCACTTCAGGCATGCACAGTTTTCGGAAAACATCCCGGTCCTCATGGCGCTTCTCGGGGTCTGGTACAATAATTTCTTCGGGTCACAGACTTACGCGATCCTTCCCTACGAGCAGTACCTTCACAGGTTCCCTGCCTATTTCCAGCAGGGGGATATGGAGTCCAATGGTAAATCTGTTACACGCAGCGGCAAGAGGGTGACATACAGTACTGGTCCTGTAATCTGGGGCGAACCCGGAACAAACGGCCAACATGCATTCTACCAGCTCATGCACCAGGGTACGTCAATAATCCCCGCGGATTTTATTGGTTTTGTGAAGCCTCTCAATCCGATTTCTGACCACCATGATAAACTCATGGCAAATATGTTTGCCCAGTCCGAGGCTTTTGCTTTCGGTAAAACAGAAAAGGAGGTCAGGGCTGAAGGGGTTGCTGAAGACCTTGTTCCATTCAGGATTTTTGAAGGCAACAGGCCTTCGAATACAATACTCTGCGGCAGGCTTACACCATCAGTCCTCGGAAGCCTCATTGCCATGTATGAACACAAAATCTTCACCCAGGGAATAATCTGGGATATATTTTCATTTGACCAGTGGGGAGTCGAACTTGGTAAGGTCCTTGCCGGGAAAATACTAAGAGAACTTACGGATGATGGGAATCCTGATGCGGCACACGACTCATCCACAACCGGCCTGATCGACTATTACAGGAGACTTAAGCGTGAGTAGACCCAGCCGGGGTAAGCCCGGAATAAACAACGAATCCCCTGAAAAACTGATGGAGAGGCTCTACAAGTACGAGATATTCAGGGCAGAGGCGAATCAGGTCAGGATCAAGGATAAAAAACAGATCAGGGAACTCTTCAGGCAGTTCAGGCCGAGAGAACTTCTTATAGGTATAGGATTTCAGCGGGCATACGGATCCATACTTTCCGGTGACTATTTTGACCTGTTCAGACTTTCCGACAGAAATTTTCTTTTTGTATTTGCCGATATAAGCGGACATGGTCTGCCCGCATATACTACACTGATAAGGCTTAAATCTGCAATTATCACTGCAGTTAAGGAGATGGAGAGTATATTTAACAGAACCGGTATCCTTGATTATTCATATCTTATCCGAAGTATTGCTATCAAGTTTACTGATATTATGGATATGTCGAACTCAAATGATTTTGCCTCAGTTAATTTTATTTTCTTTGAAGAGAATAAAGGGCAGATTCGTCTCAGGTTTTTTAACAGAAGTATGCTCTTTCCTATTGTTTTGCAGAGGAGTAGTTCCGGGAACAAGATTGTTAATCTGAATTACCCCGATGGAACCTGGAAACCTGAAAAGGGTTACCTCCTGGGAAGTGACATCAAGAGTCTGATTGAGCCTGATACTTATTATTACACACCGGAGTGCTGCTTTGATCTTAACCAGGGTGACCAGGTTCTCTTTTATACGGATGGCATAACGGAGGCATTTGATTATGATAATGGTAAAAACCAGTATGGGGAATCAAAGCTCGAACAGAAAATGCTGGAAATGTCTGATCTCCCGCCCCAGCTTATCATAAATAATATTTTTGATTCA
>Ga0116171_10006381_pt1 | contig 10198 bp, 6 predicted proteins | sample AD_JPNHW2_MetaG_FD_89798 | JGI IMG/M metagenome (GOLD analysis project Ga0116171, IMG submission 89798) | Active sludge microbial communities of municipal wastewater-treating anaerobic digesters from Japan - AD_JPNHW2_MetaG | ecosystem: Engineered > Bioreactor > Anaerobic > Digestate | place...
GGCATCGTTCATTCTCCATGGGGCTTCGTTGCTCCTTCGTTCATTCTCCATGTGGCTTCGTTCATTCTCCATGTGTGAACGAACAAGCAACGAACAACCTCCATAGTTGAACGAACACTCTCCATGGTTGAACGAAGGGTGAACGAACACCAACGAAGGGTGAACGAACGAACAACGATGAAATCGGGCTTTTCAGCTACCCCCGGCCTTCATGCGTGAATCCCCGCGAGCGCATTCCCCGCAGCTTGCTGCGGGGTTAGCGAGCAAAAATTCAAATTCCTATGGATCGAAGAATCCTCGCGGCTTGCCGCGAGGTTCTTCAATTGCGCCCATGATCATGATGCCGCAAAACTACTTCGCCACCCACCCGAAAAACAGTGGAAAAAGGTGTATACACCCCCCACCGCAACAGTCGTTGTACAGTCGTTGTACAGTCGTTCACCATCACCGGAACAGCATACCAACATCACTGCAACATTCATCCTTCACTGAGTGAACCGGGTGGATACAGGCATGAACAAGAGTTCCGGTGTCAGGTCTCCGCCGGCGGATGCCTGTTTTTCGAGTTCTGAACAATTTTATGCCTTTGAAGATCATGCCATTATATCGCCCGCTCCAATCCCTCCCCGATCGCGCTTGTTAATAACTTAGCGAAGCGTGCGCGCGTCCGGGACACAACGTCGGCTGGTCGGCGATGCAGACCGCACAGCAAACGATCGCTTCCGCGCCATTTTCGTGTTATTCAGCGTGCCAAACGACTTCGAACCCTGCCCGATACCGCATGATGGCACCTTACACGGTTATCCCGTTGTAAGTTGCATCTTTGATTTTTGAGTTTTGATCTTTGAGTTGAATTCCCTACTCCACCGTCACGCTCTTCGCGAGGTTGCGGGGCTGGTCGACGTTGCAGTTACGCATCACGGCGATGTGGTAGGAGAGAAGCTGCAGGGGAATGGTAGCCAGCAGGGGCACCAGCATCTCCTCGGTGTCGGGGATCTCGATGCAGTGGTCGGCCAGTTGCTTCACCGACTCATCACCCTCGGTGACGATCGCGATGATCCGCCCTTTGCGCGCTTTCACCTCCTCGATGTTGCTGATCACCTTCTCGTAAATGCCGCGACGGGTGGCGATGAACACCACGGGCATCGACTCGTCGATCAGCGCGATCGGCCCGTGCTTCATCTCCGCCGCCGGGTACCCTTCGGCATGGATGTATGAAATTTCCTTCAGCTTAAGAGCCCCTTCCAGCGCTACCGGGAAGTTGTAGCCGCGACCGAGGTAGAGTGAATTGCGGACATCCTTGTAAATGGTGGCGATGTCGCGGATCTTTTCGTTCTGGGCCAGGATCTGCTCCACTTTCGAGGGGATATGGTCGAGCTCAAGCAGGATCTTCTGCCATTGCGAGATGGGAACAGTTCCCTTTTTCTGAGCAAGCAACAGTCCCATCAGCGTCAGCACGACCACCTGGGCGGTGAAGGCTTTTGTGGAGGCCACCCCGATCTCGGGACCGGCATGCGTATAGACTCCTGCGTGAGTGGCGCGGGCAATGGAGGAGCCCACCACATTGCAGATGCCCAGCACCGTTGCCCCTTTCGATTTCGCCAGGTCGATGGCGGCCAGGGTGTCGGCAGTTTCGCCCGACTGGGAAATAGCGATCACCACGTCGTCTTCGTTCAGCACCGGGTTGCGGTAGCGGAATTCGGAGGAATACTCCACCTCGACAGGGATGCGCGCCAGGTCTTCGATAAGGTATTCTCCTACCAGTCCGGCATGCCATGAAGTGCCGCAGGCCACAATGATGATACGCTTGGCATTCAGGATTTTCTGCTCATAGTCACGGATGCCGCCCAGGGTGACGTTGCTCCCGTCGATGTGGAGGCGACCGCGCATCGAGTCGTAGATGGAACGCGGTTGTTCATAGATCTCCTTGAGCATGAAATGCTCGAACCCGCCCTTTTCGATCTCGTTAAGGCTCATCGCCAGCTTCTGGATGTAAGGAGAATGGCTCTGGTTCCGGATGGTCTTGATCTTCAGGTCCTGATCCCGTTCGATGATGGCGATTTCCTCGTCGTTGAGGTACACCACGTTGTCGGTGTATTCGATCAGCGGGGTGGCGTCGGAAGCGACGAAGAACTCGCCTTTCCCGATCCCGATCACCATGGGGCTGCCTTTCCGGGCGGCGATGATCTTGTTGGGGAATTCGCGGGCCAGGATCACGATGGCATACGCTCCGATCACCTGGTTGAGGGCGATGCGGACGGCTTCCTCAACCGGTACCTTCTCGTTCACCATGATGTCTTCGATCAGGTGGACCAGAACTTCCGTATCGGTCTCGCTGGTAAACGAATAGCCCCTGTTTTTCAACTCGCTGCGGAGCACCGAATAGTTTTCGATGATCCCGTTGTGGATCAGCGCGAGAGTCTTGTTCTGTGAAAGGTGCGGATGGGCGTTGACGGTATTGGGCTCGCCGTGGGTGGCCCAGCGGGTATGCGCCATTCCGATCGTTCCGTGGATCGGCTTGTCACCGGTGACCGCTTCAAGGTCGGAGACTTTTCCCTTGCATTTGTACACCCGGATGTCGTCGTTCACCAGGCAAATCCCGGCACTGTCGTAGCCCCGGTATTCAAGCCGGTGCAAGCCTTTGATCAGGATCGGGTATGCTTCCCGGGGCCCGATGTAAGCAACAATTCCACACATCGTTACTGATTCTGAATGGTATAGGTCATGGTAAGCTTCACCTTGTCATTGCCGGTCGCCCCTTCCGGGCGGGTTCCGAACAGCATGATCCGGTTCGGGGTAACGTTGGCATTGACCGGGGTGTTGACCATCAGGTAAAGGTCATAATGATAGGGATAGCCGTTGGTAAGTACTTTCTGGAAATGCTGGGTCAACCGGAAAAAGTAGGTTCTCGAATCAGCATCATACGTGCCCCCGAAATAAGAAGAGCCTTCTCCTTCGTCGACGAGATAGCCCACTCTCCCGATGCTGTCCTGGCGATAAAGATAGAGCGAAGGAGGCGGCATGTTGGTGTCGCTTTCCACGTTCTTCAAGCGCAGTACGGCGTCGTTTATGGCGATATTCTGCCCCTTCGCGAAATTCTTCAGGTAAGGGAATTTCAGCTTGATCTTGACGCCTCCCATGCCCTGGAGGAACAACCGTTCGGTGCCGCGGGCCGAATCGCGGTTCAGCACCTGCTGTTTCAGATCGGGGTTGGCGCGGATATACCCGCCATGGTCGGTATGGATGAACCTTGCACAGCTTTCGCTCAGGTACATGTCGAAATGCAGCGAATCGTCCTCCGGGTCGTTCCCATTGTGGAAGTAGGCCACCAGCTTGCTTTTCCCGCTGGAGATCGAGAAGTTGAGGAAAACTCCGCCTTGAGTGACCGGGTCGACGGTCACATAAAGCCCTTTGAAGAATTTCAGGAAGGCTGTGTTGGAGCTGAGCACGTCTTCGGGGGCTTCCAGGATCTTACGCCCCAGGTAGCTGGTCAACCGGCTGAGGTTGATGCGAAGATGCGGAGCCGTCATTTCTCCCCATACGGATACGCTGTCGCTCAGCCTGGGAACAAACGACTGGTCCGCCAGCAGGGTGGGATAGGTCTCGAGATGCTGATTCGAATACCGCAGACTGTCGTACTCGAAATCTCCGCTGATCTCGTACACCTTCACCCGCTGGTTCGACAGGGTGTCGCCGTAATGTCCGCTGTAGGTCAGCATGAGCACCAGCGAGTCAAGTACGGGGTTGGTGCCGAAGTCAGCACTTTCCGACGACAGTCGTACCTGTGAATAAAAACCGGCGGTGGTTTGCCCGAAGATGGGATCCATCACCGACCCGAGCAGAAGGGTCGAGGTTTTATCGCTGCGGATCGAGTCCTGCAGGACGGAAAAAGCCTCTACGGTCAGCGTGTCGGTCGATTTTACATGCAGGGTGTCGCCCGGCGGCAGCAGGTCAAACCCGATCTGGTACGGGTCCTTTTTACACGAACTGATTCCCATGAGAATGAGGAATCCGGCGAGCAGGGGCAGGTAGCGGAGGTAGCGGGAGAGGTTCAACGGGACGGGGTTTGGTTGATCAATCGACGGCAACGGAATCGTTCACCAGGATCTCATCGTAGAAATCGTTATACGCTTCGGTGTATCGCTCCATGGTCTGGTATTCGAGGAAGGGTTTTTCGATCTCCTTCAGGTAGTTCAGCAATTCGCCGTTGATTTTCGGTGACCCGATAACGACGCCGTCGCTGAAATCGATCGCGGCCTTCATCACATTAACGTAATCGGGCGACTTATAGTGTTTGAGGTCACGGGTGGTGATCCCTTCCAGCATGATCTTGGAGGCGAAATTCGGGTCGAGGGTCCCGTCGAAATCGTCGTCGTAGATGGAAAGGATAACTTTGGTGTCGGTGAAAAGAGGATTGTCACAGTACGCTTTTTTGATGTAGATGGGCACCAGGCTGGTCATCCATCCATGGCAGTGCACCACATCGGGGCCCCATCCCAGCTTCTTTACCGTTTCAATCACTCCGCGCGAAAAAAAGATGGCGCGTTCGTCGTTGTCGTGGAAAAATTTGTTGTTCTTGTCATGCAGCGTGAATTTACGCTGGAAATAATCTTCATTGTCGATGAAATAGATCTGCATGCGCGCCTGCTGGATGGAGGCGACTTTGATGATGAGGGGGTGATCGGTGTCGTCGATGATCAGGTTCATCCCCGACAGGCGGATCACCTCATGCAACTGGTTGCGGCGCTCGTTGATGTTCCCGTAGCGCGGCATGAACGTGCGGATCTCCCTCCCTTTCTCCTGGATCCCCTGCGGAAGATGCCGGCAGATGGTTCCCATCGGACTCTCTTTCAGGTAGGGAGTGATCTCCTGTGCAACAAACAAGACTTTTACTTTTTCCATATTCTCTCCTCAGAATTATACCCTGTTTGAAATTTGGCTGCAAAGATACTAAAAATTTTTCGGATAAATTCCAAGCCAGAAATGTAAATAAATGATTGTTATCGGGTTAGAGTTTTTACGGCATCCGGAGGCAAAAAAAAACGGTCGCCGGCGTATCACCTTTTGCCCCTTTCCCCGATTAAGCGGAAAACGGTGAAAGGAGGTAATGAAGCGATGACTGCATGATCAAACGGGGGTGCCCGTCCCCGGCAGGGACGGCACAGGAGCCTGGCCAGCCTGCCCCATATCCGGCCCTCCGCCTGCCGTCCCGGGGTTTTCGGACGGTTTGCATTCTCAACACCATCGAAACCATGAAAAAATTCGCTATTGCACTGGCCGCCCTGCTCATGATGGCCCCGGCCGTATTCCCGTCTGCACCGGGAACCCTTGCCGCCGCACCGACCGGCGTCTGGATCAAATTTGAACTCAACCTCCATCGTCCGAAACTCGGCTGTGAACGGGGATTTGGTCTCTGCCTCATCGTGACTACAGGATTCAACACCGACAACCTCGTTTCAAAGGAGTCCGGTTTGCTGCCGGTTCGCGGAAGGGTGAACGAACGCAACCAGTTGGTGGTCGAGATATCCGAAGAGGCGCTGACAAAATATGAAAGGGGCTCATCCCTGCCGTTCTTCCGCAACCGGAACTCGATCACGATCCAGGATCCCTATGAAGTCCCCGAACCCGTCTGCCGGTCACTGGGAATCTCTTTTCCACGATTCGTCAAACCCGGGACCTGCCCGGTGACCTACCAGAATGGAGTTTATACGGTCACCTTCCAGTTGTAACCGCGACGATTCACCACCATGAAGACGCAGCGACGCAAAGGACCCACGGGAAAGCCGGGTGCGTCGTTGCGCCATCGTGGTAAATTCCATCCTACCATGAAAAAAAGAACATTGCTTCTATGCCTGGTCCTGGTTTTCACCGGGGCAGGCATCCTTACCGGCTGTAAAACCTACCTGCATTTCCGGTACGGGCTGACCCGGCCCGCTGAGGAAAGTCCCGCAAGCCTCAGGGAATTCCTGGCGAAAGGCCTGTATCCTTCCGGCGGACAGTATCTTTTCCGCGATTCGGCCGCTTTCGGATGGGCCGCGCGCAACGCTAATTTCCGCAAATACCTCTTCAGTCACATGATCTTCGACCGCGACGGTGTGTTGCTGCAACGCGATACCACTCAATGCCAGTGGTGGGGATTCGACCGTATCGCGGCTCTCGAACCGGGTGGGGATTATGAAAAGAGTACCGATGTCAGGCTCGATGAAATCCTCCCGGAAATCATTCCCCTGACACCCGACAGCGCCGCCTCTGCCGACCCGGACTTTACCGTGGTGGTACTTTGGGCGAAATTCCTGGGACGGTACAACAGCCGCCTGTTCGTATTGGGGAAGGCCGCGGAGATGAATAAAAAAGCACGGATCCGCGTGATCTGGCTGAATACCGACATGCAACAGGAATGGCATCTGCGCGATGGACAGAAAATGGGATTCCGGTAATACTGGCGCTGATTGCCGGCTGCCTCTCCTGCGGGAGTGCGGGCCAGGAACTGATGCTGGGAAGCGCCTCGGTGCCGAAGGACCCCTTCTGCCCCTCCGATACTATCCTGTATTCCGTCACCTGGAGGATCACCCACAAGCTCGACTATTCCCTGTCGTGCAATGTGATCCATTACCTGAACTGGAAGCAGGGAGACCCTGCCAACACGGTCTCCCTGCTGCACCAGCTGCAGTATCGCTGGCAGATCGAAAAGCAGGGCAGCCTCCAGTTTACGGGGACCTTTACCCACGACCTGGGAATGCTGTGGTTCCCCGACAGCCTTACCCGTATCCGGCCCGACGATAATTCTTTGGAAACCAATCTCCTTATTTCTTTACCACGGCGTTTTTCCCTCAGTGTCCTGTCGCGGATGTCCACCGCAATTTTTAATACCTACACCGAAACCGGCAGCCCCGGACCGGAGGGAGCGCGCATCCTGGCCTCCGCCTTTCTGACCCCTTTTATATGGAACTTCTCGGGCGGCATAGGATGGACCCTTACCGGTTTCGGCCGGATCGACCTTGGATTGTCGTCGGCTCGTTTGACATGGGTGAAGAACCGGGCCCTCTTCCGCGCCGGCGGGCCCTGCTTCGGGGTTGCGGAAGGGAAAAGCCATCTGTTCGAGTATGGCCTGAGTTTCCACATGCTGGTCGACCGGGAATTCGCAGACCGCTTTCGCTGGACCTGCGATTTGCTGGTATTCAGGAATTACCATAAATCCGCCGATCTTTCCCTGAAGAACATCCTCACCGCCCGGATCACCGGGTTCCTGAAAATAACCCTCCAATCGAAGATCGTGTACGAGCGCGACATCTCGAGGCATTTGCAAACGGAAAGCCTGATATCGCTGGGGTTTGGAGTGGGGTTATGACTGTGAAATGTTTCACAGTCGGCCGTTTTTGGAAATGGAAAATGCGTACTTTTGTGCGACCTAAATTCCGACTGCCATGTACAAAATTACCCGCCACCCCATCCTCGAGATCCAGGAAGAAAAGAAATCGTCATTTTTATTTGAAGGAAAGGAAGTTACAGGCGACCTTGGGTTCACCATCGCCGCTGCCCTCCACCAGGCCGGCTATCCGGTGCACAGTCACAGCCTCAGTAACCGCGAGCGCAGCCTCGAATGCGGGATCGGTAAATGCGGTGCCTGCGAAATGCTGGTCGACGGCCAGGTGAAGCGGATCTGCATAACCCGCATCGACGGGGTGAAGGAAGTGAAAGAAATCCCCCATGATCATGCACCTTACCGGGTGCCCATTAACCGGGACACCGCAGTAAAAGTTTACCGTACCGCCGTGGCTATCATTGGCGCCGGTCCTGCCGGACTGGCCGCCCGGGAAGAGCTGAACCGCCACCAGGTGCCCAATATCGTGATCGACAATAACGACCGTATCGGCGGCCAGTTCCTGATGCAGACCCACCAGTTCTTTTTCTTCGAGAAGGAGCAGAAATTCGGCGGCATGCGCGGGTTCGACATTGCCAAAACGCTGGCCGGCGAGAGCCAGGAAGGGATCTTCCTCAACTCGACGGTATGGGATATCCTCGAGGGCGGACGCATTGCCATCAAAAACATCCGCACGGAAGAGATCTATTACGTCGATGCTGAATACCTGATCGTGGCCACCGGGGCCGTACCCTTCATGCCGGCCTTCGAAAACGACGACCTTCCCGGTGTCTTCACCGCCGCCGTTGTGCAGAAGATGATGAACCAGGAATTCACGCTGCTTGGAAAGAATGTGCTCACCGTCGGGGCCGGGAATATCGGGTATCTCACCTCCTATCAACTCATGCAGGCAGGTGCCCGGGTGAAGGCCATTCTCGAGGCCATGCCGAACGAAGGCGGTTTCCCTGTCCAGGCCAACCGGGTCAGGAGGCTCGGAATTCCCGTGCTCACCTCCCATATCCTCCTGAAGGCCATTCCCAACGAACATCACGACGGAATCACCGGTGCGGTGGTGGCCGAATGTAAAAACTTCAAGCCCATCCCCGGCACTGAAAAAGTGATTGAAGGGATCGATGCCATCAACATCTGCACCGGGCTTGTCCAGGACGACCAGTTGCTCATCAAAGGTAACGAGATCTTCGGGCGGCGCTGCCTCGGTGCCGGCGATGCCATCCGGATCGGTGAAGGAACAAGCGCCGTGCTCCGCGGACGCCAGGCAGCCTTCGATGTACTCCAGGAAATGGGGGCTCGCTTCGATTACGACGAGTATCTCGCCCTTTCGAAAGAGTACATCGACTCGCAGCAGCACCCGGTCAGGGTGATAGAAAACCCGTACCGCCCGACTCCAGAACGGATGAACGAAAAAGGCTTTGTATTGATCGACTGCCTTTTCGGCTTCGCCTGCAACCCCTGTGCGTTTGCCTGTCCCAACGGGGCCATCACCAAGTCGTCGACCAGTACCGTACCGGCCATCGATTTCGATAAATGCACCGGTTGCATGGATTGCGTTTACCAGTGTCCCGGTCTTGCCATCTTCGGATACAACCTGAAAAAAGACTGGCTCTTCCTCCCGATCGAATACGAAGTAGCCGAAAAAACACCTTGCTACCTGGTCGACAATCAGGGCAAAAAGCTGGGCGAAGGGATCGTCGAAAAGATCCTGAGCAAGCCCAACAAGACGAACATCGCCCGTGTGCTTTCCCTGACCCTTCACGGGGAGGAGCTGACGACTGTACGCGGGTTCATTGCCCGTGAAAACTACCCGGAACCGGTGCAGTTCGGCTCGGTTACCGAAGCCCCGAAAGAGAAAACGTATGTGTGCCATTGCGACGATGTCACCCTCGACGAGGTACTGGAGACCATTGGCGAACGAAAGTTCATTTCAGTCGATGAAGTGAAACACACCACGCGTCTCGGGATGGGAGCATGTCGCGGCAAGCGTTGTATCAAGCGGCTGAAAACCACCCTGGCCGGATCAGGGATTTCGATCGTGGGCGAACCTACCCCGCGCGGTCCCTTGTCGAACCAGGTGGCTATGGGCGAACTCTACCCGCGCCAGGTGCACGAGGAGGTGATCGCCGGCTGGAACGGCAACCGGCCTAAAAAAGTGAAAGTGAAGTCGCTGGTAGCCGGAGGCGGGATCGGGGGAAGCGCCCTCTTCCGTTACCTGGCAGAAGCCGGGATGGAACCGGTTCTCCTCAACTACGGGCGCGGATCCTCCTGGCGCAACATTGCCGGCGGCCGTCCCAATTTCTCCCTCCCCGAACTTTCTGATATTGCCACGCATAACCACGAGATATTCAAGGATCTGCAGAAAATCCACAACATCGATTACCGGCCGATCCTCTATGTTACGTTCGCCCACGATGAGTCGATGTACCGGGCTCTGGAAGAGTCGATGTCGTGGTCGAACGCCATCATGGTCAAGCCCTCTGATTTTGCCCGTGAGATCTCGCCGCGGATCAATCCCGGCATGGATAACTACCTTGCCGCCCTTGTCACACGTGATTGCTGGCAGGCAACGCCGGGCAGGGTAATTGACCTGATCCGCCGCATTGGAATCGACCACGGCGGGAAGGTGGAAGAAGATGCCCGTCTGGTTGACGTGACCCGGGTCGACGGCCATTATCTTGCCCTGGTGCAGGATCACCAGCAGCAGTATATTGAGTATGAAACGGAAGTCTTTATCAATGCCCTGGGTCCCGGGGGAGAAAAATTCGCCTCCGGACTGGGTATCGAGACGGGTCTGTACCCGGTGAAGCACCAGGCCTTCATCAC